>Ga0190265_10000469_pt1 | contig 28810 bp, 31 predicted proteins | sample Popmic124T_FD_133135 | JGI IMG/M metagenome (GOLD analysis project Ga0190265, IMG submission 133135) | Populus adjacent soil microbial communities from riparian zone of Indian Creek, Utah, USA - 124 T | ecosystem: Environmental > Terrestrial > Soil > Riparian zone | place: USA: Utah | collected...
GATCAAGCCCGCCTCGCCCGAGCTCGACCCGCACCGCCGCGACCAGGAGGAAGCGCGCACGCTCTACGAGATCCTGACCGACCGCGTGCTTCCGCTCTACTACGACCGCACCGAGGGCGGCTACTCGCCCGGCTGGATCCGCATGGCCAAGCGCGCCATGGCCTCGCTCCTGCCGCGCTACGACGCCTCGCGCATGCTCGGCGAGTACGTCTCCAAGTACTACATCCCCGCTTCGCGCCAGGGCCACCGCTACGCGCAGAACGGCTACGAAGCCGCGAAAGCGGTCTCTTCATGGAAATCCAGGGTTCGGGCAGCCTGGAGTGGCGTTTCCGCCCGGCGCCTCGACGCGCCGAAGGCGCGCATCCAGTTCGGCGAGACGATCCCCGTGGAAGTCAGCGTCAGGCTGAACGGCCTCGCGCCCTCCGACGTGTGCGTCGAGCTATTGCTCGCACGCGGCGCGCGCGAGGGCACTCCGGTGCAGCACACTCATGAATTGACCGATTCAAGTCCTGCCGCCGAGGGCGAGCACCGCTTCAAGGTGGAGCTGAAGCCCGGCCTCGCCGGCCGGCTCGACTACCGCATCCGCATCTATCCGCGCCACGAGCTACTCACCCATCCGTTCGAGATGGGACTTTGCTCCTGGGTCTAACACACCGCGGAGCTGCCTAGGTCGGAAAAGTCGTAGTGCGCGCGGCCGCGATATCTGGCAAAGCACGGCAGCCCGAAGCATCCCGCGGAGCTCGCGAAGCACGAGACGCTCAGCTACTCATACCTCTCTGCGGGCGATACATGGCAGCTTTCAGACGAGAAGGGCGAGTCTGTCGCCGTGAACATTCAGCCGGCGGTACACGCAACCAACGGGGAAATCCTGCGCGAGCTCGCCCTGGCAGGGGGCGGCATCGTCCTTCAACCGACGTTCCTGGTTAGAGACGCCCTGCAGCGGGGAAGTCTGGTGCCGGTGCTTCCGCAATGGAAGGCCCCGGAACTGACTCTTTACGCGGTTTACCTCAGTCAGCGGCACCTCGCCACCAAGGTGCGCGTCTTTATGGACTATCTCCTAGAAGTTCTCGGCGAAAAGCCCAGCCGCCGGCGAGCCCTCGCCCGGCGATGATTGAGCCAGCCCCAGGCCGGTCCTCCACTAGCAAGAGCTGGCCGAACTATCGCTTTCTTAAAGCCTGCCGGTCGACCTTGTTCGTGCCGGTCTTGGGAAGCTCGGGCAGGTACTCGATCGCGCGCGGGTACTTATAGGGCAGGAGCCGCGCCTTTACGTAGTCCTGCAGCGCGCGTGTGGTCGTCATTTCGGCCGGCTGGCCCGGCTTGAGCACCACCCACGCCTTGAGTGACACCAGGCGTTTTTCGTCCTCCACGGCCATCACCACGCATTCGTGCACGCCCGGATGTGTGGCGAGGCTCCGCTCGACCTCCATGGGATGCACCCACTGGCCGCTCACTTTCACCATGTCGTCGGCGCGGCCTTCAAAGTGGAAGAAGCCCTCCTCGTCCTCACGAAAGCGGTCACCGGTCCAGATCCACGACTGGCGCATCGTCTCCGCGGTCTTGTCCGCGCGGTTCCAGTAACACGGCGCCTGCGAGTCGCCGCGCACCCACAGGATGCCGGTCTCGCCGCGGGCGACCGGATTGCCGTCGGCATCCGTGAGCTTGAGCTCGTAGCCGGGCACCCGAGCGCCGCTTGCGCCGAGCACCTGCTTGTCAATGCGGTTGGAAAGGTAGATGTGAAGCACCTCGGTCGAGCCAAGGCCTTCGACGATACGCAGGCCGGTGCGCGCTTCCCAATCGCGGAAGACGTCTGCCGACAGCACTTCGGCTGCCGACAGGCAGAGCCGCAGGCTGGCGAGATCGCGCTCGCGGAAAGTCGGATGCAGGACGAGCGCGTTGTAGAGCGTCGGCAGACCAAAAAGGACCGTGGGACGTTGGCGCTCGATGGCCGCCAGAACGGCCTCAGGATCGGGGCGCCCGGGATGCAACACCGTCGCGGCGCCGACCGAGAACGGAAACGTGAGCGAGTTGCCGAAGCCGTAAGCGAAGAAGATCTTGGGGGGCGAGAAGACGACGTCGTCCTGGCGCAAGCCGAGCACCCGCCGGCCGTACGCCTCGTACGTATAGAGCGCATCGTGCTGCAGGTGGACCACGCCTTTCGGTCGCCCTGTGGAACCGGACGAATACATCCAGAACGCCATTTCGTCGCGATGCGTGTCGCAGGCGGCAAGCCCGGCGTCGAACCTGGCCGCCCAATCGTCGAAAGGGTGGTAACCAGCGTGCGGGGCACTGTCGCCGACCACGACGACGTGCTTAAGAGGGGCCTGCGCCATGTCGGCATGACCCAAGAGGGACAGGTGCTCCTCGGAGACGATGGCCACACGCGCGCCGCTGTCCGCGGCGAAATAGGCGATGACGTCCGCCGGGGAAAGGGTGTTCACGAGCACGGGAACGAAACCGGCTCGGATGGCGCCGAAGATAGCCGCCGCATACTCCGGGCCGTCCTCGAGAACGCAAAGTACGCGGTCGCCGCGTTCCAAACTGAAGGCCTTGAGACCGTTACCGAACCGCCCCGCTATTTCGCAAAGCTCGCCGTATGTAAGCCGTCGGTCGTCACAGACGATCGCCACCTTATCTGCGCGGCCGGCCTCGAGGTTCTGCCACAGGAGTTCAGAGCAGTTGTACTGCTCCGGAACGGAGAACCCGATTTCGCGTGCCCCCGCAATGTCCCGGGGGACAGGATCTCGAATAACCTGCGCCGGAGTGTTCATACGCGTTTCCTCGAGGATTCTCATAGGCAGCCACGAATTTCGGTGATACAACGCGCAGTCGCTGCCTGGTAGGTCTCGATATCGTCCTCGCGCAGAAACTCGAGCGCGCGCTCAGAGAAGACAACACCGAAGCCGAATGTAGCGCCGGAAGAGTGTTGCTCAAATACCTGGACCTGTGCGCCGGGATTTTAGCGTTTCAGGAGATACGAGAGGTACAGGCCTGCTGGACCTGCTCCGAGGATCGCTACGCGCATAGCGGCCCGCGCGGTCCTGCCTAGGTTGTCGCGGGACCGAACACCGCGCGGACGGTGCCCAATCCGTCGATCTGAGCCTCAAACGCCGTTCCCCATCTCACCGCCACCATCGGCCCGAGAGCCCCCGACAGCACAGTGTCTCCGGCCCGAAGCGGGCGTCCGACTTTCGACATCACTTGACCCAGCCATAGCAGGGCGTTTACCGGATGGCCAAGGCAGGCGTGGCCAGCCCCCGACGAGACGACCTCCCCGCCGCACTCCATCTTCATCTTGCAATTGCGCAGATCGAGGCCGGTCAGCGCACGCGGTTCGTTGCCGATCACGTACAGGCCCGACGAGGCGTTATCTGCGACGGTATCGGTAATGCGGATGTTCCAGTCCGCGATGCGGCTATCAACGATCTCGAGCGCGGGAACCACGAAGTCGATTGCGCGGATCACGTCCGCAGCGGTGAGCCTTTCGTTGTCCAGGTCCCGTGCAAGTACGAAGGCCACTTCCGCCTCGACGCGTGGCTGGATCAACCTAGAGCGGCTTATCTCAAAGCCATCAGGCACCGCCATGTCCGCGTAAAGCATCCCGTAATCGGGCTGGTCAACACCGAGCTGCTTCTGCACGGCCGCCGAAGTCAGTCCAATCTTCCGGCCAACCAGTCGCCTTCCTTCCGCAAGCCAATGCGCGGTGTTTGCTTCTTGCACCGCATAGGCGGCGGCCGGATCCGCGCCCACTTGTTCGCGCAATGGAGCAATTGGTTTGCCGCTCGCATAAGCGCTCCGAATCTGCTGGGCGAGCACCGAGACGATGGACTTGTCGGTTGGGTTCATGATTGATTTCCAGAGTGAAGTGCTAGTATGGATGCGTGAGACGACAGCAAGGCAGAGTTAGCCTTTCCGGCGCCGCGTACAGCTACCTTAAGGAGAAGCTCCTGGAAGGTGCCTTCGCTGCCGGCGACTCCGTCAGCGTCGAGGAAGTGGTCTCCCAGCTCGGAGGCAGCCGCCAGCCGGTCATGGAAGCGCTCAAGCAACTCGCGGCGGAGGGCTTCCTGGAGATCATTCCTCAGGTCGGCTGCCGCGTTGTCGTCGCGGACGGGCAGCAGATCAAGGATTTCTTCGTCATCTTGGCGCAAACCGAGGGACTCTGCGCGCAGCTCGCCGCGGAGCGTGCGACTTCCGAGGAGCGCCGTGCCCTCGCCGCTATCATCGAGCGCACCACCATTCCTAACCGACGGGCCAAGGCGACGGAGATCGCTCATGCGTATCGTGTCCACAATCGCGAGTTCCATTCGCAGATTCACGCCATGGCGCATTCAGAACTGGTCAGTGATATCGCGACGGGCCTCTGGGATCGCAGCGATTTCTTCATTAGCACCGCCGTCGGGATGCACCCGTTTGCCGAACGCGCATCCAACGCCGTAGACGAGCACCGGCAGATTCAGCGCGCAATCTCCGCGGGTGATTGCGATAGAGCCCGGCAATTGATGCAGCGGCACATCGAGGCTTTCCGAACCGAGATGGGACGCTCGACAACTCACCCTAACGGCCCGTCTATTGCGGGTCGCCGGCGAGCGCGAGCGCCTGCTTAACGAGTGCACGGCACTCCGCCTTGTCGTAGGCGAGGTAATTGCCAGCCAGAATCCGAACCGGATCTCCCGCGTAATAGCGCTCGTATTGCACTTGGCGCATGCCGAAAGCGTCGCCAGCCAGATCCCAAGCGAGTTTGAATAGCCTCACTCGGTCTGTTGCCGGCATGCCGGCGGCGCCCTGGTAGTACTTGTTGACGTCTGCCGCCACGGCGCCCGTGAAATCGGCGGCGCTTGGCATCATGAGAAGGCCCCCCGCGCCCAGAGTCTGCAGGGTTTCGATCGCTTCCGGATAGGCGCGAGGCAAGAAAGCCCGAAGCGCCTGGAGTGGCGCCAGTGCCGGACGCACGGTACCGAGCGCCGTTCGCTCGAGTTCGGCTTCGGCGCGGACGATGCAGCTCCTTGCGAGCTCGAGGCTGTTAAGGCTCCGCCCCAACCTTTCCTGGACGTGCAGGAAACCGTCGATCTTCACCGCCTCTGCCAAGGCCATGGTCACCCCGACCGCTACCTGCAACTTGACCACCCCGCGTACCCCCGTCTGATGCGCCGTGTGGTTGCGGAGGTTGCTGTCGGAATACATGGCGTTGGCCACAGCAACGTTGCCGTGCAGGAATACCCTGTCCCAAGGCACCAGTACGTCGTTGAAAATGAGCAGCGCGTCTGATTCCTCGAAGTTTGTTGCCAGCGGGTGGTCGAATGCCGCGCGCCCACCTTCGTCGAACGGTTCCCGGCAAATCATGCGCACCCCTTTGGTGGCAAGGGGCACGGCGAAGCTCATCGCATGGCGCTCGTCACCTGCTTTCAGGCCGGGAAGGCCGTAGACAATCACCTCGTCCGCGATCGGACCCAGAGTGGCGAGCATCCGCGCACCGCGAATGATGAGCCCTTCCGCGGTCTCCCTAACCACTCCCATGTGCAGCAACTCCTCGCTCTGCTCCGAGGCGCTCTTCGATCGGTCGGTCTGCGGGGTGATGAGCGCGTGCGTAAGGAAGAGGTCGTTCTCGCGCACGTACTCGTAGTAGCGCACGATGTTCTCGGCGAAGCGTGGGCCGATGCGACCAAACACTTCCTTGGCCTCGGCGAACGCGGCGAGTGTCGTGTTCAGGAAGTCCGGCGAACGGCCCATCATGCCAAGGGTCGCTTCCGCCCAGAGCTTGAAGGCCGCGCCACGCTTCTTCAGCTCCTGGAGGTCTTTCGGCTGCATGAACGCTGTACCGACGGGTCGGCCGCTGCTTGGGCTGCGATACGTGAGAACGTCTCGTAGCGCGGCGTCGTGCTGCATGTCGTAGAGGCGAGCTATATGCTGCATTGGCCGCACGAAGGCCGGCTGACGCGTCACGTCTTCCACCTGCTTGCCGCGTAGCCAGACGTCCCTCGGCTGCCGGCGCAGCCCCTCTACATACTGCTGACCTGTTCTGGCGCCCATCGTTAACATGCTAGCATGTTAGATCCGAGTCAGGAGATCCTGCCCCTCATGCAACGCCCCTCAATCTGGAACGCCTTGGCCAGCGTGCCGCACACGCTGGGATTCGTTGATGTCGGGCCGTGGCGCACGCGCGTCCTGCAAGCGGGCGACGGCGAGCCGATGATCCTGATGCATGGCACGGCCGGACACCTCGAAACGTATGCCTACAATGTCGGGCCCTTCTCTTCACGCTGCCGTGTGATCGCCTATGACTTTCCCGGCGGTGGCTACACGACTCACGCCAGCCAACCGCTCGAGCTTCCGACGTACGTTGACCACCTCCACGGCCTTCTCGACAAGCTGAAGATTGAACGCGCCCACTTGCAGGGAGAATCGCTGGGCGGATGGGTGGCATTGAAGTACGCCGCCCGCCATCCACAGCGCGTGGCCAGCCTGATCCTCAATACGCCAGGCGGCACGATGGCACGCCCGGAGGTCATGGAGAAGATCCGCGTGCTGAGCCAGCAGGCGGCGGACGACCCCAGCGATGAGCGTGTACGTGCGCGGCTGGAATGGCTGATGGCCGACAAGTCCTCCGTCACCGACGAACTGCTTGGCATCCGGCGCGACATCTACCGACGTCCCGGGTTCGCTCAGTCGATGCGCCACATCCTGTGTCTGCAGGATGCGCAGATCCGCCAACGCAACCTGGTGACGGACGCCGAACTGGCCGCGATCAAGGCGCCGACCATCGTTGTCTGGACGAGCGACGATCCGTCCGGTCCTGCAGCCGCAGGCATGGAGATGGCGCGCAAGGTCGCCGGCGCCCGCTTTGAGCTCATCAAGGAGGCGGGCCATTGGCCCCAGTGGGAGCAGGTCGAGCGATACAACGCGCTCGTTCTGGATTTCCTGGACAAGCTACCGAAGACATCACGTTCGCGAGGGCAAGCACAATGAAGGGACTGATCGAACACAGTCTCACCGGCCTGCAGAGAATGGACCGCACCCGGACGGCTGTCCTCGGCATTCACTGGCAGGTGGATGTCGTGGAGCCGCAAGGAATTCTGGGGCCCACTTTCACCGCCATGGTGCGAGACACAGGGGTGCTAGAGCGCACGCAGAAGGTATTTGCGGCTGCGCGCAAGGCCGCAATACCTATCATCTACGTCAACGCCGCATACCACACCGGGCATGCGGACCTGCTGCGCAACAACGCGCTTTTCAATGCCGTCGCCGAGAAGAATGGATTCGTGCGTGGCACCCGCGGAGCCGAAATTGTCGACGAACTCGCGCGGCAGCCCGGGGACTTCGTAGTCGAACATACTCGTATCAGCTCGTTCTTCGGCACTGATCTACTCGGTATCCTGGCCGCCCGGAACGTACGCACGGTAATCGCCACGGGCGTCGCAACGAATGTTGCGGTGGACACCACAATTCGCGATGCAGTGCAGTACGGCTACGATGCAATCATGATCGAGGATTGCTGTACGTCAGCGTCGCGCTCGCACCACGAGGCAGCCTTGCTTACGCTTAAAGTGCTGGCGACCGAGATCGTCAGTGCCCAGGCCTTCCTCGACGTTCTTCGGTAACCCGCATGGACCTCGGACTTCGTGGCAAAGCCTGCATCGTCACAGGCGCCAGCAAAGGCATCGGCGCCGAGATCGCTCGAGCGTTCATTGAGGAAGGTGCGAGCGTCGCGCTCATCGCCCGCCATCGCGAGCCACTCGAAGAAGTTGCCAAGAAGTTGCGTGCATTAGGCGGAACGGTTTTTGTCGTAACGACCGATCTCGCCACCGAGGACGGCGGTACACGCGGCATACAGCAGGCGGCGGCTGAGCTCGGCCGCATCGACATCCTCGTCAACAATGCCGGCTCTTCCCCGCTGGGCTCGTTCGATAAGGTCAGCGACCAGGAATGGATGGATACGTTCGCCCTGAAGCCCATGGGCTACGTGCGGACCATCCGTGCAGCTCTTCCCTTCATGCGCGCCCAGAAGAAGGGTCGCATCGTCAACGTGGTCGGCGCGGGCGGACGTTGGGCGGTAGCGGAGTACGTCATGGGCTGCATGAACGCCACTGTCCTGCACCTCACCAAGTCTCTCGGAGAGCTCCTTGCCCCAGAGGGAATCACGGTGACGGCCATCAATCCCGGACCTACGGGCCCGACCGAGCGGTTTGACAGGATCATGACCGCTTGGGCGCAACACCTCGGCTTGCCCGAGGAAGAGTTCCGGCGGAAGTACGAGCGTGACCTGCCCCTGCGCCGTATCGCCAGCACTACGGAGGTTGCGCGGATGGTGGTCCTCATGGCATCGGACGTCACCGCCTACGCCACAGGCGGCGCCCTCCAGGCCGACGGCGCTTCGGCGCGTGGAGTTTTCTGAAGGCCCAGTCTTACTGCATGTAGGTTCCGCCGTCGACGACCAGCGTCTGCCCCGTGATGAATCCGGAGTCCGCCCCTGCGAAAAACAGGACGGCGCCGACGACGTCCGCAGGATACTCGTCTCGCCTTAGTGACCTGCCTTGGAGCGAGTTTTCCCGAGTGGAGCGCATCTGTTCGTCGTTCTTCATGGTGGCTGGGCTTAGGGTGAAGCCGGGAGCGACGGCATTCACCAGGATGTTCCGGTCGCCAAGCTCACGGGCGAGGCTGCGCGTCATGGCGGTGACTGCGCCCTTGCTTGCGACATAGTGCAGCAGGAACGGTATGCCCTTGAAGGCCGCGGCAGAGGCGATGTTGATGATGCGCCCGCCCCCGGCAGCAGCCATTCGTGGCGTGACTGCACGGCACATCCGGAAGATCCCGACAACGTTGACGTCGTATACCGCGTGGAACTCAGCCGCCGTGAGGTTCTCCATCGGCTTCGGCGCCAGCGAGGTGGCTATGCCCGCATTGTTGACGAGGATGTCGCATCTGCCGAACCGCTGCACGCTGAACTCCACGCAGGCGGCCACGCTTTCATCGCTGCGCACATCGGTCTCGATGCCGAGAACCTGACGTCCTGACTGATCGATAGCCAGGGCGGCGGCCGCGGCGCCGTTCAAGTCAGCGATAACGATCAGGCAGCCTTCACGGTGAAGCGCGCTGGCCGACTCCATCCCGATGCCCGCTGCGCCTCCAGTAACGATGGCTACCTTCCCTCCAAGGCGATGCCCTGAAGCGCTCGAGGAACTCACAGGTACTCCCATATTTTTTGACTTGCGAGGGCCGTTCCACCGCCCTCCAGCCGCCGACATTGGCCGTCCTTCAGCACCATTAGGTCCCCGGCAATCCGGCTTAGCGAGAGGATGTTCTGTTCGACCACGATCGTCGTCACGCCCCGCTCCGCGTTGAGTGCCGATATGGTGCTCATCAGCTGGTGCACCACCAGGGGCGCCAGCCCCGTTGTAGGTTCGTCGAGCAACAGCATTCGCGGCTCATGAACCAGGCCGAGAGAGATTGCGAGCGTACGCTGCTCGCCTCCACTCATGGACCCGGCCGCTTGGAGGCGCCGCTCTGCGAGTCTGGGGAAAAGGCCATACAGGTATTCGCATCGGGACCGGAAGGCCGGCGTGCCGGCCGACATGGGCAGCGTGCGATACGCCACCTCCAGATTCTCTTCAACCGACAGGTTGGGGAAAACGTTTCGCTCCTGCGGGACGTAACTGATTCCCGCCAGGCGCCTAGCGAGGGGGGTCAAACCGTTCACCGGCGAGCCGTCCAGCAGGATTTCGCCATTGGACGAAATCAGCCCCATGAGAGCCCTGAGCAGCGTGGTCTTGCCGGCGCCGTTCGGGCCGATCAAACCGCACACAGTGCCTGCGCGCACGCTAAGCGAGGCCTGGCGCAACACGCTGTGGTCGCCATATCCTGCGCTCAGTTCGGTGACGCGGAGCAGATCTGGGGTCACTTCATTGCCCAAGGTAAAGCCTAACAACCTCCGGGTCCTCTAGCACTGCGGAGGTCGGTCCTTCGCGGTACATGCCGCCCTGGTGCAAGAACACACAATACTGGGCAAGGTCGCGAACGACCTGGAGGTTGTGCTCGACGAAGAGAACCGCCTTTCCCTGGTGCGCCAGGTCTTGCATCACGCGCTCTACATGCTCGATGAGGGCCGGCTCAAGTCCAGCGCACAACTCGTCGAAGCATTGCACCGCGGCATCGCATGCCAAGCTTTGTGCCAGCATGAGGAGCTTGGTTTCGCCATAGCTGAGACTCCCGCATGCCGTTTCGGCCCGCCCCTCCAGGCGGCAGGTGGCCAGGATTTCGTCGACCCGGGGACCCCGCGAACGTCGCGCCATGCCCGCCATCCATAGCAGGCTGCGGCCAAAATGCCCGTCCGTCGCGGGCGTCCCCGCGAACTCGACCGCCTCCCTTACCGAGAACGTCTTGAAGCACCGTACGTGCTGGAATGTCCGGCTCAGCCCCTTCCGCGCCCGCGCATAGGCGGGCAAGCTCGAAATGTTCTCTCCACGCAGAAAGACCTCTCCGGAGTCCGCCTTCGTCAGCCCGGAAACGATGTTCAAGAGTGTGGATTTGCCGGCGCCATTGGATCCGATGAGCGCGGTTACGGCGCCCGGTCGGATCTCCAAGGAAGCACCGGTCAGCACCTGGATTCCGCCGAAGCGCTTGTGGACGTTCTTGACCTCCAGTGCAGCGTTCACGTCCGTAGGGCACCCATTGGCCGTCCTACAGGCCCGGCACTGAGGATGCCCTGCGGCCGGAAATACATGACGGCAACCAGCAGAACCCCGTAGAGAAGTTGCCGCACGGCCGCCGCCACGCCGGGCGGCAACGGGAGGAACTTGAAGACTTCGGGCAGCAGAGTAAGGATCAGGACGCCGAGCAGAGGACCGTTTGCCGTCCCCGCGCCACCGAGGACAACGATCAGGAACATGAGGATCGAGACGCTTAGGTCGAAGCTGAACGGGTCTACGAACGCCGTGTAGTGGGCATATAGCGATCCCGCGAATGCCGCACCGCCCCCGGAAACGGCGAACGCGGTCACCTTCGCAGCACCGACATGCTTCCCGAGCGCGGCGCATCCGGTCTCGTCATCGCGTAGGCCACGCAGGACGGCGCCGAAGGGCGAGCTCATGAGGAAACGACAGAAGATATACATCGCAATAACCATGACCACGCACACGAGCAGGAATGAGACGCCCCGCAAGGGCACACCGAAGGGGGAGTAAGGCGGGATCCTGGAGATTCCTGCGTCTCCACCGGTGACCGAAATCCAGCTTTGCGCGACTACGGTAAAGATGATCTGCACCGCAATCGTGACCAGCAGCAGGAACACCCCGCGAACCCGCAGTGCAGGCAGTGCGATTACGGCGCTCAGCACCGCTGCAATCGCAACTCCGGTGAGCTGCGCGACCAGCGAGGGCGCACCCGCCTTGCACAGGATCGCCGTGGTGTAGGCGCCGAGCCCGAAGAATGCGCCCGTTGCGAGGGAAACGATCCCTGCGGCGCCGGTGAGGACGTTCAGGGACAGCGCCACGATGGCGAAAATGCTCATCGTCGTCGCGAGGTGGATTACGTACGGCACGCCTAGGCTGCTTTCGTGCCGAACAGGCCCTGTGGGCGCACAAGCAGGAGCACGTACAGCAGCGAAAATGTGATCAGTTGCCGCCAGCCCGCGTCCAAGATGAACACCATTCCGCTTTCCGCGATCCCCACTGCAACGCCGCCAACCAGGGCGCCGACGACGGAACCCTTTCCGCCCAGTATCGCGACCACCGCCGCCATGAGTACGAGGTGCAGCGCCTCTGGAGGATGAACCCCGGTGTCGCAAAGAAACAGGATAGCCGCCGGAACGACCATCGCCGCAGCGAGCGCATGCGCGATGATCTGAATCCTTCTGATCGGAAGCCCCAGAACCTCAGCCAGATAATCGTTCTCGGCGGCCGCGCGCATCGCCTTGCCCAGGTTCGTCCGGCGCAGCAAAAAATGCAATCCGATGGTCGCCGCCACTGCGCTGAGGATTGCAATGACGGAGAAGCGGTCCAGTACCCTCGGGCCATCCGCTAGCAGGGGTTTGCGCAATCCGACATCCACCGAGACCCCCTCCGGCCCGAACAGGATCACCACTACGTACTGAACGATGATCAGAATGCCCAGCGACGCCGTGATGATCGCATCCTCGGTGGCAGCGCGTCGCTGGAAAGGACGGTAGATCACTAGCTGGACGGCTGCGCCGGCAACGACTGCCGTCACGATAGCCCCCGCCATGGCCAGCAGGAACGGAAGGCCTGCCGAAACCCCAAGGGCAAACATCGCGTAGCCTGCGACCAGGTACACGGCGCCGTGCGCGATATGGATGATTCCCGTCAGCCACCAAAGCAGCGAGAAGCCGACCGCCACGAGCGCATACAGGCAGCCGGTGACCAGCCCGTCGAGCAGAATGCTGGCGAGCAGCACGCAGGTCTACTGCCGTTTCCGGCCGGTACGCGAGACAGCTAGTTCAGGTCCGCGACCTTGACGAACTTGCTGTCCTTGACGGTTTTCACGACGCTCGCGCGCAGCACGCTGCCATCCTTGGAGTTGAAGGCGTACTTACCCGCAGCGCCTTCGTATCGGCTCATGCTCGCAGCCACATAGTCACGCACGTTCGCGCCCGAAATTGGTTTGCCCTGCTTGACCAAGCCATCCACCGCGTGCTTGTAGACGTACACCAGGTCATAGTGGTTCGCCTGGTGCACGTTGGGAGCGCGCCCGAAACGCTTCTGGAAGCCCTCGACGAATCGCTTGGATTCTGCCGACGGCGCAGCCGGATCGTAGGTGGGGCTGCTGTAGAAGCTCCTCTCGGCGCGATCTCCGATGGTCAGCATCTCCGGATCCTCCATCGCGCCGTACGAAAGGAACACCCCCTTGTAGCCGAGGTCGCGGGCCTGCCGGATGATCTGGGCGCTCTGCTTGCCGTTGCCGGTGATGTAGATCCCGTCAGGCTTGCTTTCAAAAACCTTCAGCAGGATGGATCTGAAGTTCGTCTCAGTGACCTGCACGGCCTCCTCGGCGACGACATTGCTGCCGAGCTTCTGCCATTCGCTGCGCACTGACTTGGCGAGGCCGACCCCGAGATCATTCACCACCGGCACGATTGCGAGTCGTTGCACTTTTAGCTCGCTCTTGGCATAGGGCAGCAGGAGCCGGATCGTCTCGTCGTCGAACATCCATGAGGACTGGAAGAACGGCGACACGTTGCGCAGCGCGGGCGCGGCCGTGCTCGCCGACATCAGGAACGTCTTGGACTCATCCGCCAAGGGGGCCGTTGCTACCACCACCGCGGTCCATCCCGTGATGATCGTGTCGACTCGCTCGATGTCGACCAGCTTGCGAAAAGCATCGATCCCGGGCTTCGAGAGCGCCTGACTGTCCTCTACAGCCAGGGCCAGAGGTCTGCCGCCCACGCCGCCTGACGCGTTGATCTGCTCCACGGCCACCGTGGTCCCTTCGAGCATCATCTGTCCGAGCTTGGCCGAATTGCCCGTCAAGGGCAGCATGATGCCGAGCTTGCGAGCGTCGCCCGATGGCGCCTGCGCCCAGGCTGGAAACGCGAAACAGGCGAACCCGATAGCGAGTGCGCGCATCCATCCCCGGACATGAACTTGATCGTCTGATCTCATGTGCTCCTCCTATTACTATTATAACTATACGTAACGTTGCGGATGATTATTCCGCAGTGTGGGCAACTTAGACGAACAGCGTCATGTTCTTCGCCTGAATCACCGCTTCGTCCAGCACCACGCGCCGCTCCGCGATCGCGTAGCCCCCATCGGCTTCCTGCCAGAGGTCTTCGCGATAGCCGGTAAACAGATTGTCCTCACGGTGGAGGCGACACTGCCGCACCAGCAGGTTTGACATCACCTTTACGCGCCCTGCGTCCACTGGTTCGACGCTGTATGGGTCGACGAAATACCTCAGTCGCGACGGCGGGATTTCCGTCCACGCCGTCCGGCTCCTTAGCCGTCGCACGCGCAGTGTCAAGGTTTCCACGTTCTCGTCGAAGAGGGCCAAGTCTGAAGGGCCGCTTTCGACGCCGGCTCGCGTTTCCGCGACGGTAGCAATCGGCATCCAGTAACGCGCGTCCGGCGTGAAGAGCTGGAGCCATTCCTCGAACCGTCCCTCCTGGAGCAAGCGCGTCTCGCGCGCGATAAAGCTCCTGACGCGGAAGAACAGCTCGGCGCTACCTAGGGCGCTCATCCGGAGCCTCCATGAGTTCGCGCCACTGCCGATAGAAATCTCGGTGGTTCAGCTCGCTCCAATACCAGCCCGCCCTTCCGGGCAAGTTTCCGCCGAACTCCTCACTTACCGGCTTGTCGTGTCCAAGGCCCATCTGGTAGTTGAAGTCCAGCGACCTGGCCATGTGGCCTCGAAGGCCGTCGCTGAGCTCGCTCCAGATCTCTCCATCCTCGACCTCAAACATCCCGCTCGGACCGAACGACAGAATGAAATCGCGGCGAACCTTGTCGCGCAAGTCCGCCGGCAGCGCCTTGTCGACAAACAGCATGGTGTGACATTCCGTGAGCGTGGGGCTGCGCGGATGCGACATGCGCACCAGCCGGAACTTCACGTTGTCCAGGAAAGAGAAATTGGGAAACACGGTCCCGTGACCGAGAGGAATGAACTGGTCCGCCGGATCATTGTTCCTGCCCATGTTGTCACGCACTTGAGCAAGGAACTTGTCGTACTCCTCCGAAGTGGCTCCACCGCCACCCATCCCGCCCAGTTCGGAACCGAATCCATGGCCCCCGCCGACGGAAATCTGGTAGCCCTTCAGCTTCGGACGTCGTCGATAGCCGATATCCACGACCGACCCGTGTGCGGTCGGGACATGGTAGGAGTCGCCGAGGAAATTTTCGGCGATCATCTTCCAGTTCACCGGGATGTCCCATTTCTGGATTCCCGCCACCATTTCGATGCCGCCTTCCGATCGATTCAGCATGCGCTCCAAGTAGGTCGCCATGCCGCCGAGGTAGTCGCGCAACGGTGGCGCCTGCGCGTTCCAGGTTGCGAAGATGAGGCCTCGGAAGATCTCAAGCTTTGCAACCTCTCGCAGTCCCCACTTCGACCGGTCCAGTTCGTTGTAGTAGGCCTCCCGCATGCCAGGCACCCCGATTAGGGTGCCGTCGTTCTTGAAGCACCACCCGTGGTACGGGCAGGTGAAGTGCGGCGCCTTCCCACGGTCGGTACGACAGACTTTCATGCCACGGTGGGTGCACGAGTTGAGAAATGCGCGCACTCCGCCTTCCTGCGCCCGGGTCACAACCACTGAATCCGCGCCCATGAAGGTCGTGAAAAAACTGTCCGTTTCCGGCAGCTGCGACTCGTGGCCCAGGTATAGCCAGCAGCGACCGAATACGCTGCGGAGCTCGTTTTCGTAGATCTCCGGATCGACGAAGATCGCGCGGCTGACGAGTCCGGCTTCGGGACGAACGATGCTCTTGTAGTTCACGTACGCTCCTTGACTGAGTCCTCGAACACCGCCACCGCGCAGCCCGTTTCCCATGAGGGCATCGGCTCATAGGCGAGCACGCGAGCCGGTCGGCCGCCGGCGGCACCGAGGGCGGTAATCCATTGACGGATCTCCCAAGTGCCGAAGCCGGCACGATCCAATCGCTCATCGGGGATCCTGATGCAATCGTCCGGCGTGCCAGACGACAGCATCCGGAGAAAATCGCGGTCGAACTCGGTGTCAATGGCGCCCGCCTCCGGAGCACCAGGCGCGTGCGATAACCCCCCCGTGCCGATGGCCGCTACTCGCAGTTCCGAGGCTTCAATCGCGCGCCGCAATGACACGCCGAACGCGTGGCAACGTTTCAGGCTCGGCAAGGGAGGCATCATGCAGTTCTGCAGGATCGGCACGATCGGGACATTGAACCCGGGCGTGAGGAAGCTCAGGGGCACCGCGACGCCATGCTCGATCTTCATTGCGTGAGCAAACGCGGGATCGAACCCATCAGTGGCGAGCTGCCGCATGATGTCCCGGCTGAGGCCTTCTGCGCCGGGGACGGAAAACCGCTCCATGCGGATCCAGTCTTCCGCAGGACCTTCGTACGTTCCTGCCAGCCCGACGCAGAATGCCGGCATTCGGTCGGAGAACAGATTGTGAAAATGGTCCGAACTGATGACGATCAAGGCCTCCGGTTTGGAAGCACGCAAAGCCTCGCCGGCCGATTCCATGCCCCCGTAGAAGCGGTCCCGCTGGGCCGCGTCACCTGCATTCGGGAAGGCTCGGATATGCGGCGCATGACTCATCGCTCCGACGAAGACCATGCGGCCCATCAGAACTCTCCGCTGCGCAGCGTGCAGCGAGCGCCGGCATCCCGCAGACGGCGGTAGTACTCCGGAGCTGGAATGCCCGCGAAGCGCGAGAAGGGCACGAGCAACAGCGGGTGCGCCCCCATGCGCCACAGCGCAACCACGTCGAAATCTACGACGGCTTGGCTTTCCGCAGCGCTTAGGCTGTATTCAGCCAGCCTGGTGTGGGACTTGTTCTTCAACTCGGCCTGCAATCCGGGCGTGTTTTTGAGGTCGAACAAGTAGCGGTTCAGGTTATGAGACGACATGCTCGCGCCCGGGATCAGAAAATACCCCTCGTGTTGCCACCGTCCACAGAGATCACAGACCCGGTGATGTATCCGGCGCGCGGCGACGCAAGGAAAACGACGGCGTCGGCGACCTCCTCGGCTTCGCCCAAGCGCCGCAATGGGACTTCTGCGGCCTTCTTCGCGATGCGCTCATCGAGCGGCTCGCCGTAGGAGGCTTCCACCTTGAGAAAACGCTCCGTCTTGATGCGTCCCGGACAAACCAAGTTGAACCGGACGCCCTTCGGACCGTACTCGATGGCGAGGGACTTGAAGAGGCCCGCAACCGCCGGACGGATACCGTTCGACAGCGTAAGGCCCGGGATGGGCTGCCGAACGGAGGTGGACTGGATTCCTACGACGCAGGCCCCGTCTGCCTTCAACAACGCCGGCAACGCAGCCCGAATGAGGTGCACGCTGGAAAGCAGCGCACCCTCGAAGGCCTGCTGCCATGCGGAGGAAGCAAAGCCTTCGAAGACGCCCGGCGGCGGGCCAACTGAGTTCGCCACCACGATGTTCACCTTTCCGAACCGGTCCTCGACGCGTTGCATGAATGCGCCAACCGCCTGCTCGTCGGTGAGGTCTGCCTGTACGGTAAGCGGCTTCTGCGCGCCGGCGGCGGTTATGGCCTTTGCGGCGGCATCCAACTGCTGTGGATCGCGGGCGCAAATCGCGATCTCGGCTCCTTCGCGCGCCAGTGCCTTGGCGCAAGCCAGTCCGATGCCGCGGCTCGCCGCTGAAAGCACAGCAACCTTGCCTTTAAGCCCAAGATCCACCGCCGCTCAGGCCGCGATTCGAAGCCTGTTGATGTGCGCCGCCAACGCAGACGCCTCGTCCTTGGACACAACCGGGACGGGAGCCCGAGTCAGGTTGTTCGGGATCACACCCATGAGATGGAGTACATGCTTGATGCGACTTGCCATCTTGAGCATGGGGCGCTGGAACAGCGTCGCCACGAATGGCTCGTAGTCCTCCTGGATCCGCCTCGCCTGATCCAGGTCGTTCTTTTGGATGGCCGCATGCATTGCGACGACAGCATCCGCCATCACGCAATGCAAGACCAGAAGCGTGCCATCCGCCCCGGAGCAGAAGTTGTGAAATAGGCAGTTGTCGTTGCCGGTGAGCACCGCCACGCCACGGTTCAGTCGCCGGATCGCACGTAGATTCGCGTCATAGCCCTGCGGCGTCCACATCGTGTCCTTCACCGCCGCTATTCCGTCGACGCTGCAGATCCGTTGCACCAGCTCCGGCGTGTAGTTGATGCCGGAGAGGGGACCCTGCATGAAATAGATGATGGGGATGCGAACTGCGGCCGCGACATCTCGTGCGTAGCCCTCAGCGACCTCCGGAGCAGCATCCACTCCGCGCGCGAACGTCTTCGGCCCAATAAGGAGCAACGCGTCCGCACCCTCTTCTTGCATGCGGCGTGCAGCCTGCACCGCTGCTGCGTTGCTGTCTGGCACTGGCACCACGCCCGCCACGACCTTCTTGCCGGCCGCATGCGCAGCCTCTCGCGCCACCTTTAGGACGAGCAGCCGTTCCTCTTCCGTGAGGGCGTCGACCTCGCCGGCGTTGGCGTTGACAACGAAGGCGTCGATCTCCTTCGTTTTCAGGACGTGGCGGCACACCGCGGCCAAGCCCTTCGCATCCACCTCGAGATTGTTGTTGAACGGCACCACCAGAGCTGCGAAATGCCGGCCGACCGCGCTGAGTTTGCTCATGTGCTGCTCCGATCTCCTATGCCTACACCGATATTACTACTATCGATATGAGTATTGTAGGCAAGGACCGGGGCAGGCGCGGTCGAAAATCGCTTATCGGGTGCGGCCGGCCGCTTTCTGCTGCTGCAAATCCATGTTGAAACGGAAGGTGTAGCTGTGCGCGGGGAAGGACAGCTCGATCACCACCACAGTACGTTCGGACTTGTCTCGAAGTACTCCCTTGAAAAGCAGCACCGGGTCAAGCGGCTTGATCTCCAGCAAGGTCGCGATTTCCGGCGCTGGAACAGCAGCCTGCAGGTTCATGTCCACATCTTTCAGCTCCGCACCCAGGTCTCGCACCAGGCGGAACGCCGGATGGCGCTTGAGCTTGAATGGCGATAGCCGCCTGCCGATGTCCCACGGAAAGTGAATCGAAGCGTGATTCCACGGCTTGCCCCCGCGGAAGACTAGTCTGCGGACGTGCAGCAGCTTGGGGGAGTCGGGAAAAGCGTCGAGCAAAGACTGTGGCCGTCCGACCACTCGCCTGCTCAACAGCTTCGTATCCTTGCCGAACTCCTCCATGAACATCTGCGCGAGGACATCGCTCGCCGGCGGCGTCTGCACCACTGGCACGCCGTCATGCTTCACGAAAGTGCCACGTCCGCGTTGCCGGGTGATGAGGCCCTCTTGCTCGAGTTCCTTGAGAGCCCTCTGGACGGTAATGACGCTGACGCCGAAATCTTCGGCCAGGCGAAGTTCGGGTGAGATGCGCGCCCCCGGCGAGTACTCCCCGCTGAGGACGCGGTTACGCAGAATTTGGGCGAGCTGGAGGGTAAGCGGCCAGCGATCGGAGAAAATCGGAGCGACGCGAGAATTCATCCGACCTTGCGATTGAGAAGTACCTGTCGGGCGGATTGCCGATCGAGCTTGCCAGCGGCGGTCTTCGGTAGCTGCTCAGCCACTTCGATCATTGTCGGTACCTTGTACTTCGCAAGATTCTTGGCGCAATGGGCTATCAGGTCGTCAGCATCCGTTTGCGCCCCAGGACGCAGCGAAATCAGCGCACCGATGCATTCGCCGCGATACTTGTCCGGCAAGCCTACGGCGATGGCCTCCAGCACGGCAGGATGCAAGTACAAGACCTCTTCGATCTCCCGAGGGTAAACATTGTAACCACTCACGATGGCCATATCCGACTTGCGACTGCGCAGAAAGAGATATCCGTCTTCATCCAGAACTCCGATGTCGCCGGTATAAAGCCAGCCGTCGCGAAGGATCGCCGCGGTGTCACGCGCTCGATTCCGATATCCCTCCATCATCTGAGGACCGCGCGCCCTAACTTCGCCGACTTGGCCCGTGGCTTGCGGAACTCGGCCCGTTTCCACGTCGACAACCTGGACCTCCGTCCCGGGCAGGGGCACTCCTACTGAGCCTGGCTTGCGCTTGCCTATCATGGGATTGAAGGTCAGCACCGCAGTCGCCTCGGTGAGACCGTAGCCCTCGTAAATCGGCACATGCGCGACTTGCTCCCACGACGTCAATACCTCCACGGATAACGGGGCGGCACCGGAGAAGGCACCGCGAAGAGAGGCAAAGTTAGTGCTTCGAAACTCGGGATGAGCGACCAGGCCGTTGTAGATGGTGGGGGTGCCGGCGAACAGAGTGATTCGTTGCTCCGCAATCGCGCTAAGCGCTGCCTCCGGCCGGTAGCGAGGCAGGATGACCAGCGCTCCCGCGCTGAACAGGGCGGGAAAGACGGCCATCGCCAGCGCGTAGGCGTGAAAAATCGGGGTCATGCAAAGAATCCTTTCGACCCCCGGGCGCGTCGGCAATAGTGCATCGCGCTGGCAAATGTTCATTGTCAGCGCGCGGTGCGAGAGCATCACCCCTTTCGGTTTTCCCGTCGTGCCCCCGGTAAACTGCAGCAAGGCGAGCTCCTCGACGGCAGGCGGGAGAAATGAAAGCCCTTTTCGCACGAGCTCAGGGTCTGCCCGGACAGTGGCTTCGTCCACATTTAGGACCACCGGGCCCAAGGCCGTAGCGCACATCGCATCCTGAAGCGCAGCAATCTGCGCTTCGGAAGTGATGACAGCCTGCATGTCCGCATCGGGCAGGATGGCCGTCAGTTCCCGGGCCGTGTATCCCGGGTTGAGCAGTACCGCCTGGTTGCCGCTGGCGAGGACCCCCAATAGGGCGTCCACGACGTGGCTGCCATTCGGGAGCAGGATACCGATTCGATTCTTGGCGCCGCAGACAGCGACAATCCGCGCCGCCCACGCGGCAACGCGATCGGAAAGCTCACGATAGGTGGTTCGTTCTCTGCCAACCACAACCACCGCGTCCGAGGCTGGGGCAGATTCCGCTGCCCTTCGCAACATGTGCACGACGGTTTCAGCGTGCCGGTCCGGAAAATGCATGACTGCGCTTCCGGCAGTCAGCCGGGGGAACCCACGGCACCGGGCGCGGAATTGGCCGCAGCCGCATAGTCCGGATCAAAGCTCCCAACGCCAGCTTGGAAGGTTGGCGCCAACGAGGTGGCCGGCCGGAGGACTTGTTCCATGAAGAACAATGCCGCGCCGGTCTTGCGTGCAATGAATCCTTCAGTGTAGCTGCCAGATTGTTCAACCTTTGCTGCGGCCCGCAGAAGCAGCCACCCCGCCGTAATCGCGCCCATCAGCATCAAATAATGCACGGCCTGCGTTCTCATGCGCGCACCTTCCGATGCGGCCGAGGCCAACACATGCTCTGTGGCGCTCTTGGCAGCGGCTACACCCTCCGCCAGGATGTCGCGGGCCGAGCCAAGATCGGCACCTTGAAAGCCGTCAAGGTCAGCTACGACTTGGGACAGCAACCACGACGCGGCCCTGCCGTGATCACGGACCACCTTGCGGAACAGTAGGTCGTTGGCTTGAATGGCCGTCGTCCCCTCGTAGAGGGTATGCACCCGGGCATCCCGAAAGCACTGAGAGGCCTCGCACTCCTCGATGTAGCCCATTCCACCGAAGACTTGCACGCCCAGCGACGTTGCCGTGAACGCCTGTTCCGTGCACCAGCCCTTCGCGATCGGCGTCAGCAGCTCCAATCCAGAGCGTAGCTCTTGCTGCTGCTCCGCATCTGCGGTCTCCAGCTGGTCCATTACGGAAGCCGTGTAGTAGGCGAGCGCTCTGCAAGCTTCCGCGATGCACGTCATGTGCATGAGCATGCGATGCACGTCCGGATGTCCGATGATGGCCGTGCGCTTGCCGCTTTCATCCCGACCTTGGACGCGTTCCCTGGCATACGCCAGCGCCGCCTGACGCGCCCGTTCCGCAGATCCCAACCCGAAAACTGCAACGTTAAGTCTTGCGCGGTTGAGGAGAACAAACATCTGCTCGAGCCCGCAGTTCTCCTTGCCCAGCAACTCCCCCTGCGCGCCCTCTTGCTCGCCAAACGCAAGCGTCGTGGTGGGGCTGCCCCGCAGTCCCATCTTGCGCTCAATCCCGACGCACCGGACGTCATTGCGGCCTATCGGCCGGCCTTGGTCGTCCGTCTTCTCCTTGGTCACCATGTAAAGGGACAGTCCCTTGGCCCCAGCCGGTCCGTCGGGGCTGCGCGCCAGCACGAGGTGAACGATGTTCTCGGTCATCTCGTGCTCTCCAAACGTAATAAGGACTTTTTGCCCTTTGACGCGATAGCCGCCGTCGCCATCCCTCGCAGCACTGGTTCGAATAGCACCCAAATCCGAGCCAGCCTGCGGCTCGGTCATTGCCATGGTGACCGTCCAATGGCCGGAAACGATTCGAGGTAGGTATTTGGTTCTCTGAGCTGGAGTGCCGTACCGGTCAATCAAGGCCACGGCCCCGCCCAGCGGCATCATGCTCATGCTCAGCGCCAGGTTGGCCCCGTTGAACATCTCCGCTACGGCAACAGCCACACTGACCGGCAATCCTTGTCCGCCTAATCGAACCGGGTGTTGTAGCGCGGGCCACCCACTCTCCACGCAGGCTCGATATGCCTCGGGGAACCCTGCGGGCAAGCGCACCCGGCCATCGGCAAACCGGCACCCCTGCTCGTCCCCTACTGCGTATAGCGGAGCAAAAGCGCCCTCAGCAAAGCGCGCCGCTTCCTCGAGCACCATGTCAACGCCGGCAACGTCAACCCCGGCTATAGCGGCGAGCGAAAAGCGAATCTCATCGAGTGGTACTACGTAGGGCATTCTCGATGATACCGAGGTCCTACTCTCGCTTTATGCCGGCGACTTCGATGGCTCGCTCGACCACCTCGCGCGCCGCGTGCAGCCTCGATTCCAAGTCCTTCGGCGACCCAGCGACGATGCGGTAGCCTAGATCGCTCAAGGCGGAGCGGACCTCGGGAGACTGAACTGTCGTCACAATCTCGGAACTGAGCCTTTCAACGATTCTGGCGTCCAACCGTGGCGGGCCAAAGAACGCGATACCCCCATCCAGACGACGGAAGCCGGGCAGTACCTCCATGACCGTCGGCGTCTGACCAAGGGCCGGGTTCCGCTCTTCCTCCATCGTTGCAAGAATGCGAATGCGCCCGCTTTTCGTATGGGGCATCAGCGGCGCAAGCACCGAAAACGTAATGGAAATCGCCCCACTCGACAGGTCAGTAAGTGCCTGGCCAACGCCCCTATAGGGCACATGAACGATGTCAATCTGCGCAGCCCGCTTGAACAATTCTCCAGTCAGATGGAATTGGGTGCCAATCCCAGCGCTGCTGTAGTTCAGTTTCCAGGGTTGCGCTTCGCATAGTCAATGAGGTCGGCGATCGACGATACCGGCAGGTCCGCGTTCACCGCGACTGCGGTCGAAGCCTCTCCGACATAGCTGATTGGGGTGAAGTCGCGAATCGGATCGAACGGCGGGGGGCGGGTTAGCGATGCGGCGGCAAGATGTGGTGTAACCGGGGAAAGCAGAACGGTATAGCCATCGGCAGCAGACTTGGCGACGTAGGACGCAGCAATTATTCCCCCTGCGCCAACTTTGTTGTCAGCCAAGACCGGTTGCCCGAGACGGTCGCTCATCCGCGTCGCGATCAAGCGCGCCACAACGTCCGTCGGCCCGCCAGCCGGGAAGGAGATGACCATGCGAATGGGCTTGTCCGGGTAGTTTTGTGCCCACCCGGAAGGCGCGAGGACGACAAGAGTTCCAGCAAGGATTGCGAATCTTACGAGATGCATTAACGCTCCCACGGATTCCGTACTTCCTGCAGTTCGACGCGATTGCTTAGACTGCCGAGACGTTCCACCTCACAAATGACTCTCTCCCCCGCGCGGACACCTTTGGACTTGCCGGAGCGAGGCGGTAACTCCTCCGGAGAGCCACACAAGATAAGGTCCCCGGGAATGAGCGGCATGATCCACGACAGGTACGAAAGCAGCTCCGCCACGCTCCAAAGCATCTTGTCCGTTCGCGTATCCTGCCGAAGTTCGTCTCCGACCCACGTTCTTACTGAAAGTTGACGGGGATCGCCAACCAAATCGCGCGGGACGATTACGCGGCTCATCGGCGTGTAGCCAGGGAAGTTCTTCATGCGGATGATGTCCGGGATCGGGGTATGCGCCCGATATCTCTGCCACCACGCCTGGTGCATAGTGAAGTCGTTGGCGATTGCATATCCGGCGACGAAGTCTTCTGCACGTTCCACGGGTACACGGTGCGCCGCCTTCCCCACTACCGCAGTCACTTCGATCTCGAAGTCGAATTGCGCACCACCCTGCTCGATGTAGACGACATCGCCATGGCCGGCGAGCGCCGATCGGGATCCGAGGAAGATGTCCGGGATATATCGCTCGGCTTTCGGAGGATCGATGGCGCCGGTAACGCGGTTCGGACGATCGAAGTTGTGGTAGGTCTGGAAGATGTTCTGCGGGTCTGGCACGGGCGCCTTGAATCGGACCGCGTCCACCGGTTGCGAGGAAACTTCGTGTTCCCGTTCCCGAGGCAACGAACGAAGCCAGTCGTGCCAGGTGTCCCAATACGCCAGAAGATCCCGCATGCTGGACGGCGGTGCCGCGGGTGGCCGAAACCGAGCGCATATGTCCGCCAGGGCCATAACCCGATCTCCCTTGACCACCGCGAGGCGATCTCCATCGACGGAAGAAAGAGTGCCGATCCCAAACTCAACCTGGGTGTGATTCGGAAGTACGAATCCCTCGCTCATCTACTAACATGCTAGCATTTTTGTAATGAAGCGAGCAGTCCTTGGGCTTTCGCACACGCCTCTTCTGGGTCTTAATCCGCTCGCGCCCGAATTGGATGGAGCATTGCGGAACGCACTCGCCGAAGCTGCGCGCCACGTACGCGAATTCGCACCTGAGCTGGTGGTCCTGTTTGCCCCGGACCATTTCAATGGTTTCTTCCACGACTTGATGCCGCCCTTCTGCATCGGCACCTGTGCTGAAGCTGTAGGTGACTATGGCACGCCGGCCGGTCCGCTCAATGTCTCGATGGAAGACGCACTTGCGCTTGCACGCAGTGTGAGCGCTAGCGGGTTCGACGTGGCGGTATCGCGCCGGATGGCTGTCGACCACGGGTTTGCACAGCCACTGCAGCTGCTTTTCGGTGGCCTAGCCTCGCCGCCCGTAGTACCGATCTTCATCAATGCCGCCGCCCCGCCCGCTATTCCGAGCATTGAGCGCTGCATCGGGCTGGGCCGCTCGCTCGGACGCCATATGGCGTCCGACTCGCGCCGCATCTTGGTAGTTGGCTCAGGCGGTCTCTCCCACGACCCGCCTATCCCCACGCTGGAACATCCGGACGCCGACGTGCGAGAGCGCATCCTTGTACGTAATCGTGCGACGCCACAGCAGCGGGCCTCGCGCCAGGAGCGTGTTATCGCCGCGGGAAGAGCCATGGCGGCGGGTACCTCGGACCGTCGACCGCTCAATCCGGAATGGGACCAAGAAATGATGGATCACCTCGAAGGGGGGAACTGGGCCGCCATCGAGGCGCTTGGCGAAGACGACATCGTGCACCAGGGCGGTGGTTCCGCGCACGAGGTCAAAACGTGGATTGCCGCGTTCGCAAGCCTCGACGCTCGACGACTCACCACGCGGCTTCGCTGGTATCGGGACATTCCCGACCTCATTGCCGGCTTTGGCGTGCTTTTCCGAGCGGCATGATCTTCTATGAGGACATGGTTCCTGGCGAGCGGCTGACCGTGCCGGGCGAGCGTGTCGAACAATCCGAGATGACGCTCTTCGCCAAGGAATGGGACCCGATGCCATTTCACGTCGACGGCCGCAGCGCGCCGGGAATCTACATGCTCGCCTTCAAACAGCGCCTACTGCACCGACTGCCGAAGATGGCGGTGCTTGCATCCTTCGGCTATGACGAGGTGCGCTTCCACAAGCCGGTTGGGGCGGGCGACCTGCTCTCTCTTGTGGTCGAGTGGGTCAGCCGACGCGAGTCCGCTTCAAAACCCCACGCAGGCGTCGTGACGCTGCGGCTCTCGCTGCTAGACGAGCGCGGCGCAACAGTGCTCAGCCACCTGGACACCGTGCTCGTCCAGCGCCGCCCTACCGTGAATCCTACATAGTCAGCACCACGCGACCGGCTCCGCTTCGCTGCTCGAGGTGCTCATGCGCCTTGGCGATATCGGTGAGCGTCAGGGTCTTATCGATCTTGAATCCGGGCCAACCGCCCGCCAGCATGGCGTTGATACTTTGTGCCGCCTCGGCCTTCGCGTCGGGAGGAAAGTCATCGCTGCCGAGAAAATCGATTTGGACATTCTTGAACACCAGCAACCAGAACGGGATTGCCGGCACGGCATCGCTGGTGGCGTAGGTAGCAATCGAGCCGCCATTGGCCAGAATTTCGGTATCGGCAGAGATATTCGCCGCGAAGGCGACCTCTACTATGTGGTGCACTCCGTTGGGCGCCAATGCGACCACCTTCCGGATGACGTCTTCGTGAGAACGTCCGCCGTACTGGATGACCTCATGTGCACCGGCCTCGCTTGCAAGGGTCGCCTCGGTACCAGAGCGCACGGTCGCAAGCACCCGCGCTCCTTCGGCGCGCGCAAGCCCCACTGCACAGAGCCCGACAGCACCTGCCGCACCCTGAACTAGGATGGTCCGCCCCGCCAACGGTCCCCCGACATGTACAGCGCGGTGAGCCGTGATCCCTGGTATCCCAAGGCAAGCCCCTTGCTCAAACGGGACGCTTTTGTGCAGCGGCACCGCTCTATCAGAAGGCACAACGACATACTCCGCCGCAGTGCCGAACGGCCGATACGATTGCGCACCGTAGCACCACACACGCTCGCCGACCCGCGAGGATGCGACCCCGGCCCCCACATGGTCCCTGCGCCATCGCTATGGGGAATCACGCGTGGGAATGACATGCCGTATCCGAAGGTGTTTTGGCGCTTCTTAATGTCCCCAGGGTTGATTCCGGATGCGACGACCCGGATGCGCACCTCACCCGCTCCCGGCTCCGGGTCGGGCATCGCACCGACGACCAGGACTTCGCGCGCCGGCCCTTGCTTCTCATACCAAGCTGCCCTCATGCGAGCCTAGTGGATGTGGCTGCCGCCATTGACGTCGATGGTCGCGCCGGTGACGTAGGCCGAGAGATCGGAGGCCAGGAAGAGGCAGGCGCCGGCGATATCGGAGGGACGACCGGCTCGCCGCAACGGAATGGCCGCGGCGATCTCCCTGAACTGATCAGGCGTGACATTTCCGTCCAGCATGGCGGTCTCAGTCATGGACGGGCAGATGACGTTGGCGCGAATGCCGAGCGGACCGAATTCGCGGGCGATTGAACGAGTGAGGCTGATCACTCCCCCTTTGGACGCCGCGTAGTGCGCGCCGCCAACCAGGCCGCCTCCCCGCTGGGCGGCGACGGAGGCCAAGTTCACGATCACGCCGCGCTTCCGTTCCGCGAACACGCTGAGCACGCTCCGGCAGATATTGAAGGTTCCCTTGAGATTCACGTCCATGATGTGGTCATAGTCTGCTTCGGCGATGGCGAGCATCCCCTGTGCTTGCACGACTCCGGCACAGTTCACCAGGCAATCGATGGCCCCGAAACGCACAACCACATCCCGGGCGAGTTGTGCGCACTCTCCGGCATCGCTGATGTTGCATCTTGCGGCGTAGACGTCCTTTTCCCGCCCCGTGGCCTTGCCGATCGATGACGTGACTGCCTCCGCTGCGCGATCGTCCATAGCGATGTCGACAGCGACGACCCTCGCCCCATGCTCGGCGAATAGCTGCGCGGTGGCATAGCCGATACCTCTGAGCGATGCGGCACCGACGACGATGCAGACCCTGTCTTTCAGCAACATGGCTACATCCCCGGCTGGTGCACCTCGACCACGTTTCCGTCTGGATCCTGGATGAACACCTGGTACCAGCCCGCGATCGCCCACTTGCCATAGTCCGAGTACGGAATACCGAGCTGGTCGAGTTTTCGCATGAAGCCCTTGATGTCGCTCGTGCGGAAGCAGAAGTGACCCCGCGACATGGGATTGATGATCTGCTTCATCTTGAATCCGGTGTTGATGTCCCTTTCGGCCCAGTGGAACTCGATCGCCCCGTCGGTCAGGAAATCGACCTTGCCGTTGTAGCCCGTGGTGGTGCTTTCGGCATTCACGCGGGTGTGTTCCTCGTCGCGGATCGTGCCGAGGTCGAACAACGTCTGGTAGAACTTCGTGAGCCTCGGCAGGTTGTCCGAGCAGAGATTCAAGTGATGGAACTTGAAGTTCATTGGCGGTTCCGTACGGTTGTCTGGAAGATGCTCGCCAAGTATTGCATGCAACTATTTTTTCACGGTCGTGTTTCGCCACTGTTAGGCTCGGCGACTCCCCGCGATTGTTGTCAAGTGGGCGGCGGCGATCAACCGCCGGGGGCGACGCCAGCGTCGTGCACTTGCCGGAAGCCGGCATTCGCGGCAACACGCACTTTCCGTTCTCGGATCTGAACAACCTCGAGGTCGCGGGCCTCATGTCCAGGTTCCTCGCAGAAAAAGGCTGGACGACTGACTTGCGAAGCCGTCCCTACGGAGGCCTAGAGGTATCGCTGGGGGTATCGATTTTCAGAGGATTGTCTAAAAGCGTCCAAGATCGTGCACTAACGGCCGGAAATCGATTCCCGCCGCCTCCACCGCACTACCTGTCCTGGTGCGAAAGCTTCGCGAGCAATGCCAGCGAGCGGGCTTCGAGATGATAGGTCCGAGTCACTGACAGCGCATCCACGCGCGCCGTGTCAACCAATACGGTCCAGGCTGCATCGGGAAGGTGGAAGTCGATCACATCATGATGAGCATTTAAAAGTAGCAGCAGGTCGTCGTCCCCGACCGGATTGCCGCGCTCGTCGCGCTCGGCGAGGCGCCGCCCCACCATCAGCATGCCGAAGCAGCGCGCGAACGGCAGCTTCCAGTCCGGCTCGCCCATCTCGCGGCCCTCGGGCGCAAGCCACGACGTGTCTTCGGGCTTGGGATAGGTCCGCCGCCGGAACAGAGGGTGCTTTTTTCGCAGTAACAGCACTCGCTGCGTGAACGTGAGCAATTCATTGTCCGTGGCGTCCCAGTGGAGCCA
>Ga0190265_10000470_pt1 | contig 28786 bp, 28 predicted proteins | sample Popmic124T_FD_133135 | JGI IMG/M metagenome (GOLD analysis project Ga0190265, IMG submission 133135) | Populus adjacent soil microbial communities from riparian zone of Indian Creek, Utah, USA - 124 T | ecosystem: Environmental > Terrestrial > Soil > Riparian zone | place: USA: Utah | collected...
CAGGCCGCGCAGCACGCGACGACGATGATGCACTCCTCCTTCCGCGGTGGCGATCAACGTCTCGGGATCGGTGTCGAGCGCCCACCCGACCCCGTCCTCGATGCCCTTGGTCGAGTGTGGCTCTGGCAAGAACCGCGAAATGAACCACTCGGCGAATGCCGGGTAGTCCTGGCGCCAGTGGTTGGCGTTCATACGGGCCCACCAGCGATAGGCCGGCGCCGGCCTGCGGAACATGGGCAGGGTCCTTGGGCTGGCCAGGATTGACCAGTGGGACGGCGTGTAGGGGAACATCGGGCCGATGAAGGCGGCCCCCACCACGCGTTCGGGGGCGAGCCTTGCCATCTCCAGCTGCCATTGGGCGCCGCGCGACCAGCTCGCCATGACCGCGCGCTCGGTCTCGGTCGCGTCCATCACAGCCAGGCAGTCGAGCGCGAACTCAACCGGTCCGTAGCGGCGTGGGTCGCGGCACCGCGCGGAACGGCCGTTGCCCAGCCCGTCCATGGTCAGCACGCGGAAGTGACGGGCGAAGTAGGGGATCTGCATCTTCCAGTAGCGAGAATGGACGAGCGACCAGGTCGGAAGCAGGAAAAGGGTCTCCTCTCCCTCGCCGTACACCTCGTAGAAGAGGTTCATCCCGTCGCGCTCTACGAACCCTTCGCGGTCCGGATAGCGGGCCCGGCTCTGCTCGCCCTCACGGCCGGCCGACTCCGCGCTCGTCGCGATTGGGGCGCTCGCCTTCACGTCTTCCCCTTCTCGAGCGAGGCAAGCCAGGTGTCGATCGAGGCGAGCATCTCCGCATGACCGCGATCGAAGCCGAGCAACCGCTCGGTCAGAAGTCCCTTGTTGAACTGGATGACGAGCGTCGCCCAGGCTTCGGCCGAGAAGCCCGAGCGATCGAGCCCGTACTCCTCGATCGCCTGGGCGCACGCGTTCCGTAGCAGCGTGCGCCAACGGTCATCGACCTCATTCAGGCGCTCGCGCAGCTCCGGCTTGTTCCGGCCGAGTGCCTCCATCTCAGCCCACACCTTGGGGTAGCCGGATGCGAGGTCGTCCTCGATGAACCCCATCGCGGCCCGCCACTTCTCAAGGAAGGGCAAATCCGATTCGTACATCGACCGCTGGCGATCGAGGACGCGGGCGGTGAATCGCTCCAGGGCTTGGAGCATCAGCTCGTCGACCGAGCCGAAGTAGTAGTGGACGAGGCCATGGTTTTGCCCCGCCTCCCGAGCCAGCTGTCGGGTCGAGATCCCCGCTGCCCCCTTTCTGATCAGGAGCCGCTCCGCGGCGTCGAGGAACGCCGCGACGTTGACCTGCCTGATCGAGCGGTCGCCAGTAGCTCCACTCTCTCTTGGAGTAACTTGGTTAGTCATTTGACTAAGGCGGCTATCTAAGCATCCCGTGCCTAGCTCGTCAAGCTGCTCGATCGCTGATCCTCGACGGGCGGTCTCGAAGACCACAAGCCGTTGTAAGGCGGCTCGTGGGTCGAATCCCCCTTCGCTTCGTCGGTATTGAGGCTGTGAAATCAACCCTCTGTAGGGTCAGGGCATGCGGGGTGCGATTGTTTGCGGGGCAGGGGTGGCCGGGCTCGCTGCGGGCGCGATGTTGGGCCGGGCAGGCGTCGACACGCTCGTCATCGAGCGCTCGGATCGGGTCGCGGCGAGTTGGCGATCTCGCTATGCGGCCTTGCGTCTCAACACGCCGGGTTGGATGTCCACGCAGCCGGGCTATCGCGCGACGCGCCGACGCTATGGCGAGTACCCCTCCCGCGACAAATGGATTCAGTACATGGAGGACTACACCGCTCACCACCGCCTCGATGTGCGCTTCGGTACGGAGATCGAGCGAATTGATCGCCTCGACGGCGGCTGGCAAATCCAGACGACCGGCGGCTCGCTAGAGGCGCGGGCCGTCGTGGTCGCCACCGGCTTCGACCACGATCCCTACATGCCCGACTGGCCCGGGCGCGAGAGCTTCAGCGGGGAGCTGATCCACGCCTCCGCGTACAGCAACCCCGATCCCTTCCGGGGCAAGGACGTGCTGGTAGTCGGGCCGGGCGTAACCGGGTCGGAGGTGGCACACTTGCTTGCCGTGGGCGGGGCGGCCCGCGTCCGGGTCGCTTGCCGTACCCCGCCCCACATCATCCGCCGTAAGTGGCTGGGTGTTTCGGTCAACGTCCCTGGTGTTGTCCTCCATCACTTGCCGCTGCGCGTTGCTGACGAGATCGCTTGGGGGGTGGAGCGAACCATCCGTGGGAACCTCTCGCGCTACGGCTTGCCGCGGCCGCCGGTTGGCCTCGCATCGCAGTCGGCCAAGACGCAGCAGGCGCCGGCCTATGACGCCGGCTTTGTGGCCTCGGTCAAGGCAGGACGCATTGAGATCGTCGCCGCCGTCGAGGGGTTCGATGGCGGCGATGTGCTGCTCGCCGACGGCTCGCGCGCCGACCCCGACGTCGTCATCGCTGCGACCGGCTACCGGCGCGGGCTTGAGCCGCTCGTCGGCCACTTGGACGTGCTAGATGAGCGGGGGATGCCGCTCGTGCACGGCCGACGCCAGCACCCGGCCGCGCCGAATCTCTTCTTCACCGGCTTTCGCGCCGAGCTTTCCGGCCAGCTTCGCCTGATGCGGTTCGACGCGCGTGCGATTGCCCGCGCTGTCGCGTAGCACTGCTGCGAATCTGGCTTGCCTAGATCTGGGCTAGCCGCTCTCCCCGCCTTTCCAGCACGGCGAACAGATCTCAGCGGTCAAGGTTGAGGCTTCATGTTCCGATTGTTGGGAGGTGGTGGCTGAACTGAGCGAGCGCGCGCGAAGGACCGTCCTTTTCGGCGGCCTCCTAGCCCTCTGCCTGCTCGCTGCCTTCGTCGCGCACGTCGCGGTCGGGTTTGGCGGTCCTGGCACCAATGCGCTCTTCAACATCTGGATCTACAACGCCCTGATACTGACAAGCGCGGCCGCCTGCCTGCTGCGGTCCGCACTGGTCCCCCGCGAGCGGTTGGCCTGGGCACTCCTTGGCGTCGGCTTGCTGCTCTACAGCGGCGGAGAAATTTATTACGCGGCCGTGCTGGCCGGGCAGGCGTCGGTGCCGATCCCCTCTCCCGCCGACGGCGGCTACCTCGCCTTCTATCCACTCGCCTACGCGGCGCTGGTCGCCCTTCTGCGGGCGAGGATCGGGACCTTTCCGGTCGCGCGGTGGCTGGACGGCGCGATTGTCGGCTCTGCGGTCGCAGCGCTGGCGGCGGCGTTCGCGCTCGGGCCGATCGCCGACGCCTCCAGCGAAGGCCAGACGCTCGCCGTCGCCACCAACTTGGCCTACCCGATCGCCGACCTGACCTTGTTGACGATGGTGGCAACCGCCGCCTCGTTCACGGGCTGGCGCCCGGGACGCAGCTGGGCGGTCCTTGGCGCCGGTCTCTTGGTGCTCGCCGTCTCCGATGGGGTCTATTTGCTGCAGGCTGCAAAGGGGACCTACGTCGAAGGCACGATTCTCGACGCCGGCTGGCTATGCGGTGTCCTGCTGGTCGCCTGCGCGGCGTGGATCAAGCCAGGCACCATGGAGCCAAGGGGATCGCGGGCAGTGCGGATCATCGCGATACCGGCCGCCGCAGCCCTGGTTGCGATCGGCATTCAGGCGGCCGAACGATTCGCCACGGCCCCATCGGCAGCAGCGGTCATCTCCCTGCTTACGCTGGTCGCGGTCGTCGTGCGGCTCGTCCTCTCGTTGCGTGAGAGCCAGGGGGAAGCCCGCACGAAGGCGCGAGAGTCGCGTACCGACGAGCTGACCGGGCTGCCCAACCGCAGGGCGCTGATGCTGGACCTGGAGCGTGCCATCACGCGTCCGGCGGCGGCCGGGTCCCTTCGGCTCCTGGCGATGTTCGACCTTGACGGCTTCAAGCTCTACAACGACACCTTCGGCCATCCGGCTGGAGACGCCCTGCTGGAGCGACTCGGCGGGCGACTGGAACGCTTTGCGGCCGCAAAGGGCAGCGCCTACCGACTGGGTGGCGATGAGTTCTGCCTTCTAGCCGAGTGCACGGCGGCGGAGGTCGCCGCGATCGTCGCCGGCGCGGGCGCTGCGCTCTCTGAGCGAGGCGAGGGATTCACTGTCACGGCCTCGCAGGGCAACGTGCTGTTGCCGAGCGAGGCCGGCTCGGTCAAGGAGGCATTGCAGCTCGCCGACCGGCGGATGTATGCGAACAAGGTCAGCGAGCGGACATCGGCCGGCTCGCAGTCGCGTGACGTACTGCTGACGGCGCTCCGCGAGCGCCAGCCGCAGCTGGCCGAGCAAGCAGTCGACGTCGCCGAGCTAGCGCTGGGGGTCGCCGAGGAGCTGGGAATGGAGGCCGAGCAACGCGATGAGACCTACCGCGCCGCGCAGCTGCAGGGGACGGGGAAGATGGCGATCCCCGACGCGATCCTGAACAAGCCAGGCCCGCTCGAGGATTCCGAGTGGGAGTTCGTCCGCCAGCACACCCTGATCGGCGAGCGAATCATCGCCTCGGCGGCGGCGCTCGTGCCGGTCGCGCGTCTGGTTCGCTCAAGCGGCGAGCGTTGGGATGGCAGTGGCTACCCGGACTCCCTGCGCAACGAGCAGATCCCACTCGGCGCGCGGGTGATTGCCGTTTGCGAAGCCTACGCGGCGATGATCTCAGAGCGCCCCTACAGCGTCGCGATGCTTCCCTCGCGAGCGCTCGAAGAGCTAGGCCGCAGCGCCGGCTCGCAGTTTGACCCTGAGGTCGTTGCGGCCTTCGAGCGGGTCGCGGCGCAGCGCGGCCTTCCCAAAGAGCGGAGGAAGACCACCAATGCACCGGATGTTCGTCAACAAGCTAAGAGGTCGCGGGCTTGAGAGCGTGACCTGGCGCCACGACACGGCGGCCCGAAAGCCAGCCGTGTCGCTGCAGCTGCTCGAGAACGCGGCGGCGGCGACGGCGGCGGGCCTCTTCACCTCATCCTCATGTTCGGTCCGGTCGCGGGGTGCTGGCGCTCGCGCTGCTCGCCTCGGGGCCCTGGGTCGGCTGGTGGACGATCGCTCCGCTGCTGGTTGCCGCCGGGCTCTTCTGGCTGGCAGACACTCGAATCGAAGGAACCGCGCGACCCGAGTATTGGATGTTCGCGGCGTGGGTCGGCTCAGATGCGATCATCGCCTTGAGCGTGGCGCTGACTGGCCGCTCGGCGGTGTCGATGCTCGCCATGTTGGCGATCCCGGTCGTGACGCTGAGCGCGCGCTTCTCCTCACGCGGCATCCTGATCGGGGTGGCGACGGTGCTTGGCCTGATGATCGCTGTCGCCTTCGGGACGAATGCCCACGCGGTCCTCGAGCGTCTAACTGCGGCAGCACACTCCTCGAACAGCGAGGCTGAGGCTTTCGCCCCGGCCCCGAGGGACAGGCTGTTCGTGATGGCGACGGATCTCAGGCCGCCGCTTAGATGGGTGCGCATGAGGCTACGTTGTAGGTGTGTCTGCCGCAGAGCTAGCCATCGTCTCCCTTGCTGCATTCCTCGCTCTCTACGCGAGCGTCGTCTTGGCCCTGTTCGTCCTGGGCCGTCGCGGCGAGGCGCGAGCGCTGGCGCGCTTCATTCCCGATTGCCTCGTCCTCTTCCGGCGACTCCTTGCCGACAGTCGCGTGCCGAGAGTCCGCAAGCTCGCGCTCGTCTTGATGCTCGGCTATCTGGCGCTGCCGATCGACTTGATCCCTGACTTCATCCCGGTTGCGGGCCAGCTTGACGACGCGATCCTGGTCGCCCTGACTCTTCGGTTTGTCCTGCACGGCAGCGGCCGAGAGCTGGTCGACGAGCATTGGCCCGGCCCGCCAGAGGGACTGCCGTTGTCCAGCGTTTCGCCTTCGCGCCGTATACGGACCGTCGTCAGGGTGCATAACAAAGGAGGAAGTGATGAAAATCAAGCTACGGCGCCCTTCACCAGCGATGGTCGTGCAGGGGGTTCTGCTCATGGAGCTGGCCGGACTCGAACCGCGACCTCCTGGGTGCGATCTCCGAGTAGCGACGCGGAGGGACCTGCTAAGGGGAGAGCCCCAGTGCCTCTTCATGGGTGTACGGTCGGATCGACTCCAAACCCGATCGAAGGAGACCCATGGCAACCGCTGAAGTCAAGAATTTCGACTCTCCCGACGAGGTCCGGCCGTTTGAGGGGAAGGGCCAGGCGAAGATGGTGCAGCTTGCCGGTCACGCTGTCGGCAAGGGGACGTTCGAGCCCGGGTGGAAATGGTCGGAGAACGTGAAGCCGATCGCGGGCACGGACTCCTGCCAGGCCGCGCACTTCGGCTACGTGCTGTCCGGCAAGATGAAGATCTTCATGGACGATGGCTCCGAGGTCGAGGTCGTCGCCGGCGACGTGGTCGCGATCCCGCCGGGCCACGACGCCGAAGTGCCGGGCGACGAGGCATGTGTGATGGTCGACTTCGGCGAGATCGGCGACTACGCCAAGCGAGGCTGACGAGTTCGCCGCGCACAGGCCCAAGCTGTCTGTCAGGTACGACGTTGAACTACAGGCTCGCTTATAGGCTTGGTTTCCACCCCTGGGAGGACCTCGCCGAGCATCCGCCCTACGCCGACAAGCTCATGGAGCTGGTGGCTCGCGACGAGGACGGGCGCAACCCCCCTTTCGGCCCTGCGCTCGACATTGGGACCGGTAGCGCTGTCTGGGGTATTCGACTCGCCGAACGAGGCTGGCAGGTGACCGGCATCGACACCGTCGAGAAGGCGCTGAGCCGGGCTCGCGAGCGAGCGGAGGAGGCGGGCGTCGATATGCGCCTGCTCCGAGGCGACGTGACGGCATTGCGGGAGGCGGACATCGGCACCAGTTTCCGCTTGCTGGTGGACACCGGCACTTTCCACGGCCTGACCGAGCCTCAGCGGCAGGCGATGGGAAGGGAGGTGAGCGCGGTCGCCGCTCCAGACGCCACGCTAATCCTCGATTGCTTCGCTCCCCGGCGCAGGGGTCCGCTGCCCCGAGGTGCGAGCAAGGCAGATGTGGAAGAGGCATTCCCCGGGTGGGAGATCACCGACATTGAGACGGCGGACACCGAACCCGATCCGATTGCCCGGCTCTTCCGGTTCGACGAGGCTTTCTACCGCCTTCGGCGCCAAGGCGTTGCGGTCGGGGGAAAGTAGCGCCACCGCTGGGTCTAGGTCAACAGGAGGTCCGTTGGGAACTCGGCGCGTCTCTTTGCCACGGTTCTTCAGCGTCGCGACCACGTAGGTCTGCCGGGTTGCGGGGTCCTCCCAAAGATCCCTGCCTTCGTTGATGCCATCCGCCTTTGGTGCCCTTGTTGTTGGTTGCTCGCTATTCGATGGTTTCCGGGGGAGCCGAGGGCACATCGGTTTCTTCTCCGCCGTCGCTGTCGGGGGATTCCTTTTCGTGCAAGGCGAAATTCGCGGTGATCGCCTTGTCTTCGTTCATCGTCAAGTGGCAGGGCTCGGTGCCCGTACAGTCCGCGGAGGAAAATCCTTCAAAGACCGATTCGGGGCCCTCTATGGCTTCCAAGGTCACTGTGTCGCCTTCTGACGGTCGAACCACACAGGGTCCCTCCGAGCACACGATCCCTCCGCCTTCTACCGTCCCAGCGCCCTCGCCTTCAACGGTTACTTCCAACGTGAAGGACTCCTCATCGCTCTGTCCGTTCGGCCCATCCCCGTTTTCGCCCGGGAGCGGGTTCTGTTTACCGCTGCCGTCCTTGCTAGAAGCGGAGTCGGCCGCGTCATTCGAGTCGCCGGCGATTACCCCTGCCGCCACCCCTCCACCGAAGAGGAGGACGAACAGCGCCGCCAAGATGAGCAGCCGCAGCGCAGACGACCCATGGGTGCCGGCCCGCACGAGTTCTTCCTCTCGCAGCATTTCTCGCAGTCGCTCGCAGAGCACCTGCAGGTTGCGGGTGGTCGCAGCAAGCCCGCGGCGGTCGCCGATCCTTTCCCTGATCTCCTGCGCCCCGCGGAGACTTCGCTCCGCGCCCCTGACGTCGTCGGCCACGAGGCGAAGGGTCCCCAGCTCGTGCTTTGCCCAGCCGACGGCGCCCAGGTCACCGAGCTTCTCGCCGGCACGCAGAGCGGCGCGCAGCACTCGCAGCAGCTCCGCCCATCGCCTCAGCAACGTGAGCAGATTCACCAGGGCGCGGGCCAGTCGCAGAGCTTCTTTGAACCTCCCTTCCCGATCGAGCCGTTCGAGCAGATCGAGCAGGGTGCCTCCCTCCAGCACCAGCTGGTCCGGGCTGAGCGCTTTCCCCTCCGCTATCCCTTTGCCCAGCGCAAAGGCGCGCTCGATCTTCGCCGTTACCTCCGAGGCATCGTCAACAACCCCGGCTGCGATGGCCGCCTCGCTATCACCCTCTGGCTCCGGTTCCTCAAAAGCCTCCAGTAGCTCGGCACGCTCCCCCGCGGCCCCAATTTTCCGCTGAACCACGGTTCCGGCTGAAGCGCCGACGTCTAGGACATAGCCGCCAACCTCAAGCGACCCCCGCACAGCTTCGGGCGGATCTGTCTCCGCTCCCGTTCCACTGGTGTCTGCGTCCGAAGGGCTCACCGACTGACCGCGGTTATCTTAATCCTGATCGATCAGCCGCCTTCCACTTTTAGGCGTTCCTCATTACGATTCGACTCGCACATTGCGGTTGACGTCTACTGCTCGCACCCTCGGATCGAGTCCGCGCCGGCACCGCCACGACAGCGGTCGGAGCCGGAGCCGCCGCGCAGGCGGTCAGCACCACGGTTGCCCTTGAGCACGTCGTTGCCGGCGTTTCCCCTCAGCACGTCTGGGCCGCCGCGGCCGAGGAGGCGGTCCTTGCCTGCGCCGCCGAATACGCGGTCGGCCGCAGAGCCGGCGCCGACATAGTCGTTGCCGCGTCCCGCACAGACCAGATCCCGGCCTGCCAGCGAGGCGATCACGTCGTTGCCGCCGAAAGTGGCAATGACATCACGACCGCCGGTGCCGGTGATGGTGTCGTGGCCCGCCGTTCCGACCTTCGTGGCGGGAACGCCACGGCAGGTCGCCGTAGGGCCGACGACGCTGGTCGTCGCCGTGGCTTTGTTGTTGGATGCGACCGGATCTTTCCCATCGCCCTTCACAGAGGCGGTATTGCTGATCGTCCCGACTTTGCGAGGGATGACGGAGATGGTCACGGTCGGCGGGCCGCCGTAGTCGATCGTCGGCGCACTGAGGCTGCCGAGATTGCAGGTGACTTTCTTCCCTTTGCGCGTGCACTGCCCTGCGGTCGCGGTAGCGGAGGCGAAGTCCACGCCCTTCGGGAGCTGATCGGTGACGGTTACGCCGGTCGCCGCCTCCGGCCCGAGGTTTTGCACCTGGATGGTGTAGATGAGGGTCGATCCGACGCTGACCGGATCGGGGCTATCGCTCTTGGTGATGCTCAAGTCGGTCGAGCCGGATGGTGCCGCCGCGCCTACGCCGGAAAAGGCGAGAGCGCCGACCGGGACGATCGCGAGAAGCCATGCGAAACGACGTGCCCATCTCTTAGTGCGCACAGAGTCCAAGTCCGGGCGCTGCATGAGAATCTCCTCTCCTCGTACGGGGCTTCTTTACCCTCCCTCTCTCGACTGAAACGCTGGACCAGGGCCGTCCGTCAGGGCTCATCCAGGCCGGCGCCTTGCAGACTTCTGGGCGGTTTTCGCATTCGGGGAGCGGCATCTGGCTCTTAGGCGGGCTCGAGCGCGTTTGGCAGCTCGGTGCGTCGTCCGACGTCGAGCTTCTGAAATAGGTGGCGCCCGAAGAACTCGCACCGTTCTGGCCTTGACACTGGAGCGTGCGCCAGTGCTACTTTTCCTGATTCAGCGAGGAGGGGCGGTTCGCTGTGAGACTTAGCTGGGAGCCCCGGAAACGCAATTAGCGTGCGTTAAGGAGGTTCCCATGCGTAGAAGGATGTTGGCACTGGCGCTCACCGCGGGCGCTTTGACGATTCCGGCGTCGCCTGTATTGGCCGATCCGGACTTCGGTCCCGGCAACAGCAGCAAGGGACCCAACGACGGTGGTGCCAAGTGCCATGCGCCCGGTCATGGCACCGGCCCTGGCTCGAACGATCCAGTACCGGGCTGCAAGGGCAAGTAAAAGAAAGGCCCACCCACAGTGGGTGGGCCTTTACTAAAACCGGCGCATCGTATTCAAGGGCCTGGCGTCCTTGGAGGAGAGAAGTAGGGTGCGCGCGACGCCGGTCGCCACCGAGGACTCCCTTTGTCGCCTCGATCATTGCCTGCCTGATCGTGCTCGGTCTGATCGCAGCCTGGCTCGGCATCCGGCAGCGCTGAGTCTGGTCGGAGGCCACCGAGGTTCCGGTGTCCTCCCGGCGCCGCCTAATCGCGGCTCCGAATCGCCTGTGTATCTCGCGCGTATCCGGCATACGCCTAGCCACCTGGGATGAAGAGGTCGGACTGCGGGTCGTCAGCCTCGCCGGGGTGGATGATGGTCGCGACGATCACGCCGCGCGGGGAATCCATCCTCGCGCTGAGCTGGCCGCCGGCAAGTGCCTGCCCGCCGACTTCCAGCTTCGACAGGCTCCGCTCGGCTAGCGCCTCGGAGACTTCGACCTCGCAGCGTGCCAAGGCCAACAGCTCCTTCGGCTTGTCCGGGTGCCGGACAGGGAACTCCAGCGGGACGAGCAACACCCGGTCGCCGCAGGGACTACCGGCAGGCCGCGGCTCACCGAGCACGGTCCCTGTGACGACCGAGTAGTTGAGGCCGGGTGGCGTCGGCTCGGGGAAAGGAACTCCTGCGGTGAGGTCTCGCCCCGGCCGACAACTCCACCCGCTCATCGCGCCCACGCCCCCACGGGCGCGAGTCCTCGGGGGCCAGGGCAGCAAGCGGGGATTCCCAGCTCTGAGCCTCCCCACCTACTCCCTGCGAGAGCCCCGGCCCCCGAGGATTCGCTACTCCCGTTGTCAGGCAGGCGCTTGGCGCCTCGACTGCTACCGGCGCGACTCTTCATCGCTTGGCTGTCTCCACCAGCTCGTACTGGCGCGGTTTGGGTTTGACCAGGCGCACTTTCTTGGCCTGCTCCATGCGGCCGAGGCAGTTGGCCACGGCACCTGCTGAGCGTTCGATCCCCTTCGCGACGACGCTCGGCGTGTGCGGAGCCGACTTCCTGTGTCGCCGCATGTAGGCGAGTACGTGCTTGTCGAGCTCGCCTGGGCTGAGGCGTCCGTTGCTGGACTGCCGTGGTCTCGCTTTGGCTGACTTGCCGCGCTGTTTCCTTCCCGGCAGCGAGAAGATGTCCGGCAGTCTCCGGCGTCCGTCTCGCCCACCCGGCTCGCGATGGACCTTTTTGTCCACCGTGAGACCGGCCAGGTATTTACGAGCGCTGGTCCGGCCGATCTTCAGCCCGGCGCAAATCTCATCGACGGTCCCGGTTCCCTTCGCTTTCAGGAAGTCGATGATCTGCTGGTCGATTGCCTTCGTCCCATTCATGCTCGTCCCTCCTTGCCGTTCGTGCAGCACTGGTCCCATGCCGCAGTTCTGCGCCGCCCCGGCCTGGGGCCGGGGGTTTCGTCCACATCCGGAATGTTGTCGTCGGGCTCGACCCACTCGGCGAGGCAGTAGAGAGCCGAGCCGACTCGCCAGGTCGTGCAGCGGAGCCGCTCGCTCAGCTCAAACCAGTCCTTCGAGAGCGTCGTCGGGCGGTACTTGTTGATGAGTCGGTCGGCGTCTTCGAGTGCCGCGACTAGCTCCCGCTGGAACTCCTCGATTCTCAGTGCGGCCTTCACCCGGGCAAGTCGCCAGGCGCGATGCTGCGGCGACTCGGGTAGCTCCCCGATGTCTCCGGCCTCGCGGTGAGTAGCCAACCGCTCTCGCCCCACCGTGGTGAGGCCGAAGTAGGGCTCGCCGCGTCTCTCCCGGCTGGTCAACAGACCGGCGCGATGCAGAGCTTCGAGCCGGGGAAGTAGCGAACGGTTCGTATCGGGGCACGCCTCGAATCCAAGGTGTTCGGTGAGGTAGACAACCCAGACGTCGTCGGCCTGCTCGTGGCGCTCCGCGCGCTCGGTCGCGGCGAGAATGAATGCATCGGAGACAGCGGTGTACGGCCCAAGTTCGTCGCCGGCCGCACCGACCGCGCCCGCAACCTTGGCCGGCTGCGTGCTTTCATCTGCCTTCGAGAGGTCGAGTCGCTCCAGCAGTTCTGAGCAGACCGTCGCTCCGCGTCCGAATCGCTGCCAGCGCTCCTCATCCGACTCGTCCGCCGGCTCGCGCTCGTGTCGATCTTCGCTAGGCGCGCGTCGAGCGTCACGGCGAAGGCGCTTCAGCGTGCGGGCAAGACTGTCGGCCGGCATCGTCAGCTCGACGGAGCTACTGGTTCCCTCGAACTCCCAGCCGATGTCGTTCATCAGTCGCAGGTCGTCGCCGAACCCCTCGGCGACCTCCTCGACACTGGCGTCCTCCTTGCGTGCCAACTCGAACGGCTCCATCCCCAGGATGAAGAGCCGTCGGCACATGAGCCCGTGCAGGACATCGCGCTCCTCGCGGCTGATCGTGAGGGTGGCCGACGTCATGGCCGGTCGCCCTCCGGGCGCGGGTCGAGCTCATCGAGCTTGGCTTCGCAGGCCTTCGCGCCGAGCCGGATGCGCCGGTTGGTGTCCTCGTTTTCCTCCCGCGACTTTCGTTCGCTCGGCGATTCGTTGAGGAGGATTTCGGCTTCCCCGCGCAGGCGGTTGAGAAGTTCCATCAGGTCCTCGCGAGGCATCGTCAGCTCGAAGGACTCGCGGGGGTCGTCGGGGCGCCAGCCGATGTCCCGCAGCATCAGCACGTCGTCAACGAACTCCTCGCTCAGCTCCTCGGCCTTCGCGTAGTTCTCTCGCATCATTTCGACCCAGACGTCACTCAGACCACCGAGGTGGTTGGCGACGACGGTGTAGATGCCGAGGCGCTGCTCGCTGCTGATCGTGGTGGTGGTCGTGCCGGGCACTGGCGCCCTCCTCTCGGTAGGGCACCGAAGCCGGTCCCGATGCTGCCCCTATGGGGGCAACGGCAGTACCGTTTCTGGTTGCATCGAAGTCAAGGCTTCGGTGCCAGGCCCCGGGGCGTTCCACCGCCGCCGGGGCCACTTATGTCTTGGCGCTGGCGAACGTAGCTCCGCCGCCGCCGAAAAGCGAGGCGAAAAAGGGGGTAATCGCTGCTAATCCGTTCGCATCTAGGCGATTTCACCCACTAGTTGTCCTACCCACGGACGTTGTGAACGCGATTGATCGGCGGCCGGTCTCCCAATGAGCTGTGCGGGCGACGCCGGTTGTAGTAGCGAAGGAAGGATGCCATGGCCCTGGTGCGCTCGGCGGAGTTGGGCCAGGAATGGGCATAGGCCCACTCCCTCTTCAGGGTCTGGATAAAGCGCTCCACCTTGCCGTTCCAGCGCGGTGTGTAAGGCGGGATCAGTATGTGGCGAGCGCCATGGGCAGTTAGAACAGCCCGGAAGGCATTGGACCTTCGGTAGGCAAATGCGTTGTCGCTCATCACGGCCTCGGGTGCCTCCATGCCAAGCGCTGCGAAGTGCTCGATAGCCCGGCCCAACACGGCCGCCGCGGTGTCCCCGCCCTGGTCACGGTGCTGCTCGACGTAGGCGTAGCGGGAGTGGTCGTCGATCACAGTGCAGGTAGACGTAGCCGACTCCGGCCCGCTTCTCAGCGCCGGTGAGGTCGCGGACGCCGGTGACCGCGTGCCCGGGGCGATTGAAGCGCGCCAAGCGGGCGACGTCGACGTGCAGCAGAGCTCCCGGCCGAGACCACTCATAGCGACGGTAGGTCTCCCTGGCGCCCTTGCGCTGCCGTGAGAGTCCGTGGCGGTAGAGCACCTTCCAGATCGTCGAGCGCGAACGGCGGCAGATGCCGGCCAGGCGACCGGGACCAAGGTTGGTCTGGCGGCGTGCTCGCAGGATCGGAGCCTCTTCGGCAACCGAGAGTCGGCGCGGCTGGCGATGAGGCCGCGAGGAGCGGTCGAGCAACCACTTCCCAGAGCTCCGCTGCTCCTCGTCGGCCGATCGCCAGCGATGCCACCAGCGGTGGGCCGTGGCCGGCGTCATCCCCGACTCGATCGCTTGCACCAGCGCGAGCCTTCCCGCTGGTCCGAGAGCAGCGTTAGCGTGAACCTTCATCCGGGTCCTCCTTGGCTTGGGCGTCAGAACCACAAGCCTCTTGGAGGGCCCGGATGCCTCTCAGGCGTTCACAACGTGTGTGGGCGGGTCAACTAGTGGCTGAAATGGAGCGCGATTTCAGGGCCAGTTGGAGTGCCCCCAAAAAACAGAAGCCCCCGCTGTGCAGGAGCTTCTGGTGATGGAGCTAGGCGGACTCGAACCGCCGACCTCCTGGGTGCGATCCAGGCGCTCTTCCAACTGAGCTATAGCCCCGCGGCGTGGGTGGGAGGATCGTCCCAGAGCCCTCGCAACCGCAAGGATAACCGCATAGTCTTTAGGTTCCCCCCGGAGCAGCAATGGGCATTCTCGACGAGGCGATCAAAGAGCATCTGGAGCTGAAGCGCCAGCACGGCGCCGGCGAGTCCGAGCTGCAACAGCTCGAGGACGAGGCCTTCGGCGCCGCGGAGCGGCCCGGCGACGAGGAGCCCCAGTCCGACGCGCATGCCGAGGCGCCGACCGAATTCATGACGCAGCCCGAGGTCCCCGAGGCGGATGCCGGGGAGGGCTCCGGGCAGCGCCGTCCGGCCCCGCAGGTCGCCGATCTCCAGGAGGCGCCGCCGCTCGAGCCCGAGCCGCCGGCCGAGGAGGAAGCGCCTGCGATGGAACACGAGGCGGTCCCCGAGCCCGCAGCTGAGCCCGAGCCTCCCGCCGGTCCCTCCACCGAAGAGCGTCACGCGATCGCCGAACAGCCGACCGAAATGTTCGACGTCGAGGAGGAGCTGGCCGCCTCCGACCCGGCGGCGCCTTCGGAGGAGGAGCTGGTCGAGGAGGCGACAGCGGAGCCCCGCCTTGCCCCGGTCGACCCGCTCGCGGACATCGAGGAGCCCGTCGACGAGTCCGCCGAGATCCAGGTCGAAGAAGTGGCGGAGGACGCCGACGAGCTGGACGACGAATTCTGGGACGAGAAGCGGCTCTCCGACGAGCTGGACCAGGCGCTGGAGGCGCCGCGGGACAGCGAGCCGGAGGAGCCCGAGGCTCCCGACGGCGAGGCAGAGCCGGAGGAAGCCGAGTCCGGGGACGAGCCGACTTCGGAGCAGCCTTCCCCGTCCCGCGACGAGGACGTGCTCGAGGAGACTCCGGACTTCCTCGAGGAGGCGCCCGAGGACGATCAGCTCTGGTTCGAGCAGAAGCCGCCGAAGGATTTCGACTTCGACGACTGAATCCGGGCATTCGGCCGAGTAGATTCCGCCGATCGCTTCCGACGTCGCCATAGAAGCCAGCGGCCTCCGCAAGTCCTACGGCGACGTGGAGGCGCTCTGCGGGGTCGACCTGCAGGCACCGGTCGGGACCGTGCTCGGCCTGCTCGGCCCGAACGGCGCCGGCAAGACGACCGCGGTTCGCATCCTCACCACGCTGCTCCAGCCCGACGCCGGCGAGGCCCGCGTCGCCGGGCTCGACGTGCGGCGCGACGCGGCCGCCCTGCGGACGCAGATCGGCCTCGCCGGCCAGTACGCGGCGGTCGACGAAAACCTGACCGGCGCCGAGAACCTGGAGATGGTCGGCCGCCTCTACCACCTGCCGAAGGGCGAGCCGCGCACCCGCGCCACAGAGCTGCTGGAGCGCTTCGGCCTGCAGGAGGCCGCCGACCGCCTCGTCCGCACCTACTCGGGCGGGATGCGCCGCCGCCTCGACCTCGCCGCGGCGCTGGTCGCCCACCCACCCGTCCTCTTCCTCGACGAGCCGACCACCGGCCTTGACCCGCGCAGCCGTCTCGACCTCTGGGAGACGATCGAAGGCCGGGTCGCGGCGGGAACCACCGTGCTCCTCACCACCCAGTACCTCGACGAGGCCGACCGCCTCGCCGACCGGATCGCGGTGATCGACCGCGGCCGGGTGATCGCCGACGGCAGCTCGGACGAGCTGAAGGCCCAGGTCGGCGGCGAACGGCTCGACGTGACCCTGGAGCCGGGGGCCGACGCCGAGGCCGCGATCGCGGCGCTGGAGACGATCGCCTCGGAGCGACCGGGGATGGCCGACGGCGCCCTGCGGGTGCCGGTGCGCCAGCGCCGCGGCGCGATCGCCGAGGCGGTGCGGCGGCTCGACCACGCCGGGGTCGGGATCGAGGACGTGGCGATGCACCGGCCGACCCTCGACGACGTCTTCCTCACCCTCACCGGGCGGGCAGCGGAGCGGACGGACGACGAGGGCGACGGGGAGGAGGAGCGGTGAGCGGCCTGCGCAACAGCATCGCCGACACGCTGGTGCTGGCGAAACGCAGCCTGCTGCGCATCCCCCGCGCCCCCGACCTGCTGCTCTCCTTCACCGTGCAGCCGATCATGTTCGTGCTGCTCTTCGTCTACGTCTTCGGCGGCGCGATCAGCACCCCCGGCTACGACTACGTCGACTTCCTGATCCCCGGGATCATCATCCAGACGATGTCCTTCGGCGGCTTCGTCACCGCGTTGGGCCTCTCCGAGGACCTGAAGAAGGGCCTGGTCGACCGCTTCCGCTCGCTGCCGATGTCGCGCGCCGCGGTGCTCGCCGGCCGCACCCTCGCCGACGTCGCCACCAACATGATCTCGCTGGTGGTGATGATCGTCGTCGGCCTGATCGCCGGCTTCTCCTTCGACGCTCCCCTCCTGCACATCGTCGCCGGCATCGGCCTGGCGCTGCTCTTCGGCTACGCCTTCTCCTGGGTCTTCGCCTTCGTCGGCCTCTCCTCGTCCTCGCCCGAGTCCAGCCAGGCGATCGGCTTCATCCTGATCTTCCCGCTCACCTTCGTCTCCTCGGCCTTCGTCCCGGTCGACTCGATGCCGGCCGCCCTGCAGACCTTCGCCGAAGCCAACCCGTTCACGGTCACGGTCGACGCGATGCGCGCGCTCTTCCTCGGCGCCCCCGCCGGCAACTCGATCTGGGGCGCCGTCCTCTGGTCGATCGGCATCGCCGCCGTCTTCGGCGTCCTCTCGGTGGCCCGCTACAAACGCGCCATCAGCCGCTGAGCGGCACGCTTCGCCGCTTCGACCAGACGCCTCAAGAAGTCACACTTACGTGCGCCACGAGTGACATTTGTCCAGGTGGCGTAAGTGGGATGGCCTCGCGGTGAAAACTGTGACTATTACTTAATTGCAGACAGACGAGGCCTACTTCATCGCGTTCAAGTCAAGTACACCGAATCAAACGGACATACCATCACGGTCCGCTGTCGATCACACTCCCTCACAAAAGGCAAGGGTTCGTCAAACAAAGCACTACACAGCTAAGACTGTGGATTGGATCGCTCTCTATGACCGAACGTCGGATCGTTGCTACTACTGCCCTGCAAGCGAGCTAGGCTTAGGACGCAGCGACCTTCGCCTTCGATTGACCCCGGCTCGTAACGGCCAGCGCATCGGCATTCGCGACGCTCGCAGTTACCTGGACCCGGATTTCGACAGGAATCCGCGAATGGAGCCAGCGGGGCTCGAACCCGCGACCTCGGCGTTGCAAACGCCGCGCTCTTCCAGCTGAGCTATGGCCCCTCTATGCCCAATTGTAGGCGGGTAAGCCTGAGCGTTTGTGTCTCTACCCGGCCAGCGCGCGCTCGGGCAGGTTCTGGTCCGCGTGGTAGCTGGAGCGGACCAGGGGGCCGGAGGCGACCGACTCGAAGCCGAGCTCGTAGGCGGCCTTCTCCAGCGCCTCGAACTCGTCGGGGTGCCAGTAGCGCTCGACCGGCAGGTGGTTCTCGGTCGGGCGCAGGTACTGGCCGACGGTCAGCACCTGGACGCGGTGCTCGCGGAGCAGGCCGAAGGTCTCGACCATCTCCTCGAAGGTCTCGCCGAGACCGACCATCAGGCCCGACTTGGTGACGACGTCGGCACCGCCCATCTCCTTCGCCATCTTCAGGACCCGGGCCGAGCGCATGAACTTGGAGCCGCGCCGCGCCTTCGGGTAGAGGCGCGGCACCGTCTCGACGTTGTGGTTGAAGACGTCGGGGCGCTCGTGGATCACCTTCGCCAGCGGCATCTCCTGGCCGCGGAAGTCGGGGGTGAGGACCTCGACCTTGCAGCCCGGCGCCTGCATCCGGATCGAGCGGATCGTGCCGACGAAGGCGCCCGCCCCGTAGTCGGGCAGGTCGTCGCGGTCGACCGAGGTGACGACCGCGTGGCGCAGGCCCATCCGCTTCACCTGGTTGGCGACGCGCAGCGGCTCCAGCGGGTCGTTCCAGCTCGGCACACCCGTTTTCACGTTGCAGAAGCCGCAGCGGCGGGTGCAGACGTCGCCGAGGATCATGAAGGTCGCCGTGCCCCGCTCCCAGCACTCGCCGACGTTGGGGCAGTTGGCCTCCTCGCAGACGGTGTGCAGCCCCTCGCCGCCGATCTCCGCCTTGAGGCGGCGGTAGGTGGGCCCGCCCGGCGCCGGCACCTTCAGCCACGGCGGCTTGCGGGCGCGGCGGAAGGGGACCGCGCCGTCGGCGTCCGCCGCGGTCCCGCCCGGCTTGGCGCGGGAGCGGGTGACGTGGACGCGCTCGGCGGTCTCGCTCATGCGATGCCGAGCCTAGCGCTGTCGAGTCCCAGCGCGCCCGGGGCGGTCGCGACGGGGGCCCGGTCGAAGATCTCGGCGAAGCGGGCGACGACGGTGTCGGCGAAGGCGCCGAGGTCCTGCTCGGCCCCCAGCTCGCGGCCCAGCGAGGTGACCCGGCAGCCCTCGATCCCGCAGGGGACGATCCACTCGAAGGGCTGTAGGTCGTTGTTGACGTTGATCGCGATGCCGTGGGTGGTGACGCCGCGGCTTACGTGGACGCCGATCGAACCGATCTTGCGCGCCTCGGCCTCGCCGGCGAACGAGCCGGGCGGCTCCCCCTTCGTCCAGACCCCCGTCAGCCCCTCGATCGTCCCCGCCTCGACCCCGTGCGCGGCGAGCGAGGAGACGGCGACCCGCTCCAGCCGGCGCACGTACTCGTGGACGTCGTCGCCGTAGGGCTTCAGCGAGACGATCGGGTAGGCGACCAGCTGCCCGGGCCCGTGGTAGGTGACCCGGCCGCCGCGGTCGGTGTCGCGCACCTCGATCCCCTGCGCTTCGTACCACTCGACCGCCATCGGCAGCTCCTCGGCGGTGGAGCGGCGGCCACGGGTGTAGACGGGGGGGTGCTCGAGCAGCAGCAGCACGTCGGGGACCTCGCCGTCCTGGCGCGCCTCGACCAGCCAGCGTTGCGCCACCCGCGCCTCCTCGTAGGGGACGGTTCCGCAGCGGACTACAAGGACTTCCTCGCTCATCCTTGAAATCGTTGCACGGCGACCTTCTATCCTTGGCGCCCCCTCCTATGGTCCAGTCAAAGGCCCGACCCGACTGGCTCCCCGCCGTCGCCCTCAGCACGGCGCTCGCCGCCGCGATGCTGGCATGGAACCCGCCCGTCGGGGATCTCGCCGCGCAGGTCTTCCGCACCGAGCTGTTCCAGCGCGGCGGCCTCTCGATCTGGAACGGCAGCTGGTACGGCGGCCACTACACCCTCACCTACAGCGTCCTCTTTCCGCCGCTGGCGGGCCTGCTCGGCCCGCGCCTGGTCGGGACGCTGGCGGTGGTCGCCTCCGCCTACCTCTTCGACCGCCTCGTCCGCGACCGCTGGGGCGAGGCGGCACGCCCGGCGACCCTCTGGTTCGCCGCCGGCGTCGTGACCCTGCTCGCCGACGGCCAGCTCACCTTCGCCCTGGGAGTCGCCTTCGGCCTCGCAACCATCCGAGCCCTCCAGCTCGGCTGGACCCCGCTGGCTCTCGCGGCGGCAGCGACCTGCGCCCTCTCCAGTCCGGTGGCGGCGGTCTTCCTCGCCGGCGTGTTGCTGGCCGCCGTCTGGGAGCCGGCGATAGATCTGGACCGCTTCTCCCGCGGGTGGCGCGGCGGCGGGGGTCCCCCATGGCGGAGGGCGCCGAAGGCGTCCGAGCACATGGGGGAGGGCCGCCGCGACAGGACCCGCGGGCCAGCAGCCCGGACCCGCGGGCCAGCAGCCCGGACCCGCGGGCCAGCAGCCTGGGCCGCCTCCATCGCCCTCGCCCTGACCCTGATCCCGAACCTGGTCTTCCCCGGCGCCGGCGAGTTCCCCTTCGCCTTCTCCTCCTTCATCGCGATCCCGCTCTGGTGCGGGTCGGCGCTGTACCTGACGCGCAAGCTGGGCGCTGAGGAGCGCCAGCTGCGCCGCATCCTCCTCGCCTACCTCTTGGCGGCGGCCGCGATCTGGCTGGTCCCCAACGCGATGGGCGGCAACGCCGTCCGCCTCGGCGCCCTCTTCGGCGGTCCGGTGCTGGCCGCGGCGCTGCTGGCGCACCGGCCCAAGGTCTCGATCTGGTTCCTGGCCCTGTTCCTCGCCGGCAGCCTCTACTGGCAGGTCACCGCCAGCGTCAGCCAGATCGCCCGCAGCGTCGGCGACCCCTCGACCAGCGCGGCCTACTTCGAACCGCTGTCGCAGTGGCTGCACACCCACGGCGACGACAGCGTCCGGGTCGAGGTGCCGCCGACCGCGAACCACTGGGAGTCGGCCTACCTGGCACCCGAGTTCGAACTGGCGCGTGGCTGGCTGCGCCAGCTCGACACCACCCGCGAGAACATCTTCTACGGCGAGAGGCCGCTGACCGACCGTGCCTACCGTGTCTGGCTGCGCGACAACGCGGTCCGCTACGTGGCGCTGCCGGACGCGCCGCTCGACTACTCCTCGGTTGCCGAGCGGCGGCTGATCCTGCGCGAGCCGCCCTACCTCGAGCCGCTCTGGCGAAACGCGCACTGGTCGGTCTACGAGGTGCGCGACCCGGCGCCGCTGGTGCAGCCGCTCGGTGCCGGAGCGGCAGCGGTCCGCTGGATCCGACACGACGGCTTTGCCCTCGACGTCAGCCGCCCGGGCGAGTTCCTCGTCCGCGTCTCCTTCACCCCCTACTGGTCGATCGCCCGCGGCAACGGCTGCCTGCTGCGCCGCGGCGACTGGACCGTGGCCCGCGCCAGCCGCCCCGGCGTCTTCAGGGTCGCGGCCGACTTCTCGGTGTCGCGGGCGTGGAATGCGATGACGGGCGCCCGCAAGACTTGCTGACGCGCCCGACCGTGCGGGATTGAGCCTTCCGGTGCGCTTTATGCCGCTATAAGAAGCAAAAGGCGCACCGGAAGCAAGTCGTCTAGAGGGCGAGGGAGAGGGGCTCCTCGAGGAGAGTCCGGATGCGGGCTAGGAACTCGGCGCCTTGGGCGCCGTAGAGGATGCGGTGGTCGCAGGCCAGGTCGACCTGCATCAGGTGGGCGGTGGAGATCTCGCCGTCGCGGACGACCGGCCGCTCCGTAATCGCACCGACCGCGAGGATCGCCGCCTGCGGCGGGTTGATCACCGCCGAGAAGCCGTCGATCCCGTACATCCCCAGGTTGGAGACGGTGAAGGTCGCGCCCGAGAGCTCCGGCGGGGTGATCTCGCCGTCGCGGACCCGCTGCGCGAGGGCACGCGACTCGGTCGCGAGCTGGCGCAGCCCCTTGCGGTCGGCGTCGAAGAGGGTGGGGACGACGAGCGCGTCGCGGGCGGCGACGGCGACACCGACGTTGACCCGCGAGTAGAGCTCGAAGCGTCCGTCGCGGTAGGCGCCGTTGGCTCGCGGGTGCTCGCGCAGCGCCAGCGCGCACGCCTTGACGACCATGTCGTTGAACGAGGGGACGACCGAGCCCTCGCCGGCGGCGGCTTTCAACCGCGCCCGCCCCTCGACCGCGAGGCTCATGTCGACCTCGGCCCGCAGGTAGAAGTGCGGCGCCGTGGCCTTCGACTCAGCCATGCGGCGGGTGACGGTGGCCTGGAGCTTCGAGAGGTCTTCGTAGGTCGTCTGGCCCTTGGCCGTTTCGGCCGCGGATCCTGCCGCGGCGGCATCCCCCACGGTGCTCGGCGCTGGACGCGCCTCCGCGCCGCGGGGGACCCCCGCCCCCGCGTCACCCGCGGAAGAGGCGGACTCGACATCCGCCTTGACGATCCGCCCACCGGGCCCCGAGCCCTGAAGCTGGTTCAAATCGAGGCCCTTCTCCTTCGCCAGCCGCCGGGCGAGCGGAGAAGCTTTCGGCCGGTGCCCGTCACCGGCTTCGGTAGCCGGAAGCTCGACCGCCGGGGCGGTCCCTCCCGTGGGTGGCGTGGGGCTGGGTTCCTCGCCCGCAGCTTGCGAGGACGAGGAGCCCAGACCCGCGACAGGACCCGCGGGCCGGGGCGCTTGGTCCCCTGCGGCGACAGGACCCGCGGCCGATCCGTTGGTCCCTGACTCGGAGCCACCAATCCTTGCAATCGGCGTCCCGATCGCAACCGTCTCGCCCTCCTGCACCAGGATCTCGCTCAACGTCCCCGCCAAATCGCTCTCGTAGGCCATGTTCGCCTTGTCGGTCTCGATTTCCACCAGCTCGTCACCCACCGCGATCTCGTCCCCAACCTGCTTCAGCCACTGCAGGACGGTCCCCTCCTCCATCGAGTCGGACAGCCTCGGCATCACTATGTCGGCCATCAGATCGACCCCTCCATCGTTGCCAGCGCGGCCTGCACCACGTGCTCCTCATGTGGAATCGCCGCCTGCTCCAGCCGTCGCGAGTAGGGCATGTGGACGTCGGCGCCGGTCACCCGCTGCACCGGCGCGTCGAGGTGGTCGAAGGCCTGCTCGGTGATCAGCGTCGCCAGGTTGGCGCCGACACCGCCGTGCGGCCAGCCCTCCTCGACGATCACCGCCCGGTTGGTTTTGCGGACCGACTCGAGGATCGTGTCGAGGTCGAGCGGGCGCAGGGTGCGCGGGTCGATCACCTCGGCCTCGACCCCGTGCTCGTGCGAGAGCGTCCGCGCTGCGTCCTCGGCCACATGCGCCATTTTCAGCACGCCGACGATCGTCACGTCGCTGCCCTCGCGCCGCACCGCCGCTTCGCCGAAGCGCAGCACCTCGCCGTCGCCGTCCTCGGCGACCTCGCCGCGGCTGCCGTAGAGGCTCTCGTGCTCGATGAAGACGACCGGGTTGTCGTCGCGGATCGCCGCCTTCAGCAGCGCCTTGCCGTCGGCCGCGGTCGAGGGGCAGGCGACCAGCAGCCCCGGCACCTGCAGGTAGAGGGCCTCGAAGCTGTGCGAGTGGGTGGGGCCGAGCTGGTGCCCGCCGCCGCCCGGCATCCTGATCACCAGCGGCACCCGGACCTGCCCGTTGAACATGTAGGGGATCGCGGCCGCGTGGTTGACGATCTGGTCCAGCGCCAGCAGCGAGAAGTTGACCGTCATCAGCTCGACGATCGGCCGCAGGCCGGCCATCGCCGCCCCGACCCCGGCGCCGACGATCGTGTTCTCGGAGATCGGCGTGTCGCGCACCCGCCGCTCGCCGAACTCGTCGAGCAGCCCTTCGGTCACCTTGAACGCCCCCTGGAAGACGCCGACGTCCTCGCCCATCACGAAGACCGACTCGTCGCGGCGCATCTCCTCGGCCATCGCGTCGCGCAGCGCCTCCCGCATCCGCAGCGTCGCCATCAGTCCTCGACCTCCTCGGCGACGTCCTGCTCCTCCGGCTCCTCGACCTCGCCGGCGACCTCGGCCTGGGTGCCCTCCTGGGCGTCGCCCTGCTCGGCTGGATTCGGCCTGGCCTGGGGGCGCGGGCCGTCCGGCTGGCCGGCGTAGGCGGCGCCCGCCTCGGCCAGCTCCCGCGCCGTCTCCGGCATCGACTCTTCCTCGCGCTCGCCGCGATGCGGCTCGGGGCTGCGCTCGTCGACCGCGTACCAGGCAGCGCTGTCGAGCACGTAGAGGTTCTCGTAGAGGGTGTCGAGCGGCGGCTCCGGCGAGGCGTCGGCGAACTCCACCGCCTCCACCACCGTCTGCTCGGCCTTCGCCCGCGTCTCCTCCACCTCGCGCTCGCCCAGCACCCCCGCCTCGACGCAGCGCCGCGCGAAGACCTCGATCGGGTCTTTGCGCTGCCACTCCTCGACCTCGTCGCGCTCGCGGTAGACCTCGGGGTCGGCGGCGGAGTGGCCGCGGTAGCGGTAGGTGAACGCCTCCAGCAGGGTCGGCCGCCGCTCCTCGCGGGCGAGCCGGATCCCCTCGGCCACCGCCTCGCGGACCGCGATCACGTCCATCCCGTCGACCCGCTCGCCCGGCACCCCGTAGCCCTCGGCCTTCTTCGAGAGATCGGTCTGGGCGGAGTGCCGCTCGATAGAGGTGCCCATCCCGTAGAGGTTGTTCTCGACCAGGAAGAGGACCGGCAGCTTCCAGAGCGCCGCAAGATTCATCGTCTCGCCGAAGTTGCCAGTGTTGGATGCGCCGTCGCCGAACATGCACACGGTCGCGCTGTCTTCGCTGCGGTAGTCGGAGGCGAGTCCCAGTCCGGCTGCGATCGGCAGGCTGCCGCCGACGATTCCGTAGCCGCCCATAAAGCGGCGCTCGGCGTCGAAGACGTGCATCGAGCCGCCCCGCCCGCCGCTGGTCCCGTCGACCCGGCCGAACAGCTCCGCCATCACCCGCTTCGGGTCGGTGCCGCGGGCGATCGCGTGGCCGTGGGTGCGGTACGCGCCGATCAGGTAGTCCTCGTCGCGCATCACAGAGGTGGTGCCGACGATCGTCGCCTCCTCGCCGATCCCCAGGTGCAGGAAGCCACCGGCTTTGGCCCGTTGGTACTGGCGCCCGGCCTCCTCCTCGAAGCGGCGGATCAAGGTCATCCGCGCGAGCAGCTCGTAACAGGTGCTGGCGTCGGGCAGGTCAGCCACGTCCTGACCTTAGCTGGCGGCGGCGACCGCCTCCTCGACCCGATCGTCGCCCCAGAAGACCTCGTCGCCGACGACCAGCGAGGGGACGCCGATCACGCCCAGCTCGGCGGCTTGGTCGGTCGCCTCGATCAGGGCCCGCTTGACGCTTTCGGTGCCGCACGCCTTGCTCACGGCGTTGGGGTGGAGCTCGCAGGCGGCGGCGGCGATCAGGACGTTGTCGTGCTCGCTCAGGTCGCGACCGGCGGCGAAGGCCTGGCGAAATGAGGCGAGGGCGAAGGAGACGGTGCGGCCGGTCTGCTTGGCGAAGGTCGCGGCCCGCATCGCGAAGAGCCCGTTGCCCGGCCATGGCTCGGGCCAGACCAGTGGTGGCAGGCCGTATTCGGCTGCCCGCCGTTGCACCTCGGCGATCCCGTCCTTGCGCCCCGCCCCGTTCGCCCATGAGTCGCGGCCGAAGCGCTTGAACAGCCCCCCGAGCAGGATCGGCTGCCACTCCGGCTGCTCCAGCTCGGCGTCGGTGAACAGCCCGCTGATCCGCTCGGCGGTCAGGTACGCGTAGGGGGAGCCGAGGTCGAAGTAGAAGGTCGCGCGCTCGGCGGTCATGAGCCTCCATTGCTGGTGAGCGTGATGTAGGCCCCTCGTCCGTGACCGTGCAACTCGATTTGACCCTCATGCTCCAGCATCTTCTCGAGGGTTAGCACCTGCTGCCGGGTGTAGCCGGAGAAATCGCGTATCTCGGCGTTGGTCAGCCTGCCTCGCTCCTTCAGTAGCTCGAGGATCCTCAGCCGCACCCCCTCGGATTCCAGAGGTCGATCCGCGTCGGTCACCCCCCTCCCCCGGAGCCGCTCGGACAATGGACGGGGGAGGCCATAGGTCGTGGCCCGGCCGCGTCCCCGAGCAACGAGTAGTTTTCGTCGCCGCATCTCGGCGAGGTGATTCGCTGCATCGGTCTCATTCAGTTGAAGATGCTCTGACGCGGCGAGCCTGTCGATCGAGCCGGCATCCATGAGACGCCGGAGCACGATCAGGTCGTCGAGGTCGAGCGGGCCACGCTCTTTCTCGTGCTCGACGATCCACGCAGCAAACTCGTCGCTCCCTCCCAGGGAGAGCATGATCGATACAGAGACCTCGTCGGCTCGGTAGGTGGGTGGTCGGGAACCCGCGCGAAGCAGCCCTTCGAAGATCCGGTCAACACCGAGACCGACTCGATTGACGAGTCCGAGTTGCTGAAGGCTGCGCGCCAGTAGCTCATTGCGGTGCACGGGAGGATGACGCAGAACGTTGGCAGGTGAGATCCCTCCCAAGAATCCGCCCGGGCTGGTGATCTCCACATGGTCCTTCCGAATCGCAACGATCACACCCTGCCTCAGAAAGTAGTCTCGATGAGCAACGGCATTGAGGATGGCCTCTCGTGCCACCTCCCAGCTGAGCGTGGGAATCTCTAGTTGCGCGAATCCTTTTGGACGAACGGTTCGAAGTGAAGTGGCCCCGGCAAGGGCGTCCTCGATGTCCTCGAATTCCAGCATCAACGGTCCACGGAGATCTAGCCGTCGGTCGTAGCGAGTGCTGCTCGCGTAGCGCAAGATCGTGACCTCGTGTTGGGGCATGTAGCGTGCGATTGCACTCCGCTTTCCGAACAGGAGCATTGCCGCTTGGCTCAGCTCTGAACCGTTGGCCAGGCTGAGGGCTTCGAGCAAAGTCATATCGCTCTGGTCGGCGAGGTCCGACAGGCCGGGTTGCAACCGCAGATATTGCCGCCCCCTTTCGACTGCCCGTTTGTCCAGGTCACCCAGGCTTGCATCCTCGATCGGGATCGCACTCAGGTCGACTTCCCCCGACGAAGCGATCATTCGCGCCAGATTGCTGCCGGTTAGCGGCATGCAGCTCTTTCCGACGCGGATCGAGGCAACGCCGGCGCTGGTGGTGTGCGGTGGGATTCCCTTGGGGATGTGTGCGGCCAACAGGGTTCCCTCTGGCACCTGCAGCTCGGATAGCTCGATCAGGATGTGGGGATCGGTCGCCGAATAGACGTCCCGCTCCAGACCGCGATATGAAACATCTCCGATACCGACCAAGGCTCGCTTGCGGTCCCGAATCCGGTCCTCGATACCCACGAGCAGGCACCCTCCGCGTTGATTCGCGAAGCAGACCGCAGCGTCTACCAGCCATCGCTTCAGCTCATCGCGGCCACGAGGCTTCCCCTTGATCTCCAGGGTCTCGCTCTCGAGATCGTCAGCCGCTTCCCCATCGAGCCGCCCAAGCTGCTCCAGCAATTCTTCGCTTTTCCACCGCATAGAAATGCAATATAGCAATTCAAAATTGCTGGGCTAAGCATTTAATTAAAGTTGGAAGCAATTCTGGACGAAAATTGGGTAGGTCAAAACCCCATCCAAAGGGAAATAGCCGGTGAAAGGGCTCTGATGCCGAGGTATCGAATCCGCCGCTTAACAATCCGACTGAGACGAAGATGAGCCGCTCACGCGTGCGTCGCCCAGCCGTCGACCGCACGGGCGGCGTCGAGTATCGCCTCGGAGATCGTCGGGTGCGGGTGGACGATCCGGGCCAGCTCCTGGTAGCCGCCCTCGAGCGCCATCACTGCGACCAGCTCGGCGATCATGTCGCAGGCCCGGTTGCCGACGATGTGGGCGCCGAGGATCTCCCCGTACTTGGAGTCGACGACGAGCTTGACCAGGCCTTCTTTGTCGTCGTAGACGGTCGCGGCGCCGACCCCGCCCAGTTTCAGCTTGCCCACCTTGACGTCGTGCTCGGCCTCCTTCGCGGCGGCCTCGGTCAGGCCGACGCTGGCGACCTGCGGGTGGCAGAAGGTGGCGCCGGCGACGAGGTTCTGGTCGACCGGGTGGGTCTCGGCGCCGGCGGCGTGCTCGACCGCGACGACCCCCTCCTCGGAGGCCTTGTGGGCGAGCGCCCTGGCGTTGACCAGGTCGCCGATCGCGTAGACCTTCGGGTTCGAGGTGCGGCCGTACTCGTCGACCTTGACCTTGCCGTTCTCCTCCAGCTCGACCCCGGCCTCCTCCAGCCCGAGCCCCTCGACGTCGCTGCTGCGACCGCCGGCGACGCAGAGGTAGTCGACCTCGGCCGAGTTGTCCCCGTAGGTGAACTTGACCGACTTGCCGCCCGCCTCGACGTTCTCGACCGGGGCGCCGGTGGCGATCGTGATGTTCTGCTTCTTGAAGGCGCGCTCGACGATCCGGGCCATGTCCTTGTCCTCGGCGGGGAGGATCTGGTCGAGCATCTCGATCAGCAGCACCTCGGTGCCGAAGCGGCCGTAGGCGGAGGCGATCTCGCAGCCCGAGGCACCGGCGCCGACGACGGCGATCTTCTGCGGCTGCTCCGGCAGCGACCAGGTGCCCCAGGTGTCGAGGACGCGGTCGCCGAACTCGACCCCGGGGATCGGCAGGGCGTTCGAGCCGGTGGCGAGGACGACCGTGCCCGCCTCGTGGACGTCGTCGCCGACCTTGACGTTGCCCTTGGCGGTCAGCGAGCCGCTGCCCTCGATCCAGGTCACCTTGTTTTTGTCCCAGAGCATCTTCACCCCGCTGGAGAGCGAGTCCGAGACGGCGGCGCGGCGCTTGCCCAGGGCGTCCCAGTCGATCGAGGCGCCCTTGACCTGCAGCCCCAGCTCGGCACTGTTGCGCGCCTGGTCGTAGAGCTCGGCGGTGTGGAGGAGGGTCTTGGCCGGGATGCAGGCGTAGTTGAGGCAGCGGCCGCCCGGTTTGTCGCGCTCGACGACCGCGGTCTTCTTGCCCAGCTGCGCGGCGCGGATCGCGGCGACATACCCGCCCGGGCCCCCGCCGATGACGATCACGTCGAACGAATCCGCCACGAGGCCTGAGCCTATAGAACCCAACCCGCCGCCCGCGCTAATCGGGCCTTCGAGGCATCTGAATCCGCGCCATCGCCTTGACCATGAAGTAGAAGAAGGTGCCGGAGACGGCGAGCAGGCCGAGGGTGGCGGCGACCTGGGCGACGGTGGCGGCCTGCACGGCGAGGCCGAAGACGGCGCTGAAG
>Ga0190265_10000471_pt1 | contig 28773 bp, 21 predicted proteins | sample Popmic124T_FD_133135 | JGI IMG/M metagenome (GOLD analysis project Ga0190265, IMG submission 133135) | Populus adjacent soil microbial communities from riparian zone of Indian Creek, Utah, USA - 124 T | ecosystem: Environmental > Terrestrial > Soil > Riparian zone | place: USA: Utah | collected...
CGGGCGGCCATCTCGGACGCTGTTCCGGCCGAGGCCTTGAAGGCTTCGTAATTCTGGGCGACCGCCGCGTACTCGGCGGCATGCGCCTCCCGTTGCTCGCGATGAAGGCTCTCCTCCCTGGCGTGATGGGTCTCGCGCTCCCGACGGTGCGCCATCTGGGCTTCCAGGCTCACCAGGATCTCCGCCACCGTCAGCTTCGCGCTCATGTCTCCCCCCTGCTGGGCTGGCTCGCTTCCGCCGTCGTAGCTGAGCGCCGGCCCCGCAAATCCTTCTCCGCCAAGATCGTTCTGGTCGTCTGGCCAGTCTATGCCATTCTGCGTCAAATGGTTGATGGCAGGAAAGCGGGGCAGAGCCGTCGCAATCTCCCCGAAGACGCGCCATCTGGGGGATTTCGCGACATCTCTGGTTCGCTGCGTCATCTCCGGGGAGACGCGCCGTCTGGGCAGAGATTGCGCCATCTTGCCTCAGACGCATCATCTGCGGAGAGATCGCGACATCTCGGGGGAGATTGCGCCATCTCGGCTTAGACGCGTCAGATCCGTGTAGCTGCGCCATCTCCCGGGACTTTGCGCCGTATCCGGCGAGACGCGACGGATTGAATAACATCGCGCCATCTCCACAGAGAGGAGCCGTCTGGGCTACTCCGCGACATCTGAATCGACTTTGCGCCGTCTGGGAGGAGATCGCGACAACTCTTCCCGTCTGAAGCGCCGGGCCTCGTACGGAGGAGCGCCGGGCCGCCCGGGCTGGTACTCTTAGATCCCCTGAAATCTGCTGGTCTTCTCGAAAGGGAGGCTCTATGCGTAGGATGATCGCCAACGCCCTGTGCGCTCTGATCCTGACCCTCTGCCCGGTTTTGTCGCCGTCCCGCGCCGCCGAGCCGCCGGCCGTCCCGCCGCCGCCGCTGCCGCTACCGCTGCCGCCGGTCGAGATCCCCAGCCGGTATGACGAGCACCGCTGGATTGTGACGCCGGTCACCAAAGCGAGAGAGACGCTCCTCTTCTTCACCGATTCCGGAGGCGGGATGAACCTGAGAGTCACGGTCGACTACCCGAACGCCGTGGCCGTCTTCGAGAAGCCCTGATCTCTGAAAAGGAACGACGATGAAACGAGTTACTACAATCGCTCTGATCTGTTCTCTGTCCGTACCCACCCTGGCCCAGGCCGTCGACAAGCGGGTCGCCGGGCTCGGGCTACTCTTTGGCGCAGCCGCGGGTGTCGGCTCCTATCTGCAGGCCCGAAGGACCCAATTCATCACCAAGCGCGGCTCAGCCTCGTTCCCTGCCTCAGGTGAGGTGGCCAGCGCCGCTCCCGGAGAGGCGATCTATGCGGACTACAATTTCGACGCGGTGAAGACCGCGCGCATGTCCGTCGACTTCGGCCTGATCAACGGTGTGGGAATTATGAGGAAGGGGACCGTGGTCTACCAGATGCTCAACGGCAAGTTCTGCGACGAGAAAGGAAGCCGTTGCTTCGAGGACAAGAACCAGGACGGGACGTTCGACGACGCCGGAAGGGACCGGAAGACGAGCAAGATCGTCGACATCCCCTATGAGCTCGACGAGGTCCGCCTGGACGCATCCGACGAAGGCTTCCGTGCCGAGCTCGTCTACCAAGGCGCGGGAGGTGGAATCCTGCGGATCGGTTACCGTGAATTCGTCAACGACATGGCCCGCCCGGCCTTCAGCCAGGAGCTGACCTACGACCTGAGCCCGAGCGGCGTCACCGAGTTTGCCTTCCAGGGCCTCCGGATCGAGGTGCTCAGCGCCGGAAACATGAAGATCGAATACAGGCTGTTCACTCCGCAGGAGGTGCAGGAGGGACCCTGAACCGGCCTCATAAAATCCCCGGCTTCTCGTAGGGGCGGGTCTGGACGGCGGCGTGGGGGCTCGACCCGCCCTGCGGAGGCCGCCTTCCCCTACAGGGCGGGTCGAGCCCCCGCCCTCCCGTCCAGACCCGCCCCTACGAAGATTGATGAGACTGCGGCAGGTTCGCCTTCTACGGCGCGTAGGTCGCCACGTAGCTCCCGGCCGTGGCCGGGAAGACGGCGTAGCTGATCCCCTTGATCGTTTCCGTGGTGAAGGTCACGGGGTTTCCTCCCACGGTGAGGCTCGCGAGGGTGCCGGCGGGGGTGATGCGGGGGAGGAGGCCTCGCAGGCCGTTGGCGCCGGGGGCGGCGGTGACGGTGAAGGAGAGGGCGTTGCCGCTCCAGGAGATGGCTCCGAAGGAGGAGCCGTTGCGGCCGTCGAGCCAGGTGAGCATCTGGCGGGCGGTGACGACGGGGACGCCGCGCGTCAGGGCCGAGGCGAGGATGGCGTCCGAACTGGAGTGGCTCGCCGAATCGGTGTGCATGTTGGCGGTCATCACGCCGTAGTAGCCCTTGGCGCCCAGGGCGTTGTCCAGAAGGGTGTTGATCGTAAAGGGAAAGCTCTGGCCGGACTCGTCGGTCATCTGGGAGATCGCCTGGTAGACATCAATGCGCGTGCCGTCCAGGTCTGCGAAGCGCATGGGCAGCCCCGAGCCGGTCATGAAGCCGGGGCGGTCGTTCACCCAGGCTGGCGGCCAATAGTAATAGTTGGTGTCGAGGCGGATGCCTTTTTCCTTCTCGACCTTGGCCTGGCTCACCCAGTCGCTCCACACGATGCAGTGGGTGCGGTTGGTGGCGGGCGCCTCGAGGCTCGTGTACTTGGCGGCGAAGGCAGAAAGCTGGGTCGAATAAAAGGTTTCCAGAGAGGTGGGCGTCCAGTCGCCGCAGTCGGTGGTGACGTGGACGGCGATCTCGAAGCCGTCGGCCTCGAAGGCGTCGGCGGCGGTGTTCGTGATCGCGGTGCTCGGGTAGATGTAGGAGGTGCCGCGCACGCACTCCCAATCCGCCACCGAGCAGTTGACGGGGCTCGCGAACTGGTAGTCCGCAAAGCGGCCGGGGGTGCCGTTGTTGCCGTGGTCGTCGCCGGTCATCAGCACGACGGCCTTCTCGCCGCGCGGGAAGTACCAGAAGCGGGGGAGGGGCTTCTTGTCGGCGTTCATCGCAAGGATCAGGTTCGCGAGCAGGCGCTGCTGCTCGTCCGCCTGGGGGATCGCCGCTTTATTGAGGTCGACCCAGTCGGGCTGCGGGTCGGAAACGGCGTTGCCGAAGAAGAGGTCGCTCGAGCGGATGGGGGCGATGCCGTCCCTCTCCTGGCCGGCCCAGGCGGGGTTGCCCTGCCGGGTGTAAACGATCGAGCGCGCGAGGTCGTAGGTGAAGGCCGCCGCCTGCCCGCCGGAGGAGCCGACGCTCCGGAGGGTGACGGCCGGATTGGCGGTCGCGGTCGAGGCGTTCGAGTAGAGGGTCGCGACGCTCGTCGCCCCGTTCAAGGTGTACCGGTCGGCCGTGCCGTGGAACTGAATGGTTTCGTGGACGATCCCGAGCCCCGGCGCCGCCGCGGTGTCGACCAGCAGGTAGGCGTTGGCGAGGGTGCCCCCGGCCGGGGTGAGGCCGAGGAGGCCGGCGAGCTGGGCGTCCGGGCGGAGAGCGATCAGGTTTCCACCGGCGTTGACCCAGTCGGTCAAGAGAGTCACCTGGGGAGCGGTGAGCGCCGTCTCGCCGAGGATCGCCACGTCGTAGCCCGCGAGGACGGTCGCATTGAGCGTGTCGATCTCCCGGATGGCGTAGTGGTTCAACCCCTCGGCGAGGAGGATCTCCCCGACGTAGCGGGTGAACGGGTTGCTCGTCTTGCTGATCACCAGGATCGGGCCGCCCGGCCCGTTTTCGAAGAGCGGCGGGCCGGAGGTCACCCGCACGTCGTCATATTCGATGGGCTGGTTCGAGACGTCGAGCGCGATGGCGCCGGCCGCGTAGGTCGAATCGGTCAGATCGATCACGGGGGTACCGTTCCAGAAGACGCGGATGCGGCTCCCTTCGAAGCTCAGGGCGAGGGAGTGGAAGACGCCGGTCGTGATCGTGACGCTGGTCTCGGCGAGCATCGTGGTGGGCGCCGTATCGACGTGCCAGACGGAGTTGCGCCAGAGCTTGATCTTGCCCTGGCCGGGGTAGATCCAGGCCGCGTAGCTGCCGCCGATCGCGGTGTCCAGCCGGCCGCGGATACCGCCGGGGTAGTCGGCCTGGTTCGTCACCCGCACCTGGGCTTCGAGGGTGTAGTCGGTCCAGGCCGGGGAGCCGGCGTAGAGTTGGGTATGGCCGCCGCCGTCGTAGGCGGCGACGCCCGTCGCGGCGTTCCAGCCCGAGAAGAGGCCGAGCGGCGAGACGGCCCAGTTGGCGAGCGGCTTGGGGCCGAAGCCGTCGGCGAAGAGGGTGGCCGCCCCCGAGGTCACGGTGATGTCGTCGAAATCGATCTGCCGGTTCGAGACGTCGAGCGCCACGGCGCCGGCGGCGAGCGCCGTATCGGTCGCGGTGATCACGGTCGAGCCGTTGAAGGCGACGGTGATCTGGCTGCCGCTGAAGGTGATCGAGAGGGTGTGGAAGACGCCGCTCGTGATGGTGGCCGGGGCCTGGGCGATGAGCGCGAGCCCCGCGGTGTCGATGTTCCAGGCGGCGACCCGGAACAGCTTGATCGCGCCGTCTCCGGGGTAGAGCCAGACCGCGTAGGAGGCGCCGGTCGCGACGTCCACCCGGCCGCGCAGGCCGCCGGGGTGGTTCAGGCCCGTCGCGAGGCGGAACTTGGTCTCGACCGTGTAGTCGGTCCAGGCCGCGGAGCCGGCGTAGATCTGGGTGTGGCCGCCGCCATTGTAGGAGGCGGCGCCCGAGGAGGCGTCCCAGTTGCCGAAGAGTCCCAGGGGCGAAGCCTTCCAGCCGGCGAGCGGCTTGGGGCCGAAGTCGTCTGAAAAGAGTATTGCCTGGGCGGCGACCCCTGAGGGTGCGCCGAGCCCAGCGGCGGCGAGCAGCAAAAGGACAGTGACGGACGAATGCAGTCTCGAATTCACGGATCTCTCCTTGTCTGATGGACACGCCTCCCCTCACAGGCGCGGTGGACCACACCTACCACCCGCAGGACCTTAGGAGATGCGTAACCCTGAATTCGGTATAGCAGGAGAGCTATGAGTCGTCAAGGTTAAAATGCGGAAGGACGCATGAGTGTGGGAGGACCGGGTGTGAGTGTCCCGCTTGCATCCCTAGGGCTCAACCCTTCAGCCGTTTGCCCATCGCGTCCGCGGCGTAGAGCACGAGCGAGCAACCGAGGGGGAAGAGCACCTCGTTGATCCCCCTGGAAGCGAGGTCCACCGGCGTGAGGGGCTTCGCCGCGGCATTGGCGATGAGCGCCACGATCGCGACACCGAAGGTCAGGCCGACCGCCGCTCCCGCGCCGACGTGGACGCCCAGGCTCGCCCCCTTCGGGCGCTTGGTCAGGGCGCCGAGCACCGCGCCGAGCACGGCGTACTCGATGCCCTTCAAGCCGCCGATGAGGAAGGGCGAGAGGCCGCCGACCACGCCGGTCATGCCGATCGCCTCGTTCACCCCCTTGTGGACGGTGCGGGCCGCGGCGAAGCCGAGCGGAGCGGAGATCAGGCCGAGCAGGCCCATCATCCCGGCCCTCGCCTTGCTTGCCGTGCTGCCGAAGGCGAGCCCCACGCAGACGATGAACGACCAGGAGACCTTGTGCGCCAGGTCCGAGATGAAGGGCTTGGGGGTGGTGCCCGCCGTGTCCGTGAAGGCGGCGAGGATCAGCAGCAGGATCTCCAGAGCGAGGCCCAGGCCGATCGACAGCCAGGCCACCCGCAGCACCTTGCGCCAGAGAATGCCGCGGTCGTCGGCCGGCGCGCTGGGCTGCGCCGGGGGGATCGAGGTCGCTTCCGCCATGGGTTGCCCCTCCTTGAGCTGCTGAGATCCTGATTCGGTTTGCTGCTGGAGGGGATTGTATCCTCACTCGTGCATAAGCGTGCCCAGGTCGATCTCCGCCGAGGGAGCGATGTCCGCCTTGAGCACCGTGCGCATCAGCTCCAGGGCCTGGTCGTTGGCCTCCGGCGTGTTCGAGGCCGTGCAGTCGGACGGCACCAGCACCCGGTAGTCGCGCAAGTAGGCGTCGTTGGCGGTGAACAGCACGCAGATGTTGCCGGCGAAGCCGGTCAGGATCAGCGTCCGCGCGCCGAGGTGCTCGAGGAGCAGGTCGAGCGTCGTCGAGTAGAAGCCCGAGTGCTTGGGTTTGACGATGAAGTAGTCGTCCTCCTCGGGCTGGAGCAGCTCGGCCAGAGGCCTGCCGGTCACGCCGTCTTCGAGGCAGTGGTCGACCAGGGCCTGGAAGTCCGACTGCCAGCGGCCGAAGTTGTCGTTGACGTAGACCGCCGGCACGCCCGCCTCGCGCGCCCGTGCTTTGAGCTCCCGGATGCGCTCGGCCGCCGGGAGCGCGTGCGCCAGGAGGTCCTCCCCGGCGTCGAACTCGAGGTCGTTGATCACGTCGATCAGCAGCAGGGCGACCGGCGACTCGTCCGGAGCGCTGCCATGAAGGTCGGAGCTCTTTTGCGGCATGCGGAGAGCGATAGCAAAGGCCGCGCCACTTTTCGCTACACTGTCTGGCCATGAGCCGCTTTGCCTTCTGCGTTCTCTTCGCCGTCCTCACCGTCCTCGCCGTCCCAGCCTTCGCCCAGACCCCCCCTCCCACCCGCGACGACTACCTGCTGCTCCAGCGCTGGCGCCATCGGGCGGAGCCGGTCGTGGTGCCCGCGGGCGGCATCAAGTGGAGCTTCGGCGGGGCTTCGTGGACGTTCCAATCCGGCCGGATCTGGCTCCAGGAGCCGACCTCCGGCGGCGCCGTCACCGGTCTGGTCTTCGAGGGCAAGGGGCGGTTCAGCATGGAGGTGCCGGACCCCATCGAGCTGACCCAGCTCCGGCGGTTCACCAAGCGGCCCGACCTCGTGTCCGTCGACCAGCCGTTCACCTCCATGGTCTTGCGCACCAGCGGCGAGCTGCCCTTGAGCCCCGCGGCCATCCCTCCGGCCGGCGCCTTCCAGGCGAACAAGCTGGCCCGCGAGCGTCACGAGCAGAGGCTCACCCTGCGCCTGCAGGACGTCGACGCACGCATCGTCGCGGCCCTCGGCACGCCGGGAGACGTCTACGCCACGGCGGACATGAAGACCGTCGGCTTCGACTGGCTGACCTGGAGCTACGACGCCGAACGCATGGAAGAGATCCGGCTGGAGAGTTTCAACCGGACCTACCCCTATGTCGAGACCTGGCTCAGCCTTGACGAGCAACTGGACGACCGGGGCCGCCCGGCGAGCGAGCTCCGGCCCGCGGTCGACATCCAGCACGTCGATCTCGTCGCGGACCTCACCCGGGCCGGGCGGGACAAGGACTGGATGCTGGGGGAGTTCCAGGCCGGCGTCGTCCTCACCCCCGCGGCCGAGGCGGGAGGGGCGCGTGCCGTGCAGCTCTACCTCTCGGCCATGGCCAAGGTGATCGCGGTCCGCGAGGGCGGGAAATCCCTCCCCTTCCTGCGCGACCACGTCGGCGGCAGGCGCGCCGGTTTCGACAACCGCATCTACGACGACTCCCTGGTGGTGCTCCTGGACGAGCCGCTCTCCCTGGGCAAGGAGCGGCGGCTCGACGTCGAGTACGAGCTGGAGCTGCTCAACTACGCCCGCGGCCGCGCCTGGTACCCGTGGGCGGAAGGCGACGAGACCTTGCTGCGCGACACCCACACGGCCCTTCTCAAGCTCACCGTGCGCAAGAAGCACGAGGTCCGGGCCATGGGCCGCAAGGAGGACGCTGAAGCGGGGAAGGAAGGGGACGGCAAGAGCACCACCACCGTCTGGACGCTCGACGAGCCGGTGAAGATGCTGACCTTCTCGTTCGCCGACCACTTCGTCGAGGAGACGGTGCGCGCCGACGGGGCGCCCGAGGTGATCGCCTTCGGCTCGCGGCAGGGGATGCCCAAGAGCCGCTTCTACAACACCGCCGTGGACGTCGCCAACAGCGCCGCCTTCTTCCAGAAGCTCCTCGGAGCCGACCTTCCCCCGCGGCCGCTCTACGTCACCAGCATCGACGGCGGCCACGGCCAGTCGTTCGACGGCTTCATCCACATGAGCGAGTCGAGCTTCGACGTCGAGCAGGCGGGGGCGACCGAGCTGTTCCGCGCCCACGAGGTGGCCCACCAGTGGTGGGGGCACCTGGTCGGCGCGTCGAGCTACCGCGACGCCTGGCTCGGCGAGGCGTTCGCCGAGTACTCGGCCATGATGTTCGTCGAGGCCACGGTCAAGGACGGCCCCAAGCTCTTCCAGGAGATCCTCCGGGTCTACGCGGACGGCTTGAACGGCTCGATCAAGACCGGCTTCAGCAAGTTCGCCCGCCCGGGAGTCAGCCTCTTGAACCGTGCCTACGGCGACCGGATCGGGCCCATCGGCCACGGCTGGCGCGCCAACACGGGCGAGGTGCCGACCGCCTTCTCCTCCCAGATCTACGAGAAGGGGGCCCTCGTCCTCCACATGCTGCGCGGGCTGCTGCACGACATGACCGGGAGCGACGAAGCCTTCGTCGAGATCCTGCGCGACTTCGTGCGAACCCACCGGGGCGGCTACGCCTCGACGCGCGACTTCGAGGCCGCCGTCGCCCGGCACGCCCCCGCGGACTGGTCCTGGTTCTTCGACCAGTGGGTCTTCGGCACCGCCATCCCCACCTACCGCTGGAACTACGACCTCGCCGCCACGCCGGATTCCAAGGGCGAGTACACCGCGACACTCCGGGTGCGCCAGAGCGACGTGCCGCCCGGCTTCAAGATGCCCGTGCCGGTCGCCGTCGAGCTGCCCAGCGGCAAGACCGGCCGCCTGCGCATCCTGGTCGACAAGCCGGAGGAGACCTTCACCCTCTCGTTTCCGGAGAGGCCGAAGAGCCTGACCTTCAACCCCGATTCCGCGGTGCTGGCGAAGATCCGGCGGGACTAGTCGCCGGTTCGATCAAGAAAGAGGCGCCGCCAGCCCTCGATACCCAGCCGGCGAAGGGTCTCGACGTTCGCCTCGAAGATCTCGGCGGGGTCCGGATACGCCGCCACCGCGCGCTCGACGCTCGCCTCGCGCAGCAGGTGGAGGATGGGGTAGGGAGAGCGGTTGGTGTAGTTGCCGATATCGTCCGGCCCGCTGTCCGCGAACTGGTAGCGCGGATGGAAGCTCGCGACCTGGATCTCCCCTTCGAGCCCGAGGTCTTCTACGGCCGCCTCGGCCACGCCGAGAAAATCGTTGTAATCCAGGAAATCTTCAAACACCTTCAGGTGGATCAGCAGCGTCGTTTCGATCTCCTCGGGGTCGGCCGCGTCGAGCGCTTTCAGCTCCTCGATCAGATGGGCCAGCAGGTCCTCCGGAGTCTCCGCTTCGCTCACCACGTAGCGGATCTGGTTCTTGAGATGGACCGCCTTGGCGAACGGGCAGAGGTTCAGGCCGATCACGGCCTTCACGAGCCAGTCCTTGGTCGCTTTGACGACCGCTTCGGGAGTCTCAGCGATTCGATTCATAGTCGAATTTCGGGTGGTACAGAAAGCCGCGCGGCACGAGCCGGGATTGCAGCGACGCACGGAGGATCAGCCAGCCGTAGCGGAGGCCGTTGACCCGCGAGACCTCCGAGCCGTAATAGGTGGGGATCGGGATCTCCTCGATCCGCTTCCCGGTATCGAGGAGCTGGATCAGGATGTCGGTGTCGAAATCGAAGTAATCGGAATTGTGCGACAACGGGATCGACGCCAGGGCGGGAACGCCGTAGGCCCGGTAGCCGGTGTGGAACTCCGAAAGCCTCGATCCCAGGATCAAGTTCTGGAGCGCCGTCAGGATCTGGTTGCCGATCCATTTGTAGACGGGCATCCCGCCTTTCAACGCACCCCACCGGTTGATCAAGCGCGATCCGAGCACCGCGTCCGCTCTGCCGGCCAGGAGGGGGGCGATCATCTCGGGAATGAATTCCGGCGGATACTGCCCGTCGCCGTGGAGCAGCACGACCGCATCGAAACCGTTCTCGACGGCGTAGCGGTAGCCGACCTTCTGGTTGCCGCCGTAGCCCCGGTTCCTTTCGTTGGACATCACGGTGATCTTCAAGTCCTGCCGCTGCTTTCGGAAAGCCTCCGCGCGCTCAAGCGTCCGGTCCTTGGACTCGTCGTCGACGATCAGGATCTCGGTATCATACCGGTCGCTCTTCAGCACGCCTTCCGGGATGCGGCCGAGGACGCTCTCGATGAAATCCTCGGCGTTGTAGGCGACGACGAAGAGGAGGAGCTTCTGTTTCATGTCTCGAGAAACGCGGCGTGCAACTGCCTTATTGCCGAGCCGTAGAGCTCGAACGCCGCCTTCTCCTCGCCGGCCTCGATCAAGGCCACCGTCGGTTGCACCACCCCCTCGAAGAGTGTGTCGAGGATCGTCGCCGCGTCCGGTTGCGCCTCGATCCACTCGACGATCCTTGGAGCCACCTCGTAATAGCGGCCCACCAGCTCGCCGCCGTTCGGCAGGTCCTGCATCCACCCGTCACGAAAGGCGCGCAGCGTCGTGAGCTCGTGGCAGTCGTCGGCCAGCCCTTTCGCCGTGACGCAGGCGGTCGTGAGGAAGCAGCAGCAGCGGCACGACTTCGGGGGTGGAGTAGTTACCTTTTTCCTGAAGAGGGGTGTTTTCATGGTGATCGAAATGTCCAGATCGTTAGCCTTGTCCAACACCTGGTAGTAGGATTTCTCGTCGATCTGACTTCGCATCTGATGCTCTGTTCTGTAGATATGGATGTCCTCGGTCTCCGAGGTGGTGAATCTGGCCTGCCGGGTATGGTCTACGGTTCCGAGCAAAAGCTCCTTGGCCCTCGAATAGCCTACGTCCGTGCCCTCGATGAGGCCCTTGTGATGCGCGCCACCGGACATGCTTCCGTAGCGGAATTCTTGCCGGACGTAAGCGATCGCCGTCTGGAGGTCTTGCTGTGCCATTTCTCGCAAGCGCAGCAGGAAAGCGGGGTACTTCATCGCATGGATCGCGAACTCGTGGGTGAGTGTTTGCAGGATGTCGCGATGGGAATTCCTTGCCATCTCTTCGGGGTCGACCACGATCTGGATCGTGAGCCTCTCCCTTGCCAGATTGCCGACGCCCTGCTCATTCAAGTACTTCTCCAGATCGGTACCGGTCGCGATCACCGTTTTGCCGATCTTGAAACTGGTCTCCGCGAGACCGCCCGGACGACCGAGAGAGAACTCGAGATCGACGTTGTTGGCGCCGTCTTCAACGTAGTCGAGGACTCCCTTCAGGTTCCTGTCTCGCCTAGCTACCGCGATGAGAGTCTCATAAGCCTCCCAGTAGCCCATCTGCTGGTAACCGTCCTTGTCGACGCGCAGATCTCTCTGGATGACGGTCGCCCGGGGCTGCGCGACGGGTAGACGAAGGGGCGGGGGTGCGGGACGCACCGGCCGGCATTGCACGCTCGCGCCGACCGCCGCCTGGACGTGCGGCGCAGGCGCTTTGGCTCCATGGGTCTCCGCCGCCCGGCGCTGGACGAGTGAGCCGATCGTGGCCTGTACGTGCGGCGCCAGGGCTCTTGGGTTTGGACCGGTCGCGGCCCGCGGTTGTAAGGCACGGGGGCCGGGAGGATGAAGGTGTCTGATCGCCATGGATTTCCTACCGAAGGACTCTCCGCATTGATACCACACCGGAAGACCCTGCTCCCGCAAGGGCTAGGCATTCAGCTTCGGTGTAAATAGAATTCCATGCATCTACGGGATCCCGGCGTCTCTTGGGACCCGCTCAGCAAGGAGAAGCCTGATGAAGAAGACCTGGATCCGGTTCGTGTTCACCCTTTCGCTGGCCGTTTCGACCGTGGGACTGGTGGGCCCGACACCCGAGAGCGAGGCGGTGCTCAAGTGTCCGCCCGTCTACTGCCAGAGCCTGTCCTGCCCGGCGCCCTGCGTGCGCACCCTCGGCCGCTGCACCGCCTGCGTGGGGGGAGACGGCACGCCGGCGCGCGCCTTCCGCTGCGTCGCCCCGGGCGGGGCTCTCTGCGGCAGCGCGCCGCAGTACTGCGTCGACCCCTCCTGCCTGGGCTGACGCAGGGCCTTCAACCGCAGGGACGGCCGGTGAGGCCGCCCCTGCGAGCCGCGTAGGGTTTACGGGCAGACGGCAGGCTGGCAGACCCGGACCGGACCGGTGCAGTGCTGCTTGCCGGTCGCGGCGTCGGTGTGGCAGCTCGCGGGCTCACACTGGAAGCAGGCCTTGTCCAGAGGAGTCCTGTCGCTCTCGCCCGGGGTCCAGCCCGGCGCGAAGTTGGAGGTGCCGGCCACGCGGGTGTCGGGGACCAGGTCGCCATTGGTGTCGACCATCACGGAGCCGATCCGCTTGGCTTCGGCGCCGGCCGCGAAGCTCCAGGGCTTCGAGGTGGCGGGGAAGGTGAAGCTGCCGGTGAGCTCCAGCTTGCGCGCGCCCTTGGTGGCCCGCACCGGGATGAAGCTCATGCGGGCGTTGACCGCCAGAGGCGCGAAGAAGGTGCCGCCGGCTTCCTGGGTGCGGAAGATCTGCATGTTGGTGACGCGCTGCGTGTCCGCCAGCGAGACGTAGACGTGGAAGGCGCCGCAGCCGGTCCGGATGGGCTCCATGCTGACCAGCGAAAGGGCCTTGAACTGGATGCGCGTCGTGGCGGTGCCGGTGGCGTCGAACACGGCGTCGTCGAGCCGCTCGATGACCGTGTCGCGGCCGCCGAGCTGCCCGGGGGCGCCGGTCGCGAGCGGCAGGCCCTTCAAGGCCACGCGGCCCTTGAACGGCTTCGAGCTCTTGCAGAAGAAGCCGGCGGGGATCGGATCGCGTGCGAAGTCGTAGAAGGTCTCGCCGTTGGCGACGGTGGTGAAGGCGTCGATGCCGCGGTGGACCACGGGATCGGCGGCCAAGGGAGCAACCCCTGCCAAAGCTACGATTGCGAGCACAGCCAACAAGATTACCCTGCTCTTCATAGAAGCCTCCTTGTCTGGACAACCGTTGAACGGAACCGCGGACTGCCTACACCTTTTCAGGTGCGCGCCGCCCGCCTTAGCGAGCTTTCCGCCGCGGAAATCGTTCTTAAGAGAAACCGAAGGAAAGGAGCTACAGCAGACCGGCCGGCGCTGTTCCACGATGGCCTGACATGGTGTACGCTGAGGAAGACGCACGGTGCGGGTAGGAGTGAGAGCTAGCCATGGCCACGGCCCGACAGATCATCGCGCTGCTGAGCAGCCATAACCAAGGCGACGAGGAGCAATTCCTCTCGATCGCCTTGCAGGTGGCAGCCACAGAAGCGCGTCGTGGTCGACAAGAGGTTGCGAACGAGCTACGGAGACTGGTCGAAGCTGCGCGTCGGCATAAGGAGCGCCCGACGGTCCGCCGCCTCCCGGTCGTTGGCGATGACGTCGCCATTCCAATTTCACGGCCGCGCGGCGAGTTGCAGAATTTGCTCGTTGCGACCTACCCGAAGGTCCGGTTCGACGATGTCGTACTACGGCCGGGGTTGCGCGCCCGCCTTGATCGCTTTGTGCTTCAGCAACGTCAGCGCGATCGGCTGCGCGAGTTCAATCAGACTCCGAGTGCGCGCCTGCTCTTCGTCGGTCCACCGGGTTCGGGCAAGACCCTTACGGCCTCGGCGCTTGCCGGCGAGTTGCACCTACCGCTGTTCACGATCCGCCTCGACACCGTCATAACCCGTTTCATGGGAGAGACCGCGGCAAAGCTGCGCCTTGTTTTCGACCAGATTGCTGCGGCGCGAGGCGTCTACCTGTTCGACGAGTTCGACGCAATCGGTGGGCGGCGGACAGCCGACAATGACGTTGGCGAAATGCGGCGGGTGCTGAACTCGTTCCTCCAGTTTCTGGAGGAGCCTAACAGCACCGATAGTATCGCCGTCGCCGCAACCAACCATCCGGAGCTGCTTGACCGAGCACTGTTTCGCCGCTTCGACGACATTCTCGAATACGCGCTCCCGGACCGCGATGCCATTCAGAGTTTGCTTGCGACTCGCCTCGACGCCTTCCGGCCGAACCGAGTGGAATGGGCTAAGGTCATCGAGGCTGCATCCGGCCTCAGTCAGGCCGAGTTGGCGCGCGCTGCCGACGAGGTGATCAAGAGCTCTATCCTCCGCAACGAAATGACTGTAACGACGGAGGAGATCGTCGGTGCCCTGCGGGAGCGGCGTGCTGTACATGAAACCGTTGCAGGCATAGCCGACAACTAGGAACGCTGAACCCGCCACTCCCGTCAATCGCTATCCTCATGGCTGACACGAACGGGAGGCCGTCGCCTCATCGCCTTAAGCACATCCGCATCGAGCGCTTCCGCTCCGAAGCGGCATTCAGCCCCCCGTCGCTCAATAGGCCCGGGCTTAAGGGTCGCAACCGTGACACCCATGGCCCGAAGCTTGAAGGTGAGCTTGCACTGGCTTTCGCGACAGCCCATGAGCTTCTGACCGAGCACGATTCACAAGTGCAGGTCGGTAAGGCCGGCATCTACCTTGCTGTGGAGAGTACTAAGGGCGGTAAGTTGCCGGATCTCAATTGGTCGTCTCAAGATATCCGTCTCGGCGCTCAGCGTCTCAACGAAACTGGCACCGAGGTGGGGACCCTTTTCGTGCCAGCAACTGCTGAAAGTTTCCTTGCTCTAAAAGTAGAGGAGTACGCGCATCAGAACACGCTGAAGCAGAAGCCTAAGCACGAGAGCCGGTTCGCGCCGGTCGAGACGATCCGTGCGGCCACCGTTGAGAGTCTCTGGACTGATCTACGGCCCTTTCCAACGGATCACTTCAGCCGGATCTGGTGGGAATGTTGGTGCTGGCGCGATCTCGCTCTCAATCTGATTCGCCTTGCTGAGCGGCTGAACCTGCGCGTGAGCAGCAGCCGGTTGCACTTTCCCGAACTCGAGGTGATCCTCGTTTACGCAAATCGCGCGGAGATCAGCCGCCTGCTTCAGAACACCGACGCTATCGAAGAGCTGCGAAATGCGACCGATACACCTGTATTCTTCACAACCACGGTTCGCCGCGAGCAGAATTTATGGGTCGATGACCTTGTTGAGCGCGTCAGGGCACCCAAGCCCGACAGCCCGGCGGTCTGCATTCTCGACAGCGGTGTTGCTCGGGCACATCCACTAATTGAACCCATGTTAGATCCAGGTGATTGCTTTACCGTCGATTCAGACTGGGGGGTTGACGATCACAATCCAGGTGGGCACGGCACCAATATGGCGGGGACGGTTCTTTACGCTGACCTCACCTATCCACTGGCTGACCAGCGTACGTTGGCCCTCGACTTCGTTCTTGAGTCAGTAAAGTTCCTCCCGCCCCCAGGCTTCCAGCCGACAGATCCCCTGAGCTACGGGGCGATCACCCAAGCGGCGGCCGCCATACCCGAGATCGAGAATCCCGAGCGGCGCCGTATTTTTTGTATGGCGGTGACCAATGACGATGTCTCGGGTGAGCGGCCGACGAGTTGGAGCGCGGCAATCGACCAGATTTGCGCTGGCAGGATGCCTGGCGATGAGCCTGATGACAGGGGCGAGTTGCCTATGCGGCTGTTCTTCGTTTCTGCTGGCAACGTACCGGATGCTTCAGACCCAGACGATGTGTCTGATCCTGATGAATTTCCGGTGGAGGATCCGGCCCAGGCGTGGAATGCGATCGCAGTCGGTGGCTTCACCGATAAGGTGGACGTTGCAGACGAGAGCGATTTTTCTGGATGGACCGCCGTTGCCGGCGCTGGCGAGCGCAGTCCTTACAGCCGAATATCGACCGACTGGAATCACTCGCGTACCCCCATGAAGCCAGAGATCGTTTTCGAGGCCGGAAATCGTGCGATCAGCGCCTCGCGACGCGAATTGATCTCAGGTATCGACTCACTATCGCTTCTCACCACGGCCAAAAATTTTCTGGAGCAACCGCTGGAGACATTCTGGGCGACGAGCCCCGCGACGGCACAGGCCGCAGGTATGGCTGGAATCATCATGGCGCGGCACCCGGACCTTTGGCCGGAGACCATTCGGGCACTGATGATCCATAGCGCGGAGTGGACACCAGCCATGCGGGAGCGGTTCGAGACATGCCGGAGCAAGAAGGACTGCATAGCACTCGCGCGTCAGTTCGGCTATGGCGTGCCGCGCCTCGACCGCGCGCTCGCATCTGCTCAAAATGACTTGGCCCTGATCGCACAGGCGCGTATTCAACCATTCAAACGGGAGCGGAGGTTGAATGCTCAGGGCCTCGATTTGCTCGGCGCCCCTGCTTTCAACGAGGTGCACTACTACCAATTGCCTTGGCCACGGCAGACGCTGGAGGAGCTCGGCGAGAAGGACGTCCGCCTCAAGATCACTCTGTCGTATTTCATCGAGCCCAGCCCGGGCCAAGCCGCGCCGGTAACACCGGCGCGCTATCAATCCTATGGCTTGCGGTACGACTTGAAGCGCTCTACAGAGACTGACGCCGCCTTCCGCAAGCGCATCAACCGTCTCGAGAGAGATGAGGACCAGCTATTAAAACCTGACCCAGACCCACGTTGGACCTTCGGCAGTCAAAGCGTGGCGGCCGGTTCGCTTCATTGTGACGTGTGGGTTGGTCCTGCAGTTGAGCTCGCCGCACGCGGCTTGATCGCAATCCGACCGATCAGTGGATGGTGGCGCTACCGTACCCACCTTAGACAGTACGACTCGCGGGCACGTTATGGCCTGGTGGTGTCGATCACGGCAGAGGACGTGGAGGTGGAGCTCTACACCGAAATCGCCAATTTGATCGGCATTGGCATCGAGACCGAGATTCAAACCTGACAGGCAAAGGAGCAACTCCGTACGGCTCCGCAGGTCCAGGCCGGAGGTGAGGAACTCCGACCTGGCTGAAGTGAAAGTTCCCTCTACCGCATCGCCTCCATCGGAGACAACCGTGCCGCCTTGATGGCGGGGTAGAGGCCGAACATCACCGCGAGCAGCAGGGCGATGGCCCAGGCGGCGGCCAGGCCGTAGGGGTTGACGATGAGGCCCCAGGGGAACTTGTCTGAAAGGGCGCGGCAGAGGGCGCTGCCGGCGAGCGTGCCGACCGAGGCTCCGAGGGCGGCGAGTACCACGGATTCGAGGAGGAACTGCATGAGGATCTGTCCGTCGTTGGCGCCGATCGCCTTGCGCAGGCCGATCTCGTAACGCCGGTCGGAAAACGAGATGAGCATCACCGAGAGCACTCCGACGCCGCCCACCAGGAGCACCGTGCCGGCGAGGCTGAAGAGCACCACGGACCAGCCGCGCATCTCGGACTGGAAGTCTTGATAGCCGCGCGCCAGCTCGGCGTCCAGGTCCTTGACCTCCACGTCCTCGATGCCGTGATGGGCCTGCCGGGCACGCGAGAGCATGGTGGCGGCGACCTCTTCCAAGTCACGGTCGGACTTGAGCTTCACCGCCACGAGCGTGAGCTGGTGCTCGGTGTCCATCCTGTCCATGTAGGTTTCGAGCGGGATGAGGACGCCGTTGGCGTCCTGCCAGAGCTCCTCGTTGAAGATCTGCCCGCCGGCCAGCACGCCGACGATGCGGTAGGGCACGCCTTCGATCACCAGGTCGCGGCCCACCGGGTCGCTGCCGCCGAAGAGCTTGGAGGCGAGGGTGGCCCCGACCACCGCGACCGCCGAGTGGCGGCGCTGGTCGTCCTCGGTGATGCCGCGGCCGAGGCCGACCGGACGGTCCATCAGGAACGAGTACTCGGAGGTGACGCCGTTGACGAAGATGCGCTCGCCGCCGCCGGCCACCTTCACGACGCTCCGCTTGCTGGCGCGGGGGGAGTATCCGAGCACCTGGGGGTGGGGCGCCGCGATGCGCGCCAGGTCCTCGTAGCGCAGGCCCGTGCTCATGGCGAAACGCTTCTGCTGCTCGGAGGTTTTGGGCTCCTTGGGGACGAGGACGAGCGTGCCGTCCCAGCTCATGCCAGCGAAGCCGGTCGAGACCTTGTCCTTGACGCCGTCGAGCACCGAGGTCATCACCACCAGGGCGAAGACGCCGAGCATGAGGAGGGTCAGGGTGAGCATCGAGCGCAGCTTGTGCGCCCAGAGCTCGATCAAGCCGCCGGTGACGACCTCCCAGACCAGGGAGGCGCGCGTCGCGAGGCTGTGGCGGCGCCGGAGCGTGCCGGTGCCCGGCGCGCCGGTGGAAGCGAAGGTGGTGAGCGCTTCACTCATAGCGCAGTGCCTCCATGGGGGACTGCCGGCTGGCCTTGGCGGCCGGATAGAGCGCGAACAGGAAGCCGAACACCACGGCGAGGGCGGTGGCCCAAACGAAGCTCAACGGAGAGATCGCCATCGGCACGCCGATCGACTTGGTGATGACCCACGAGAAGGCGATGCCCACCGCGTAGCCCGCGGCGCTGCCGAGCATGGTGAGGAGCAGGGCCTCGGTCATGAACGCCTTGAAGATCTCCGAGCCCGAGGCGCCGATCGCCATCTTGACCCCCACCTCGCGCACCCGCTCCTTGAGCGAGGCGAGCTGGATGTTGACGTTGACCATGCCGCCGCCGATCAGCGCGAGGACGCCCGAGAGCATGAAGACGATGTTGTAGACGTCCCCCTGGCTCCGCCGCCGGTCCATGCGCTTGTATACGTCGTCCAGGCGGAAGTCGCTCTGCAGGCGGTGGTTGGTCGTGACGAGCGATGAGAGCTCCTTCGAGAAGTCGGCCATGGCCTCCAGGTCGGGGATGCGGAAGGTGATGCGGTCGAGGCGATGGTAGAGGTCGCCCTCCATCCGCGCCGCGACGAGAAGCGAGGGCACGGCCACGATCCGGTTGCGCCAGGCGAAGATGTTGTTCTGCCCCTCGCGGAAGCGGAAGGTCTTCTCGGCGAAGATGCCGATCACCGTCACCGGCACGTCGCCGATGCGCAGGGTCTTGCCCAGGATCTCCCCGGTGGGGAAGAAGACGCTCGCCGCCTGAGAGCCCAGGATGACGACCGGCGCGCCGGTCGCGTAGTCGTGGGAGGAGAAGTCGCGGCCCTGTTCGATCTGGTAGCCGTTCAACGGGGCGTAGTCGGCGCCGATGCCGCTGACCTCCCTCTCCTGGTCGGCGAACTCCGAGCGCACCCGTGCCCGGGCCTGGTTGATCACGCTGACGGCGTCGACCGCTCCGGCCGAGGCCATCTGCCCGCCCATGACGGCGTCTTCCAGGCGCAGGCCGCGGTTGGCGTTCTGCAGCGCGCTCGGCGTGCCCTGGTAGACGGTGTCGGTGGGCAGCACGTTCAGCTTGTCGATGCCGCCGAGGCGGGCGAAGAGGCGCTCGGACTGCTGGCGCTGGCTGTCTGAAATGGAGAAGCCGCCGAGCACGGAAGCGACGCCCAGCATGACGCCCAGGGCCTGGAGAAAAGAGCGCCCGGGGTTGCTGCGGAGCTCGATCCAAGCCTCTTGCAGACGCTCGCGAAAGGCGCCGCTGGTCTTCATGCCGCGAGCTCCTCTCGGTCGTAGATGAGGCCGTCGCGCATCTCGACCCGGCGCTCGGCGAGAGCCGCGATCGCGGGATCGTGGGTGACCAGGACGACGGTGTTGCCCTGGGCGTGGAGCTCGTGGAACAGGGCGAGCACCTCCTGGCCGGTCTTCGAGTCGAGGGCGCCCGTGGGCTCGTCGGCAAGGAGAAGCGCCGGCCGGTTGGCCAGGGCGCGGGCGATCGCCACGCGCTGGCGCTGACCGCCTGAAAGCGCGCCGGGGAGCGTGTTGGCCTTGTCGGGAATGCCCACACGCTCGAGCAGCTCGAGAGCGCGCTGCCGCCGCTCCTTGCGCGGCACGCCGGCGTAGAGCATGGGCAGCTCGACGTTCCTCAGGATGGTCGCCTTGGGCAGCAGGTTGTACTGCTGGAAGACGAAGCCGATCTTCTCGTTGCGGATGGCGGCGAGGTCGGCGCCCGAGAGCTTCTCGACCTGCACGCCGTCGAGCGCGTAGGTGCCGCCGGTCGGCAGGTCGAGACAGCCGAGGATCGACATCAGCGTGCTCTTGCCGGAGCCCGAAGGGCCGGTCAGGGCCACGAACTCGCCGCGTTGGATGTCGAGATCGACGCCGCGCAGGGCGTGGACCGTATTGCCGTGGCTGCCGTAGATCTTGTTCAGATCTTGGGTTTCGATGATTCGCATGACGGGTTTCCTGTTGATCGGTCAGGCGACCGATCAGTTGTCCTCGTCGTCCTTCTCGACCTTCTTGCGCGTCACGTCTTCGAGCGCCACCTGGTCTCCCGGTCGCAGGCCGGCCATGATCTCGACCCGCTCCAGGGTCGCGATACCGGCCTTCACCTGGACCGGCTCGAAGTAGTCCTTCCAGTTTTCAGACAGCCAGACGAACTTGCTGCGGCCGTCCAGGGCCTCGCGGGCCTTCTCGATCTCCTGGGGATCGAGGTTGCTCTTGAGGCGGTAGACCACGGTCTGGCCGTCGCGCCGCTGCAGGGCCTCGAGGGGCAGCGACAGGGCGCCGCCACGGCGCTCGCCGAGGATCTCGACGTTGGCGCTCATGCCGGTGCGGAACGATTCGTCCAGCTTGTCGAGCGCGACCTCGATCTCGAAAACTTTGATCTTGTCGACCACCTTGGCGGCCGGAGCGACGAAGCGCACCTTGCCGTCGAAGATCTTCTGGGGATAGGCGTCGAGCGTGACGCGCACCGGCTGGCCGACGCGCACCTTGGCGATGTCCACCTCGTTCAGGTTGATGCGGATGAGGAGCGACTTCAAGTCCGCGATGGTGAACATCACGGTGCCTTCGCCATAGGAGGAGACGCCGGAGTTCACCGTCTCGCCGAGCTCGACGCCCTTGGTGATCACCACGCCGGACATTGGCGAGATGACCCGCGCCTTCTGGGTGGAGGAGGCGCCCGAGATCGGGATGCCGCGGTCCTCGACGATCTGGTAGCGCGACCGGGTGCTCGCCAGGGAGTCGGCGGCGAGGTCGCGCGAAGTCTTGAAACTGTTGAGCACATGGCTGCCGATCAGCCCGGCGTCGAAGAGCGCCTGCTGGGTCGCCAACTCGCGCTCGGCGTCGCGCAACTTGATGTCGGCCTGGCTCACCGCCGCCTTGACGTCCGAGAGCGACTGCGCCTGGTTGACGTCGGGAGCGACCTCGGCCAGCACCTGGCCGGTCTTCACGACATCGCCCTCGCGCACCCGGAGACCCATCACCTGTCCCGAGACCACGGACTTGACGTCCGCCTTGACCTCGGGGTCCACCACGCCCACCTCGCGCACGCTGACCTGCAGATCCTCGGACAGCACCTTGCCGAGGCGGAAGGGAGACTCGATCACTTCAGGGGTGGATTTCGTGGTGGCACGAGCCACGACGAGGCTGCCAGCCAGGATCACCACCGCGGAACCAGCTATGACCCATTTCATTTTGCGCATGAGAAGTCCTTCTTTCTTGAGGACCCCGGCTCCAGGTCGCTCAGGTTCGTGCCTTCGAACCTCTCTACGCAGTTGGGGGGAAAAGGTTACAGGGGGGGCAATGCGGAGCCTTCGCGCCTGAGCTTGTCCAGTTGGTCGAAGTGGGAATCGTTGTGGATGAGCCCCAGCCCATGGTGCTCAGCGCAGGCGGCGATCAAGAGGTCGGTTGCTGGCACGGTGAGGCCTTTGCTCCGTGCCGATCGAGCGAGCTCACGGGCCAGGGCCCAGACCTCGGGGGTCGTGGGAACGCAATCGAGGTGCTCCTCCATTTCGTGGAGGAGCTTGTGGTCCCCTGCGTTCCGGGCGCCGTTCCAGAGCTCGACGCGCACCATGTCGCAAAGCACGGCTCGATCGTCGGTCGTTACAGTTCGGACTTGAGCCCGGATCTCCGGGTCGCCGCTCTTGCGGAGCGTCTCGATCCAAGCCGAGGAGTCGATGAGAAACCGCTGGTCTGCGCTCAGGACGTCTCCCGCATCCGCAGCAACTCCTCTTGCGTCATGAACTCGTCCAGGGTGCCGAACTTCTCTGCCAGCTTCTGGAGCCGCCGCCGGCGGTTGAATTCGGACAGCGCGATGACCACCGCCTCGCGCTTTGTCTTGGCGCCGGTGTGTCGGATGGCTTCCCGCAGCTCGTTTTCCGGAATATCCAGCGTCGTCTTCATGCCATAGAGTCTAGGCGTCTCCGGATTCCAGGGCAAGGCAGAGAGGGGTTCCGGAAGAGAGCGGAGGCGGCCCGCCGTATGGCGAGTCTGAATTCACCATAGAATCTTGCGCCATGTCCGCTTCGAAGCCCTACGACGCCCTCGTCATCGGCGGCGGCCCTGCCGGGTCGACCGCGGCCCTGATCATGGCCCGTGCAGGCCTCTCGGTGTGTCTCCTGGAGCGTACGCGGTTCCCGCGCTTCCACATCGGCGAGTCGCTCCTGCCGAGAAACTTTGAGCTGTTCCGCGAGCTCGGCCTGCTCGACGTGCTCGACCAGGTCCCCAAGGTGGACAAGAGGGGGGCGGAGTTCGTCATGGGCAACGGTGGGGAGCCCTCCCTCTTCCCCTTCACCATGAGCCTGCCGGGGAGCGAGACGGCGTCGTTCAACCTGGAGCGCGCGCCTTTCGACGCTCGCCTGCTCGACAACGCCCGGCAGGCCGGGGTGGAGGTGCGTGAAGGAGTCGCCGTGCGCAAGGTCCTGCGCCTGGAAGACTGCGACGTCCGGGTGGCCACGGAGAAAGAGGAGATCTCCGCCCGCTACCTGGTCGACGCGAGCGGCCAGGCGACGCTCCTCGGCAAGCACCTGGGGATCCGCCGCGTGCTCCCTCACTTGAAGAAGATCGCCTACTTCGGGCATTTCGAGAACGTCTGGCGGCGGCCCGGCGTGGAGGGCGGCTACATCGTGATCGTGATCTGCGAGGAGGGGTGGTTCTGGCTCATCCCGCTGGACGAGACGCGGACCAGCGTCGGCATGGTCATGCACGAGCACGTGGCGCGCCAGGTGGGGCTCCCCGCGGACCAGATGCTCGCCTGGGGGATCTCGCGCTGCCCGGTGGTGCGCGAGCGCACGGAGGACGCGGCCTTCCCGTCCGAGACCCACGTGCTGGCCGATTTCAGCTACCGCTGCGCGCCCTACGCCGGCCCCGGCTACTTCCTGGCCGGCGACGCCGCGGCCTTCATCGATCCGATCTTTTCGACCGGGGTCTGCATGGGGATGATGAGCGGCGCCGAGGCGGGGAGGTCGATCGTCGCCGCCCTGAAACAGGGCGAGCGGCCCGCCCGTCTGAGGCGCCGCTACATCCGCTTGGTCGATCAGAGCTCGGCGATGTTCTTCCGCCTCGTCGACCTCTACTACGACCACTCGTTCCGCGAGATCTTCATGACCGGCCAGGGTCCGCTCCAGTTGCATCGCGCCACCATGTCGATCCTCTCCGGCAACGTCTTCCCGCGGCCCGCCTTCGCGCTGCGCTGGCGCTTCCGGCTGCTCGGCTTCTTCACCCGCGTCAACCGCTATTTCCCCCTCGCCCCCAGGCTCGAGCGCTTCTCCCTGCTGGCGGCGCCGGCGCCTCAGGCGCCCGGCCAGAGCAGGCGGAACACGAGCCCGGTGGTCACGCCGTAGAGCAGGGCGTCGAGCAGGCCGCGCAGCGAGTTCGACCAGGGGATTCCCTTCCAGATGGAGTCCTGGATGTAGCCGAACCCATAGGCCATGAAGGCGATGGTCCCGGTGATCTGGAGGACCGTCAGGCCGTCGGTCGCGACGGAGAGGGTGTGGCGCGCCACGTAGGCGGTGACGAAGCTCACCAGGAAGCAGAGCCCGAGCCACTGGAGGAGGTACTTGCCCATCGAGGGCATGCCGTTGCCCAGGACGGTCAGGATGCCGACCGGGCCCTCCTTGTACTTCTTCTGCATGGCGGGGTCCTTCATCTGGGCCATGTCGGAGCAGTAGGGGAAGACGTAGAGGCCGGGCGCCGGGCTGGACTTGCGGATCGCCTGCGCGACCGAGTCCTCGTCCGGCAGCTTCCCGTGATCGGCCCGGTGATACTTGAGGACCATGTGAACGATAGCGCTGACGAGCCAGACGGCGATGGCCGAGGCGACGACGGGCAGCCACAGGCTTCCAAAGGGCATGACAGGCTCCTCTCCTGAAAAGATGCGACGGTTCCGTGATTGTAGTACATCGTCCTCTCGGAAGGAATGCGGTGCGTCCTCTGAACCGGTCGATTCACGAAGCGGCTTCTAAGACGGGGAAGACTGCTGTAATCTTCCTGTAAGGTAGCTTTATAAAAATTTCTGTAGCTACGCGCTCCGTGACTTTTTGCGGAGCAGCACCAACCCAGCAGTCAAACGGCCACGTCATCGGTGGCGCAGCGATCCTCGCGGATCGAGAGGAGAAGTCCATGTCGAGGTCTTTCCGTCTTCCCCCGTGGAGCGCAGGCTGTCTGCTGGCCGCGGCCTTCCTGTGTCTTCCTGAAGGCGCCGGGGCGCAGACCTGCGCCCGCAACCTGACGGCGGACGTGGTCGCCATCGATCAGGTTTTTTTCTGGAACCGCCTGGGTGCGGTGCAACCCCAGGGACAGATGTTCGCCCTGCGCCGCGACGTGGAGCCGATCGCGAGAGACCGGGAGATCATCGAACCCCCTCCCGGCGGCACGGTCCTCCTGCCCGGCAGAGTGCGGTTGCGGCCTGACAAGCGCCCGCGCCCGCTGGTGCTGCGGATGAACGTGGGCGACTGCCTGACGATCAATTTCCAGAACCTGCTGGCCAACACGCCCCAGGACGAGGAGCAGGCGGCCACCCGCTATGCCTCGATCCACATGATCGGCATGGAGCTCCAGGGCTCGATCCAGGACGACGGCTCGTACGTAGGCAAAAATCCTTCCAGCCTGGTCGCGCCGGGAGGCTCGGCGGTCTACACGCTCTACGCCGACCGCGAGGGCGAGCACGTGATCACCAGCCAGGGCACGACCACGGGCGGCGAAGGCGACGGCGGCCAGATCAATGCCGGACTGTTCGGTGCCCTGATCGTCGAGCCCAGGGGCTCGCGTTGGTACCGCAGCCAGGTGACCCGCCTGGACCTTCAAGCCGCCTCGTCCGGCACCAACGCCAAGGGGCTGCCCATCGTCAACTACGACGCGATATATCCCGCGGGCCATCCGCGGGCCGGGCTGCCGGTCCTCAAGATGCTGCAGGGCCACGAGATCGCCCACAGCGATCTGACGGCGATCATCGTCGGGCCCTATGAGGACGGCAGCTTTCCGCCGAATACCTATCCGCCGAACGGCAATTCAAACCCCAACCGCAATGAGCCGTTTCGCGAATTCACGATCATCTATCACGACGAGACCGGTGCGGTGCAGGCGTTCCCGCACTTCAACGACCCGGTGCTGCAGCACACCCTGCACAGCGTCCGCGACGCTTTCGCGATCAATTACGGCTCCGCCGGCACCGGCGCCGAGGTGCTCGCCAACCGCTTCGGGGTGGGCCCGATGCACGCCTGCGTGGACTGCAAGTACGAAGAGTTCTTCTTGAGCTCCTGGGCGGCGGGCGATCCGGCCATGATCGTAGACGTTCCGGCCAATTCGCCGTGCACGATGGCCGACGTGCGCAGCGGCAACGTCGCCTCCTGCACGCCGGCCTTGGGCGCCAAGGCGGGCAAGGCGTTCTACCCGGACGACCCTTCGAACGTCTATCACTCCTACCTGCGCGACCACACCAAGTTCCGCGTGCTGCACGCTGGTTCCAAGGAGCACCACATCCACCACCTCCACGCCCACCAGTGGCTCTACGCGCCGGACAACGACCAGTCGAGCTACCTGGACAGTCAGGCGATCGGCCCCGGCAACTCCTTTACGGCCGAGATCGCCCACGAAGGAGGCGGCAACGCCAACCTGACGCCGGGCGACTCGATCTTCCACTGTCATTTCTATCCGCACTTCGCCCAGGGCATGTGGTCGCTCTGGCGGGTGCACGACGTGTTCGAGGCGGGCACCGAGCTCGACGGGACCGGCCGGCCGGCCGCGACCGCCCGCGCCCTGCCGGATGGCGAGATCGCGAGGGGCACGCCGATCCCGGCGATCGTGCCGCTGCCGGGCCAGCCCATGGCGCCGGTCCCCGGTGCCAAGGTGACCATCTCGGAAGGCCAGGTGGTGGTGGACGGCACCGGCAATCCCGGATATCCGTTCTTCGTGCCCGCCACGGCCGGCCACCGGCCACCCGGGCCGCCGCTCGACCTCGTGAGGGACGGCGGCCTGACGCGCCACAAGATCGTCGGCGGCGCGGCCGTCGAAGCCCATACCCGCACCGACTTTCACAAGACGCTGACCCGGGCGGTCGCCAAGAGGCTGCCTGTCCTGGGCACGACGGTGGAGCAGCAGGCCATGGCCTTCCACGCCCGGCGCAATCACAACACCTGCCTGCCCGACGGCACCTGTGCCTCGACGATCAATTTCGTCACCAACGGCCTGCCGGCGGTGGCGGGAGCGCCGTTCGCGGACCCTTGCGTCAACGACGCCGGCAGCCCCGTGGGCAACCCGCGCCTCTACAAGGCGGCGGACATCCAGGACGACGTGACCTTCAACAAGGCGGGGTGGCACTTCTTCCAGCAGCGTTTCACCGTCCTCCAGGAGGACGTGAACGACTTCCTCGGCCTGAACGGCAGCAGCCCGAAGAGGCCGCCGGAGCCCCTCTTCTTCCGCGCCAACAGCCGTGACTGCATCGAGTACCAGTTCACCAACCTGGTGCCGCACGAGTACCTGGCCGACGACTTCCAGGTGCGCACGCCGACAGACGTCCTGGGCCAGCACATCCACCTGGTGAAGTTCGACGTGCTCGCCTCGGACGGCGGGGCCAACGGCTTCAACTATGAGGACGGCAGCTTGAGCCCGGGCGAGGTCCGCGAGCGCATCAAGGCCATCCGGGCTGAGAACGGCTGCACGGCGAACGACTCTCGCAACGGCCTGTTCGACTGCCCAGAGCCCGAGATCCACCCCTTCTTCGGCGCCGGCCCGGACAAGGACGGAGACGGCGAGGGGGACTGGATCGGCGCCCAGACCAACATCCAGCGCTGGCATGCCGACCCTGTGCTCGACAACCAGGGCAGGGACCGGACCCTGCGCACGGTTTTCACCCACGACCATTTCGGCCCCTCGACCCACCAGCAGACCGGCCTCTACGCCGGTCTGGTGATCGAGCCCGAGGGTTCGGCGTGGGAGCACAGCGAGACCGGCGAGCCGTTCTATACCCGCAATGACGGCGGGCCTACCTCCTGGCAGGCGGTGATCAATCGCGAGAACGGGCCCAGCCACCGTGAGTTCCTCCTGCTGTTTTCGGACTTCCAGCCCGCTTACGACAAGCGGGCCACAGCCTTCCCCAACGTCAACCGCTCGATCAACCCGCCGGCCAAGGAGGAGGTTGCGCTCTCCTCGACCAACAACGACCTGCTGCAGCGGGCCATCCGCTGCCCGGGCAATGCCCTCCGGCCCTGCCCGGAGGCGATCTCGGCGGAGGACGTGGGCACCATGGTGGTCAACTACCGCAACGAGCCCCTCGCCCTGCGGGTCCGCGATCCGCTGACCAACTCTCAGGCCGCGGGCACCGCGGGCGACCTCTCCTACGCGTTCTCCTCCAACGTCACCCGGGCCGACCCCGCGTTTAATACGCAGCCGGGCTTCTATGCCCCGCTCACGATCGAGCCGAACGAAAAAGACCCGTACACGCCGCTGCTGCGCGTCTATGAGAACGACCGGGTGCAGGTCCGCGTGCTCGTCGGCGGCCACGAAGAAGGGCACAACTTCAGCATCCACGGCCTCAAGTGGCTGCAGGAGCCTTCCAATCCGAATTCCGGCTACCGCGGCAGCCAGATGATGGGCATCTCGGAGCACTTCGAGTTCATCGTGCCCCGGCGCGTCCAGAGCGCGACGGTCCCGTACGTCGACCGCCTGTGGTCGGCGGGCTCCTCGGTGGACGACTACTGGAACGGCATCTGGGGCCTCATGCGGAGCTATGAGGGCCGGCGGCCGGACCTGGCGCCCCTGCCGGACAACCCCGATGGGGGACAGAACATCCCTCCGCCGGGTGGAGGGACCACCTGGGATTACTCGTGCCCGCCCGGCGCCCCCGTTCGGGCGTTCAACGTCACGGCCGTGCAAGCCCGGAAGTCGCTGGCGCCGAGCTTCCGGCTCGACTACAACGCCCGGACGGACGGCATCTTCGGACCGATCTACGACAACCGGGGCCTCGTCTACCTGCGCACCAGCGATCTCGACACTTCGGCCCACCCGCCGCAGCTCAAGCCGGGAGTCGTCGTCGAGCCGCTGGTTCTGCGCGCCCGGGCCGGCGAGTGCATCGAGCTCACCCTCAACAACGCACTGGGCGGCTCCCTCATCGACTTCGACGGCTACAACACCCTGCCGATGATCGTCGACCTCTTCAACGCCAACGACCTCGAGCCTTCAGGCGACGTTGGCCTGCACCCACAGATGCTCTTCTACGACGTCAGCCGTTTCGACGGCGCCAACGTGGGGGTCAACGCCTTCCAGACGGTTCCTCCGGGCGGCGCGCCGAAGACCTACCGGTGGTATGCCGGCGATGTGAAGATCGGCTCCGACGGCAGCATTATCGCGACCCCTATCGAGTTCGGCGCCGTGAACCTGATCTCGTCCGACCCCATCAAGCACGCCTCCAAGGGCCTCTTCGGGGCGCTCATCATCGAGCCGGCGGACGCCACCTGGTCGCCGACCAGCCGGTCGGTCGCGACCGTGACGTCGCCGTCCGTCCCCGGCGGCTCCTTCCGGGAGCTCGTGCTGCAGGTGCAGACCGACGCCAATCTGCAGATGGATGTCAACGGAAGCTCGCGGGAGATCAGGAACCTCGCCGGCCTCGAAGACCCGGAGGATTCGGGCCAGAAGGCGGTCAACTACCGTACCGAGCCGCTGTGGAAGCGCATGCAGCACGCCCCCGAGACGCCGCTCACCACGACCCGC
>Ga0190265_10000472_pt1 | contig 28751 bp, 26 predicted proteins | sample Popmic124T_FD_133135 | JGI IMG/M metagenome (GOLD analysis project Ga0190265, IMG submission 133135) | Populus adjacent soil microbial communities from riparian zone of Indian Creek, Utah, USA - 124 T | ecosystem: Environmental > Terrestrial > Soil > Riparian zone | place: USA: Utah | collected...
GCGCTACTTCGAGGAGTCTCCCGAAGGATTCGGCGTGTGGCGGGCGTTCGACGGCGTGATGGGGATGGCGCTGTGCAACGATCGCCGGTGGCCGGAGACCTACCGGGTGATGGGGTTGCAAGGCGTCGAGCTGGTGATGATCGGCTACAACACGCCGATCCACTACGCGCCGGACCCCGGCCAGAACGCGTTGCAAGGCTTCCACAACCATCTCGTGATGCAGGCCGGCGCATACCAGAACGGCACGTGGGTCGTCGGCGTCGCCAAGGGCGGCACCGAGGAGGGAGTCGAGTCGCTGGCGCAGTCGGCGATCATCGCCCCGTCCGGGCAGATCGTGGCCCAGGCGGTGACCAGCGGTGACGAGCTGATCGTGGCGAACTGCGATCTCGACTGGTGCGCCAAGTACAAGGACACGCTGTTCGACTTCGCCCGCTACCGGCGTCCCGAGATGTACGGCCTGATCGTCGAACGCAAAGGCGCCGTGGCGCCATGACGGCGTTCCCCGGCCACGCAGGCCGTTATTGGCCGCTCCTCGGCTGGCGCCTCGTCGCTCGCATCAGTGACAGGGTGTTCCAGTGAGCGCGCTCGCCCCCAACGAGACCGCCGGGCTGGTGTGCGCCCACCACCACTTGTACTCGTCGCTGGCGCGGGGCATGCCCGCACCGCCGCGCGTGCCGACCGGGTTCCGCGACATCCTCGAGCTCATCTGGTGGCGGCTCGACTGCGCGCTCGACCTCGAGCTCATCGAGTGGTCGGCGAAGCTCGGCGCCCTCGAGGCGCTCGAGCGCGGGTGCACGGCGATCATCGACCACCACGAGTCGCCGAACGCGATCGAAGGCTCGCTGTCGGTCATCGCCGACGCGTGCGCCGAAGTCGGCGTGCGGGTGAGCACCGCCTACGGCGTGACCGATCGCCACGGTGCCGAGGGCGCTCAACGCGGCCTCGACGAGAACGACCGGTACCTCGCCGCCGGCGGGCGGGGGATGGTCGGTGTGCACGCCGCGTTCACATGCACCGACGACACCCTGGCGGCAGCCGCTGAGCTGGCCACCAAGCACGGCGTCGGAGTCCACATCCACGTCGCCGAGGGCCCCGACGACGGTGATGCGGCCGACCGGATCCGCGACCTCACCCGCGAGGACTGGCTCATCGTGCACGGCGTGCACCTCGGCGACGATCACGGTCTCGCGGGCACGATCGTGCACAACCCCCGCTCGAACATGAACAACGCCGTCGGCTACGCCAGGCCGGCCCGCTTCACGAACCCGGTCGCACTCGGCACCGACGGCATCGGCGCCGACATGCTCGACGAGTTCCGCGTCGCCTACGTCCGCCATCGCGAGCACGACGTCTCGGCGACACCCGCCACGGCGTGGTCGTGGCTGGCAACCAACCACGCGCTGTTCCCGGAGGCACTGTGCGACCGGGTGGTCTGGAACTACGAACCGATCGACCCGTGGCGCCTGGCGTTCAGCACCGGTGTCGGTCCGCGAGAGGTGCGCATCGACGACGTGCTCCTGTACGCGGACGGCGCCCCGACCCGAGTCGACGCCGCCGAGATCCGGGCCAAGGCAGGCGAGGCCGCGAAGCGCCTCTTCGCACGGCTGGAGACATGACGATGGCAGCGTCGTGATGACCCGCCTCGCGCTCTACCTCCAGGACGCCCACACGATCACCGAGGCGATCGCGTTCGCGCAGTACGCGGAGGAGCGCGGCTTCGAAGCGGTGTGGCAGGCCGACTCGCGACTCGTGCGCGAGGCCAGCGTGCCGATGGCCGCGTTCGCCGCCACGACCGAGCGGATCAAGATCGGCTCCGGAGTCATCGACGTGTGGTCGCGCAACCCGGCGCGCCTGGCATCGATGTTCTCGACGCTCGACGACCTCGCACCCGGACGCATCCTGTGCGGTCTCGGCGCGTGGTGGGATCCGCTGGCGGCCAAAGTCGGCATCGACCGCGCCAAGCCGCTGACCGTGATGCGCGAGGTCGTCACCGTCGTGCGTCAACTACTCGCCAACGAGAACGTCACGTTCCATGGCGAGTACGTCCACGTCGACGGCATCGAGCTCGACTACGTCTACCAGGAGCGACGGGCCAAGGACGTGCCGATCTACATCGGGGCCACGGGCATGAAGATGATGGAGCTGACCGGCGAGATCGCCGACGGCGTGGTGCTCAACTACCTCGTCTCACCCGACTACAACGCGCGGGCGCTCGACGCGCTCGCCGTCGGTGCCGAGCGCGTCGGCCGCCGCGTCGACGACATCGACCGCCCCCAGCTCGTGGTGTGCTCGGTGCACGACGACCGGGCGACAGCGCTCGACATGGCACGCAACATGGTGACGCAGTACCTCGGGCAGCAACCGCACATCATGAAGGCGTCCGGTGTGCCGCAGAGCCTGCTCGACGAGGTCGGCAAGGTGCTCACCTGGCCGGCCACCCACGAGCAGGTCGAGGCGGCCGCCAAGTTGGTGCCCGACGAGATCGTTCAGATGCTCACCGCGTCCGGCACACCCGAAGAGGCACAGGATGCGGTCGCCACGTACATGCGCAACGGCTGCACCTGCCCGATCCTCTACCCGCTCGGCGACGTGCACGCGATGATCGATGCGTTCGCCGGATGGCAGTTCCCGACCGCGGCCGGGTCCGCGGCCGGGACGATGAACAAGGATGGTCGTGATGGCTGAGTTCGTGCTCAACGGTTCCCCCGCCAAGGCGAGCGACGACCATCCTCACCTCTTGAGTGCATTGCGCGACGAGCTCGGTGTGACGTCGCCCAAGGACGGCTGTTCCCCGACCGGCCAGTGCGGCTGCTGCACGGTGCTTCTCGACGGCAAGGCGCGCGTTGCGTGCCAGATCTCGATGGACAAGGTCGAGGGAACGGCCATCACGACCGTGGAGGGTCTCGACCCGGTCGAGCGCGACCGCTACGCCTCGGCGTTCGCCGCCAGCGGGGCGCTCCAGTGCGGGTTCTGCACGCCGGGCATCGTGATGCGCACCAAGTCGTTGATCGACAAGAAGGGCTCGTCGCTCACACGCGAGGAGGCGTCGCGCCACCTCGGCGGAAACCTGTGTCGCTGCACGGGCTACACGAAGATCCTCGATGCCGTCGAGGCGCTGGCGAGCGGCAACATCCCAGTGATGGTGACACCGGGCGGCGTCGGGTCGCGCGGAGTGAAGTACGAGAGCTGCCAGCTGGCAATCGGCATGCGTCCGTACATCGACGACATGAACCCCGACGGCTGCCTGCACGCCGCACTCCACTTCAGCGAGCACGCCCGTGCCGACATCGTGGCCATCGACGCCACGGCCGCGCTCGCCGTCGCCGGCGTCCACGCCGTGTACACCGCGGCCGACATCCCCGGCGAGCTTCGTGTCGGCATCATCCACACCGACTGGCCGGTGATGATCCCGATCGGTGGGCGCACGGCGTACCTCGGCGACGTGCTCGCCATCGTCGTCGCCGATACCCGGGAGATCGCACGGGCGGCGGCCGCCGAGGTCCGGGTCGAGTACACGGTCCACCCGCCGATGACCGATCCGGTAACCGTCATGCACAGCGACGAGCCAGCGGTGTGGCAGCTCGACGGCAACGTGCTGTCCCGATCCGTCTACAAGCGGGGCGACGTCGACGCGGCGCTCGAGCAGGCGGCCCACGTGGTCAACGAGACGTTCCAGACCCAGCGCATCGAGCACGCGTTCCTCGAACCGGAGTCGACGCTCGCGGTGCCGACCGACGACGGCCGCCTCCACGTCTACTCGGGTGGTCAAGGGGTGTGGGACGACCGCAATCAGATCGCGTCCGTGCTCGGCGTCGAGCGCGACCGGGTGACGGTCGAGTTGGTCTCGAACGGCGGTGCGTTCGGCGGCAAGGAGGACATGGCCAACCAGGCCCACACCGCGCTTGCCGCGTGGCTGCTGCAACGACCGGTCAAGTGCACGCTCTCGCGCGAGGAATCGCTGCTGATGCACCCCAAGCGCCATCCGATTCGGATGGAGTACACGGCCGGCTGCGACGCTGACGGGAAGCTCACGGCCGTGCGGGCTCGGATGTTCGGTGACTCCGGACCATACGCGTCGGTCGGCATGAAGGTGCTCGAACGTGCGGCCGGCCACGCGTCCGGTCCGTACACGATGCCGGCGATCGACGTGGAGGCCATCGCCGTGCGTACCAACAACCCGGTGTGCGGCGCGTTCCGCGGCTTCGGCGCCAATCAAGCGCAGTTCGCGATGGAAGGTGTGATCGATCGGCTGGCCGAGCAGGTCGGCATCAGCGGATGGGAGATGCGGTCACGCAACGTCGTGACGCCCGGCGATGTGTGGGGACCCGGTCAGATCATGGACGACGGCTGCCTCGGGGCGCGGGAGTGCCTCGACACCATCAAGCCGCACTACGACGACGCCGTCGCGAGTGGAAAGCCCGTCGGCCTCGGCCTCGGACTCAAGAACTCGGGTCTCGGCAACGGGTTCAAGGAGATCGCCAAGGCGGTCGTGCGTTTCGGCGACGAGGGACGGGTCGAAGTGCGCCACTGCTGGACCGAGATGGGCCAGGGCGTTCACACCGTTGCTCTGCAGGTCGCGGTCGAGGAGCTCGGCATCGATCCCGGCCGCATCGACGTGATCGTCGACACCACCCGCGAGCTCGGTGCCGGCCAGACCACCGGCAGCCGCGGCACGCTGATGGGCGCCGGCTCGGTGGCCGAGGCGTGCAAGGCCGCACTTGCCGATGGTTGCAAGGTCGGCGTCGACTACGAGGGCGAGTACCGGGTCGACTGGACCAACTCGCTCAGCGAGGGTCTCGAGCATCCGATCATCCACTCGACGTTCGGCTATGCCGCCCAGATGGTGGTGCTCGACCCGGAGTCGGGCGACGTCGAGCGGGTGATCGCCGTCCACGACGTCGGCCGAGCCGTCAACCCACAGCTGTGCGAGGGGCAGGTCGAGGGCTCCGTGCACATGGGTCTCGGCTACGCGCTGACCGAGGGCTTCCCGGCCGACGCCAACGGCCGCCCGCTCAACACGACCCTTCGCAGCCTCGACATCATCCGGCCCAAGGACATGCCGCCGGTCGAGGTGATCCTCGTCGAGTCGGCGCAGCCAGGCGCGCCGTATGGCATCAAAGGTGTCGGCGAGATCGGGCTGGTCCCCACCGCGGGTGCCGTGGCCGCGGCCATCCGGGCCCACGACGGGACGTGGCACAACGAGCTGCCGATGCGCAACGACGCGAACCGCGAGCGGTCCAGCGCGTGGGTGTGACTCGCACAGGATCTCAGCCGCGCTGAATCTGCGATCGGCGGTGATCCGGATCGGTTCGGGCGGCGAACCTCCCGGTTAGTGAGACGCGCGCTCGGGATTCAGGGCCTCTCGCACCGGCTAGCGTCGCCGCCGGTGTCCACTGGGGTGCGCGACTGGGAGCGGGCCGTCATCGACCGGATCGTCGCCGGCGACGACTCGGCGCTGGCAGCTGTGTTCGACCAGTACAGCGCGCTCGTGCACGGCACCGCGGCCCGACTCGTCGGTCGTGACGCCGCCAGCGATGTCTGTCAGGAGGTGTTCGTGCAGCTCTGGGAGCACCCGGAGCGGTTCGATGCCGCCAAGGCCAGCCTGCGGACGTTCCTCGCCGTCCTCGCCAGGCGGCGTGCCATCGACCAGCTCCGCCGCACCGGCCGTCGGGCCACGAACGAGGAGCGGTCCGGCCGCCAGACGCTCACCAGTGTCCCCAACCTCGAGGAGTCGGCGATCAACATGTTCGAGGCCGAGCGGGTCCGCGCCGCTGTCGCGCGCCTTCCCGACGACCAGCGGCGGGCGATCGAGCTCGCCTACTTCGAGGGACTGACGTTCCGTGAGGTCGCGGTGGCGACCGGCGCACACGAGGGCACCGCCAAGTCGCGGCTGCGTCTCGGCCTCAATCGACTGGCGAACGCGCTCGGCTCGGAGGGAGTCGTCGAATGGGCATGAACCGTGACGATGTCGACGATCTGCTCGCGGCGTGGGCGCTCGACGCCGTCGAGCCCGCTGACCGCGAGGCGGTCGACGCCGTGTTGCTGGTCGACCCTGAGCGAGCGCGGGTCGCGCGAGCACTGCAGCACACTGTCGCCGCCCTCGGTGACGTGGTCGCCGAGTCGCCACCACCTGAAGCACGGATGAACGTCCTGCGTGCCGCCGCGGCGCGCGGCCGCGATTCGCTCGATCCGACGCCGGCCCTCCTGCTCTTCGAACGCCAGGTCGCATCGATGACCGAGTTGCTCGTCGGGCTCGAAGACGACGAGTGGCAGATGGGCGTTGCTCCGTACGCGTGGACGGTCCATGGGTTGATCGCCCACCTCCTCGCCGTCGAGCGATACATGGCGGGCCTCATCGGGCTCGACGCGCCCGCTGTCGAAGGCGTCGAAGATCACCTCGCGATGGGCGCCGACATGATCGCGGCCGAGCTCGCGGGTGGCGTCCGCCGTACGTTCTCGGCGTGGAAGGCCCAGGCCACCGACACGATCGCGACCATCCGGTCACGTCCCGAGGCACTCGACGACCGTGTCGTGTTCCACGGCTGGCCGGTCTCGGTCGACACGCTCCTCGTGGTCAGGGCGTTCGAGGTGTGGACCCACGCCGACGACATCAGGCGGGCCACCGCACGTCCGATGCAGACGCCGCCGCCACGCGACCTGCGGGCGATGTCGATGTTCTCGGTCGGGACCCTCCCGCTTCTGGTTCCCACCGAGCTCGTGAAGGGCCCGGCGCGCATCGTGCTCACCGGTCCAGGCGGCGGGACGTTCGATCTCGACGGACCGGGCACTGTACGCACGGTGACCCTGGTGGCCGACATCGTCGACTACTGCCGCACGGCGGCGCGTCGGATCGACATCGAGGAGCTGCCGAAGATCGTCGAGGGTGATCGCGACCAGGCCCACGCCCTGCTCACCGCGGCCCGCGTGCTCGCGGTGTGATCCGTTCGCCCACGGCCGACGAACTCTCGCCAAGCAACCGCAACCGCAGAGAGGAGAGCACTTCGATGGCTGACCATGTATCCACCGTCTCGGGCATCTACCAGGCATTCGGCACGGGTGATGTCGCCTGGATCCTCGACCAACTCGCCGACGATGTGGAATGGGACCACGGCCTTCGCGACACAGGTCTGCCGTGGCTGGTGCCCGGAACCGGCAAGGACCACGTCCTGCGCTTCTTCCAGGCGCTCGGTTCCGGCGTGGCGTTCGACGTGTTCGTCCCCGGACCGATCTGCGATGGCGGAGACACCGTCATCGCCGCCGTCCGCGAGGCGGGCACCGTGCTGACGACCGGTCGGCGCATCGAGGAAGACACGTTCGTGCACATCTGGACGTTCCGCGCCGACGGCAAGGTCGCCAGCTTCCGCCACGTCGGCGACTTCGCCCGCCACGAGCAAGCGGCTCGCTAACCCCAACTCACGAGATCGGTCAGGGGACGATGAACGGACCCACGACCAGGCGGGTGCGGTCGAGCGAGGCTGCGAGTCGTTGTCGGGTCGTCTCGTCGATCTCGGTGCTCGCCAGGTCGGCGGTGACCAGTCGCACGACGAAACCGGCGTTCTTGTCGACCCATGTGGGGTACAGCACCGGTGCTGCGACGGCGCGACTGCCGTCGGCGGCGACGGTGAACTCGACGATGGCAACCGCACCGTCCTGAGAGGCAGCTGGCCACTGGTCGCCGGTCGGCATGTTCGACAGGATGTTCCCGAGACCGAACACCACCCACGTGCCGTTGACCTGCTCGACCGGTTGCAGCACATGCGCGTGGTGGCCGACGATCAGATCGACCGCGCCGCTGGCCGTCACCTCGTGTGCGACTTGGCGTTGCCAGTCCGAAGGTGCCGTCCGTCCCTCGACGCCCCAATGGAGACTGACGATCACGATCTCGGCGCCGAGTCGCCGGGCCTCGCCGGCGTCACCGACGATGCGGACGGGGTCGATCAATGCCGAACGCCACTCCTCGCTGGGTGGCGGCCGGATGCCGTTGTACGAGAACGTGTACGACAGGTGTGTCACCGCGACGCCGGCAACGTCGAACCGCCGCGGTGCGATCTCCTCCGGCGTCCGCGCCATCCCGGACTGTTCGATGCCGACTGATTCGAGCGTGCCGACCGTGCGGTCGATCCCTGCCGGACCTCGATCCAGCGTGTGGTTGCTGGCGGTCGAGCAGCGGTCGTAGCCCGCCGCCACCAGCGCGTCGGCGACCTCGGCCGGTACGCCGTAAACCGGGGCGGTCGACAACTCCTCACCCTCCGGTGCGATCGGGGTCTCGAGGTGGCAGACCGCGAGGTCCACTGGATCGAGGACCGGCCACAGGCGCTCGAGCATCGGCCGGAAGTCGAAGCCGGAGCCGGCGGCGTTGAGGGCGGCGCGCCGCCACAGCGGGCTGTGGACGAGCGTGTCGCCCGTGAACGCCACCGTGATCCGACGGGGCGGTGGCGTCGTGGTCGTGCTCGAGGAGGTGGAGCTCGTCGACGTCGAAGGAGGGCTCGACGTCGTCGAGGCGATCGTGGACGACACTGTGGATGACACCGTGGTCGTGGACGCCGTCGTCACGGGCGCCGTGGACGACCTCGCCGGCGTCGCCCCCCGCCGAACGGCCGACACCTCGGCGGTCGCGCATGCCGCGGCGACCGACGTGAGCAGCAGTGCGGCGAAGCGGGCTCGCATCTGAACAGGCTCGCACGCGACGGTCGACCAAAGGCTGGATACCGTGGCGGTGTGACAGCCGCCATCGAGGTCGCCGTCGACCACGCCAACCGGGTGTGGGACGACATCATCCCCGTGTTGCACGAGTACGTGGCGATCCCCAACGTCTCGCCGTCATTCGATCCCGACTGGGAAGCCAACGGCCACATGCAGCGGGCGGTCGATCTGATCGCCGGATGGTGCCGGAGCCGGCCGATCCCCGGCCTCACCCTCGAAGTGCACCAATTGCCGGGTCGCACCCCGCTGATCGTCGTCGAGGTGCCGGCCACGGGCGGTGGCCCGGTCGACGACACCGTGCTGCTCTACGGACATCTCGACAAACAACCCGAGATGGAAGGTTGGCGCGAGGGCCTCGGGCCGTGGACCCCGGTGCTCGAGGGCGATCGCCTCTACGGGCGCGGCAGCGCCGACGACGGGTACGCGGCGTTCGCCAGCCTGACCGCGATCGAGGCGATCCACGCGGCCGGTGGAGCGACCGCGCGCTGCGTCGTCCTGATCGAGGCCAGTGAGGAGTCCGGGTCGCCCGACCTGCCGGCATACGTCGAAGCCCTCGCCGATCGCATCGGTCGACCGAGCCTCGTGGTGTGCCTCGACTCCGGCTGCATCGACTACGACCGGATGTGGGTCACGACCTCGCTGCGTGGCCTCGCCGGTGGGGTGCTGTCGGTCGACATCGTCACCGAGGGTCTTCATTCGGGCGACGTCTCGGGGATGATCCCGTCGAGCTTCCGGATCAGTCGTTCGCTGCTGTCGCGAATCGAGGACGAGGTGACCGGTGACATCCTGTTGCCGGCGCTCGAGGTCGCGATCCCGGCCGACCGTGTGCGTGAGGCGCAGGCCACGGCGGCGGCGGTGGGTTCGCTCGCCGACCGTTACCCGTTCGTCGACGATGCCGGCCCGACCACCGACGACGCGGTCGAGCAGCTCCTGTCGAGGACGTGGCGACCGGCGCTGAGCGTCGTCGGCGCCGAAGGTCTCCCGCCCGTCGGTCGGGCGGGCAACGTGTTGCGACCGGGGACCAAGCTCAAGCTCTCGATGCGACTGCCGCCGACATGTGAACCGGCTGGTGCCGTCGATGCGATGCGCACCGCGCTCGTCACCGATCCGCCGTACGGCGCGCGGGTCACGTTCACTGGCATGGAGCAGGCTCCCGGGTGGAACGCGCCCGAGTTCGCGCCGTGGCTCGTCGAAGCCCTCGACGCGGCGTCGACGGCGACGTTCGGCGAGCCCTCGCGCACGTTCGGCGAGGGCGGCACGATCCCGTTCATGGGGATGCTCGGTGAGCGCTTCCCAGACGCCCAGTTCGTGATCACTGGCGTGATCGGCCCCGACGGGAACGCCCACGGGCCCAACGAGTATCTCCACGTCCCGACGGCGCGACGGATCACGGGCGCGGTGGCGCTGCTGCTCGACGCCCACGCGCGTCGCGAACGATGACGTCACGATCGCCGGCCGATGCGCGATCCTGAGAACGTGCGGATCCGGACCTTGGTGGCGGCTGCGACCGTCGCGTTGCTGCTGACGGCGACCAGCTGTGCCGAGAACGAGCCCGAGACCGCCGTCACCCTCGCGCCGCTGGCGGTCGAACCGGTGGCGGCACCGACGACGATCCCGCCCGGACCCGGACCACCGGACGGACCGACCACGACCACCACGGATCCGGGGGTCGTCGAGGGCCTCGACGAGCTCGACGACCTCGATGGTTTCGACGGCATCGAGGCAGGCTCCGAGGTCGTCATCGGACGCTCGGTCGAGGACCGACCGATCACGGTGGTGCGTCGTGGCGACGAAGGGGGCACGAGGGTGCTCGTCGTCGGCGTCATCCACGGCGACGAGGACGCCGGCGCCGACATCGTCGACGTCCTGCGCCTCGCCGATGTGCCAGACGGTGTCGAGCTGTGGCTCGTGCGTTCGATGAACCCCGACGGCCAAGCCGCTCAGGAGCGTCACAACGCCCACGGCGTCGACCTCAACCGCAACTTCTCCCACAACTGGGGTCCGGTCGCCGAACCCGGAAACTGGGAGTACGCGGGGGAGGGGCCGGCCAGCGAGCCCGAGACGCAGGCGATGACGGCGCTCGGCGAGGGCGTGCATCCCGACCTCGTGCTGTGGTACCACCAGGATCTGTTCCGCATCAGTCCGGGGTCGGGCCGCGACGGCGAGATCCGGGCGCGCTACGCCGGGCTCACCGGCCTGCCGCTCGTCGAGGTCACCGGCGGCACCTACACCGGTACCGCGTCGCAATGGTCACGCACGGTCGTCGACTCCGGCGGTGTGGGGTTCACGATCGAGCTCGGACCGTCGTTGACCCCTGACGAGGTGACCACCCACGCCGAGGCGGTGCTCACCATCGCGTCGGAGATGTGACGCGAGCCGGCCTCGTCGCACGGCGCTCGATCAGCGGATGAACCAATCGCCCGACGCGATCGGGGAGAGCTCGAGCCCGGTGCCGTACTCGTAGGCCCACACGTCGTGCCCATTGCGGGTGCGGATGGCGACCCGTCGATACAGCCCATCGACGGTGTCCTCCTCCTCGTCGAGCACGGCGAGGGTGTGGTCGAGCGTGTCGGCCACGAGCTCGAACGTCTGGCCGACGATCCGGCCCGTCCCCCCGAACACCGCGGCCGGGTAGTCGAGACCCGTGTCGTACAACTCGCCGTCGGCCTCGTCGGCGACGCCGTCGCCGACGACGAAGGGCTGCAACAGCGGCCACCGGACGTCACCGGGGCGCAGCGTCCCGTACACGAACACGTGGATGATCGACACAGCTCCATCATCGTCGCACTCCACCGGGCGATCTGGCCGTGCGGGACGGCGACGACGTGGGCGATACTGCCTGGCGTGTCTGCACGCATCGAGCGCATCGAGTTCGCCGGGAGCCAGGACGCCGTACTGGCGGCGCGGCTCGACCTTCCCGCAGGGCCACCGCGCGGGTTCGCCGTGTTCGCCCACTGCTTCACGTGCAGCAAGGACCTGCGGGCCGCGACCTGCATTGCCACCCAACTGGCCCAGGTGGGCTTCGGCGTCCTGCGCTTCGACTTCACCGGTCTCGGCGCCAGCGAAGGCGAGTTCTCCAACACCAACTTCAGCTCGAACGTCGACGACCTCGTCGCCGCCGCGGCGTGGCTCCGCGAGCACCATCAGGCGCCGCAGCTGCTCATCGGCCACTCACTCGGCGGAGCCGCCGTGCTCGCGGCGGCTGCGCAGATCCCCGAAGTCAGTGCAATTGCAACGATCGGCGCGCCGGCGGCGGCATCGCACGTGACGGGCGTGCTCGCCGACGCGGTCGACGAGATCGACCGCGCCGGCGAGGCGACCGTCGAGCTCGCCGGACGCACGTTCACCGTCCGCCGGCAGTTCGTCGACGACGTGTGCTCGCAGAAGGTGCTCGAGCAAGTCGGCTCGTACCGGGGTGCGCTCCTCGTCATGCACTCGCCGATCGACAACACGGTGGGAATCGAGCACGCGGCTCGGATCTTCGAGGCGGCGCGGCACCCGAAGAGCTTCGTCGTCCTCGACGGCGCCGATCACCTGCTCACCGACCAGCGTGACGCCCTGTTCGCGGCGAAGGTCATCGGCACGTGGGCCGCCCGATACGTCGACGACACGAGTGGCCTCGCGCCGCCACCCGCCCCCACGGCTCAGGTCGTCGTCGCCGAGACGACACAAGGGGCGTTCCTCAACCACGTCGTGGTCGGCCACCACCGCTTTCTGGCCGACGAGCCGGAGTCGGTCGGCGGGTTCGACGCCGGACCTTCGCCGTACGACCTGCTCGCCGCCGCGCTCGGCGCGTGCACGTCGATGACGTTGCGGATGTACGCCACCCGCAAGTCGATCGCGCTCGACCGGGTGACGGTCGAGGTCACGCACGACAAGGTCCACGCGACGGACGCCGACGGGGCCGGGGTCGACGGGGCGGCGCCCCGACTCGACCGCTTCCACCGTGCCATCCACCTCGAGGGCGCGCTCGGCGACGATGACCGCACCCGTCTGCTCGAGATCGCCGATCGCTGCCCGGTACACCGCACGCTCGAGCAGTCGTCGTTGATCGAGACGGTGCTGGTGTGAACGTGCACGAACGTCGCCCTCAATGGGCGAGGTCCGGGCGATCGAGGTCTGCGGCCAGCCATCCGGTCAGGTTGCGACGCTGCTCACGCCGGCGTTCCAGCGCCGCGTTGAGCTCGGCGCCGTACAGGCTGATGAGCGCGTGCAGGCTGAACCAGCTCATGAGAGCGAGCATCGAGGCGAACGTCCCGTAGATCTCGCCGGCGTCGGCGATCATCCGCGACACCACGACGGTACCGACGAGCTGCAGCACGGTGAACAGGACACCAGAGAACACCGCCCCCGGCCACACCATCGTCCAGGTGACGGGAGCCGCCGTGAGGAAGCGGAACATCGTCGCCACCACGGCGATGTTGACGACGAGCGCCCCGACGACGATCAGGACTTTGCTGATCGCCGCCAGCTCGGATGCGCCGGCGATGCCTGCCAGCACGACCGTCCCAACCTGGGCGAGGCCGATCGCGACGAGTCCGAGCAGCGCCCGCAGCCGCTTGACGGCGATGTTGGCGCGCTCGTCGATGTCGACTTCCCACACGTCGTCGAACGCGGCTTGGACGCCGATGAACGCCTTCATCGAGGCCCAGAGCGCGGTAGCGAGGCCGATGACGAGCGCCCACGTGTTGCCTTCGAGGTCGCCTGCGTTCTCTTTGATGGTCGACCCGACGACCGGGATCTGGTTGAGCGCCGAGTCGACGATGTCCGTCCGTAGCTGCTCGTCGCCTTCGAGCACGAAGCCGAGGATCGTCGTCGCCGCCAGCAACAGGGGGAACACGGACAGGAATCCCCAGTAGGCGAGCACGGCGGCATTGCGACCGGTCTGATGGCGCCGGAAGCAGTCGAGCGTCTCGATCGCGACGTCGATGATCCGGCTGCGTCGCCGGATCGCCATCACCTGTGGACGGGTGGACCACGGCATCACAAGTTCCAGTCGACGGGTGTGACGCCGGCTTCGACGAGGGCCGCGTTGGCACGGCTGAACGGACGGCTCCCGAAGAAGCCGTTGTGGGCGGACAGCGGCGACGGATGGGGCGACTCGACGATCACGTGGCGGGTGGTGTCGATCAACGGCTTCTTCTTGCGTGCCGACGACCCCCACAGCACGAACACCACCCGTTCGGGCTTGGCGTCGACGGCGCGGATCACCTGGTCGGTGAACGTCTCCCAGCCCTTGCCCTGGTGTGAAGCCGCCTGGCCGGCGCGAACCGTGAGCGTGGCGTTGAGCAACAACACGCCCTGGTGGGCCCACGCCTCGAGGTTGCCGTGGCCGGGCGGTTCGATGCCGAGGTCGGCGCGCAGCTCGGCGTGGATGTTGGCGAGCGAGGGCGGGATGCCGACGCCGTGTTGCACCGAGAAGCACAACCCGTGGGCCTGACGAGGACCGTGGTACGGATCCTGTCCGAGGATCAGCACACGCGTGTCGGCGTACGGCGTCAGGTGGAGGGCCGCGAAGACCTGGTCGTGCGGCGGGTACACCGTGTGGCAGCGGCGCTCCTCGGCGACGAACGCCTGCAACTCTTTCCAGTAGATCTCGTCGAACTCGCTGCGCAGGATCGGGTTCCAATCCGTCGTCACGATCCCGTTGCCTAGCATGCGGAGCGTGTTCGGTCATCTCCCCCGTGCATCGCTGGCGCTGCTGCCGACGCCGCTCGAGCGAGGGCCCGAACTGGCCGGCGGACAGCGGCTCTGGGTCAAGCGCGACGACCTGACCGGCCTCGGCATGGGCGGCAACAAGGTGCGCAAGCTCGAGTTCCTGTGCGGCGACGCGATCCGCACCGGCGCCCGCTCGCTCCTGACGGTCGGTGCCGCGCAGTCGAACCACTGCCGGTTGACCGCTGCTGCCGGCGCCGTGCTCGGGCTCGAGGTGCATCTGGTGCTGTCGGGAGAACGACCCGACCGCCCGACCGGCAACCAACTCTTGTCGGCGCTGTTCGGCGCCCAACTGCACTACACGGGTGCCCACGAGAGCCACTGGGGCGAGCTGATGATCGCCGCCGATTCCCTGGCCGAGGCACTTGCCGCCGACGGCGCGGCGCCGTACGAGATGCCGATCGGGGGAAGTACCGCGACCGGTGCGGTCGGGTACGCGGCCGCGTTCGTGGAACTGATGGAGCAGTGCGTCGCGATGGGGGTCGAGCCGGCCGCGATCGTGCACACGTCGTCCAGTGGCGGGACCCACGCCGGTCTCGTCGCCGGTCGCGCGCTGTGGCGTTCGCTCGGTCATCGGGTGCCCGAGATATTGGCGATCGGTGTGGCGAAAGGCGTCAACATCGGCATCCCCGACGTCGTCGGGCTCGCCGGCGACGCGCTGGAGTTGCTCGGGCAGTCGGCGGATCTCGTCGACGCGGCCGACGTGCAGCTCGACGCCGACTGGCTCGGCGACGACTACGCGGTGCCGACGACCGCCGGTGACGACGCGATGCGCTGGGCGGCGGCCGCGGGCGGCTGGGTCCTCGATCGCACATACACCGGCAAGGGCCTCGCCGGCCTGCTCGGAAACGCGGCCGACGGTCGCTGGCCTCGCCACGCCGACGTGATCTTCGTGCACACCGGCGGCATGCCCGCCGTGTTCTCCCCCGGCGGCACCCCCTAGCCCAACCCCCCGTTCTGTCTGCTTCAGAACGCCCGTGGCTTCGTCTGGAGCAGACAGGTCGGTGGGGTTAGCGTTCGGGCATGAGTGAGATCCTCGATGTCGACCTGCTCGCGTTCGAGAGTGGCACGGCTGCCCAACGGCGAGCTGTCGTCGACGGGGTGACGCGCAGCCTCGCCACGGGCTTCGTGTTCACGAGTCACGACGTGCCCGAGGACATGCTCGACACCGCGTACGGGATGCTGCGCGAGTTCTTCACGCAGCCGCAGGACTCCAAGCAGCGTTTCGCGGCGCCAGGCGCCAACGGACAGACCGGATACACCGGACTCCTGGTCGAGACCGCGGCGTCGAGCGACCAGCCCGACTGGAAAGAGATGCTCAACTGGTCGACGCCGATCCCGGCCGGGCATCCCCTGAAGCGCAAGTTCACGACCGCGTATCCCGATCAGGTCCTCCCCGAGGAAGCGGTCCCGGGCATCACCAAGGTCCTCTACGAGTTCCACGACCGGATCGCCGACCTGCAGCGGCGGTTCCTCAGGGTGATCGCCGAGGGGATCGGCTGCCACGAGACGTTCTTCGACGAGATGGTCGCCGACGGACCGACACTCACGCGTGCGATCCGCTACCCACCGATGCAGGAGGTGCCCGGCGACGGACACGTGTGGGCCGGCGAACACGGCGACATCAACCTGATCACCGCCCTCCCGCGCGCCACCGCGCCCGGGCTCCAGGTGAAGGTCGACGACGACTGGGTCGACGCCGTCGCGCCCGAGCGCCGCGTGATCATCAACACCGGCATCATGCTGGAGCGGCTGACGAACGGCACGATCCCGATCGGTTGGCACCGCGTCGTGGCCGCACCCGGGTACGAGGGCGAGCGGTACAGCGTCGTGCAGTTCTGCCATCCCCGACCGTGGACGATCCTGTCGCCGGTTCCGAGCTGCTGCACGGCGGAGAACCCTCAGCGGTTCAGCGCGATCTCCGCCGCCGACGCGCTCGACGAGGTGTTGTATCAGATCAACCTCGTCGAGACCGCCCGCCGCGTCTGATCAGCGCGCCACTCGTCATCGCACGTCGGGATCGACGGTGATCACGGTCCGCGCAGCAGCAGCGACGCCGCTGGACGCACACCCTCGGCGCCGAGCGTGATGGCGATCCAGATCTCGGCCGACAAAGCGATGTGATCGGTGAAGCCCAGCGGTAACACGGTGTTGCCGCCGGCGTACGGGCCGAACGGTTCGGGAGGTGACCACACGCAGCCGGGCGTCGGATAGACCAGCGCCGCGAGCCCGGTGGCCTGCACCTGCCCGGACGCGGTGATCGTCCAGTTCCCGGAGAGGTCGCCGGCGGTCACCTCGGTGACGCCGATCGGCTCGTCGAACACGGCGGGGTTGGGCGGCACCGACCAGGGTCCGATCCCGACCGTGCACGTCTGTCGGAACAACGCCTGGACGACCGGTCCGTCGGCGTCGATCGGTGTGCCGTCGAGGGCGGTGATCGTGAGCCGGAGGTGCGGCCACACCGGCTCGTTCACCAGTTCCGTTGCCGCGGGGTCGGCCGCCGGGTCAGTCGCGGAATCGGTCGCGGAATCGGTCGCCGCCTCGGTGTCGACCGTGATTTCGGTCGCGGGGGCAACGCTCGAGTTGATGGGCTCCCGGTCGCTGTCGCCGAGGAACCCGATCACCTGGCCGGCGCGCACGGCACCGCCGACCCGGGCAAGTGCCGTGAGTCGCAATGCCCGCGGCGCCGCTCCGTCGTCGGTGCCCGGGTTGTCGTCGTTGAACCCCGCGTAGTGGTAGCTGGTGCCGGCAGTGTCGGTGATCGTGAGCTCGACCCGTCCGGTGCTCGCGTCCTCGTACACGACGGAGGTGACCACGCCGTCGGCGGCGGCGAGGACCGGTTGGAGCTTGCGGCCGAACACGATCGCCGGATTCGGGTCGTCGCACGTCTCGCCGTCGCACGGTGGAGGCGGGGCAACGGCAGCCGGTCCGAGCAACGGGAAGGCGAGAGAGCGCTGATCCGCCGTCGCGGCGGGGACGACCGGCGGGATCCCCGACAGCAGTTCGAGGCCGGGTGGGAGCGGATAGAGGCGCGGCGGGAGCGGTCCGCCCATGAAGTACGCGAGCGTGTCGAGCCAACGCCATTGGTAGGCGCGGATCGTGAGCACGTTGCCCGCTTCCGGCTTGGGCACGATGTCCATCAGCGCCGGGTTGGTGAGTGCCGCCGGGTAGTACCAGATGATGGGGACGACCGAGACGTCGTTGTTGTAGCGGCGCAGGATCGAGGCGACATCGGCCGCGGCGCGCTCGTCCTGCACCCACGGAGGGGCGAGGTAGGCCTCGGCATAGCCGGCGTAGTTCGCCCACGTCTTCTTGATGTACTGGTAGGCGCCCGACGCCCCGCCCCTGTTCGGCGGGATGTCGTACGTCTCGCGTGATTCCATCCACCGGATCGTGAGCAGGATGTACTCGAGGTCTTCGGGCTGCACGGTGAGGTCGAGCGGCGCCGCTTCGGGCACCGTGGTCGTGGTCGTCGTCTCGCTGGTCGTGGTCGTCGTCGTGCCGCTCGTCGGCGGCGTTGTGGCGACCGTTGTCGTCACCCGTCCGGGGATCGTGGTGCTCGTCGTCGTCGTCGCCGTGGGCACTGTGGTCGATGTGCCGCTCGGCGGGGCGACGGTCGTGGTGGTCGTCGTTCCCGTCGACGGGTCGGTGGTCGGCGGCGTCTCGACCGTGTCAGGCGTCGTCGTGGTGGTCGTCGAATCGTCCGGATTGGCGAGCGCGATCGAACCCGGCAGGGCGATGAGCGCAATCACCGCCGGGGCAACGGCGCGCAGCAGATTCGAACGGGACACCATTCACACGACCTCACGCCGGACCAGCGAGATACCAGGCTATACGGCGCGCGTTCATCGGCACGCCCCTCGTGAACCTTGAGCGCGACGAGGATATGGTTCGCGCGCCGTGGACCCATCGCGTGACGTGATCCTCGCCGTCGACATCGGCGGCACGAAGTTCGCGGCCGGGCTGGTGACGTTGCGCGGCGAACTGCTCGACCGCACGTTCGTGTTGGTGGAGCACGATGTGGGGCCGCAGTCGCACTTCGCGGCGCTCGTCGGCATCGTCCGCCAGCAACTCGAGCAGGTCGAGGAGCATCACGGCGTCGTCGTCACCGCCATCGGCATCGGCTGCGCCGGTCCCATCGAGCGCCAGTGTGTGACCGTGTCGCCGGTGAACATCCCGGCGTGGCGCGCGTTCCCGTTGCGGAAACACCTGAGCGACATGTTCGAGCTCCCGGTGTACGGCGACCTCGACGCCAAGGCATTGGCGCTTGCGGAGGGATGGCTCGGGGCGGCCCAGGGGCTGTCGACGTTCTGCGCCCTGACTGTGTCGACGGGTATCGGCGGGGGGATCGTCATCGACGGCCAATTGCTCGACGGGGCGACGGGGAACGCCGGTCACGTCGGCCACATCATCGTCGAGCCGAACGGTCGGCGGTGCGTCTGTGGGGCGCGCGGGTGCCTCGAAGCCGAGGCGTCGGGCACCGCCATCGAGGCGATCACCGGACGGCCGCCGACCCAGCCGACGTACGAGATCATGCGCCGCACGGGCCGTCTCGTCGGTCGTGCGTCGGCCTCGCTCTGCAACGTGCTCGATCTCGATCTCGTCGTCGTCGGGGGCGGCGTAGCGCTCGGGTTCGCGGCGACGTTCTTCAACGCCGCCCAGGAGGAGCTCGACCGTCACGCGCTGATCGGGCGCGGGGTACGTCCACGGATCACTCCGGTCCGTCTCGGCGATCAGGGACCGCTCATCGGTGCCGGCGCGGTTGCCATCAGGGGACTCCGGCGGCGCTCGTGAACATGTTTGAGGAAATGCCCGACCTGGAAGACTAGGTCGGTGACGAAGATCCGTTCTGGAAGCTCGGGCAGTATCCGCGACCGGCGCGGCCAGGGTGGAGGCGGCCTCAGCATGGGCGGCGGCGGCTTCCCGATCCCCATGAAGGCGGGTGGTGGCGTGCTGGGCATCATCGTGCTGCTCGCCACGATCTTCCTGCCCAAGCTGCTCGGCGGCGTCAGTGGCTCGTCGGCCGCCGATGTCTCCCCGTCCGAGGAAGCCACGGATGAGGAAGTCGACTGTCCGACCGAGATCGAGCAGATCGTGTGCGGTGCCGTGAATGAAGTGGAGGCGTACTGGGCCGAGCAGCTCCCGCTGTCGTTTGACGTCCAGTACGAGCCCACCGACACCGTGTTCTTCACCGGCTTCACGAACACCGGCTGCGGCCAGGCGTCGTCGCAGACCGGCCCGTTCTACTGCCCGCTCGACAACCTCGTGTACTTCGATCTCGACTTCCTCGTGCAACTCCAGGACCAGCTCGGGGCGACCGGCGATCTCGCCGCCCAGTACATCGTCGCCCACGAGTACGGCCACCACATTCAGAACGTGCTGGGGATCAACGCCCAGATGCACGAGGCGCAGCAGAACGACCCCGACCGCGCCAACCAGTACTCGATCGCGCTCGAGCTGCAGGCCGACTGCTTCGCCGGCGCGTGGGCCCGCGACGTCGCCAACGAGGGCAAGTTCGACAACCCCCAAGAGGTGGACGAAGCGCTGAACGCGGCGGCCGCCGTCGGCGACGACCGGATCCAGCAGCAGACCCAGGGCCGGGTCAGCCCGGAGACGTGGACCCACGGCTCGTCCGAGCAACGCGTCGAGTGGTTCCGCCGTGGGTTCGACTCGGCCGATCCGGGCAGCTGCGACACGTTCGCCGAGATCGTCTGAGGCGCGCGCGGACTCCGAACGCTTCAAACGGTGAGCCGGCGGTAGATCGCTTCCGCCGGGCCACGCCCGAAGCGGCGCTGCCACGCCACCGCCGTCGCGATGCCAACGATCCAGAAGCCGGCCGAGAAGAGCAGCGCGGTGTCGAGGCCAGTTGGCCGGATCCAGTCGAGCCAGTCGACCACGAGGTTGAACACGAGGGCGTGCACGATGTACAGCGTGAGCGACATCTGTCCGGCCCGTCGCAACACGTCGACGAGCGGGGCGGTGGTGAACCGGTCGGCGAGCCAGCCGATCACGGCGAACGCGATCAGTGCCGTGCCGAGCGCGCTCATCACGTAGACGATCCCGCGATCGAACGGGTCGGTGCTGGCGAGCACGCGTGCCCGTGCGTCGGATGCGGACGCGTTCACCAGGTTGGCGATCGTGAACAGCACGAACCCGACACCGATCGCCGCCGGGCGCCACCAGGACGTTCCGAGCAGCCGGCCGAGCACGATCCCCGTGCAGAAGAAGGCCAACCATGGCAGGAGCGGGTGGGTGCCGTTGACGAACACGCCGAACACGAAGTCGGGGATCGAGAACTCGTCGGGCGACGTCAGCCATCTCGTGCTCTCCCCGTCGCGGGTCCGCTCGTAGAGCCACCAGTTGATCGACCACGCGGCAATGGCGGCGACCGCACCGATCACGAGCAGCCAGCGGATCCGGAGTGTGAACAGCCACGCCGCGAGCAGGAACATCGCGCCGTAGTAGGGCAGGATCGTGCCGTTCCAGATCTCGTCGAAGAACAAGCCGAACACGTACAGCAGCGCACCGCGCTTGGCGAGGCGCCACCGCAGCGTTCGCGTGCGCTCGACATTGCCGATCGCGGAGCGGGTCAGCAACGTGACGCTGACGCCCGCGACGAGTACGAACGTCGCCGCGAACCGCGTCGACAGCGGGCCCGTCCACGGATCGAACAGGTCGTGCGCCCAACCGTCGCCGCGGGGCGCGCCGCGCAGGATCAGGTAGCCGTGGTAGTTCATCACGACGACGCCGATCAGGGCGAGCGCGCGTACGACGTCGGGTCCGGGTCGCCGGTTCGTCAGATCCATCGAGTCTCGTCGACCAACGTGGTCGTGAGTGGCCGCTGCAGATCGACCCACGATCCCGTCGTCGGGAACACCTCGCCGGCCGGTACGAACACCATCGACGTGTGCATGTGTGGTGGCTCGATCAGCTCGAGCCGTCGCCGTTCGTGGTGGAACGGGCTGCGACCGTCGGCGAGTGGATGCACACCGTTGGCGGTGCCGGCCCCGATGATCACGAGCGTGCCGTCGCGATCGGCCGTGCCGAGCCGGTAGCCGGCGCGTTCGCCCGCCGCGATCGTGGTGGTGTGCAGCACCGAGGCCTCGAGCCGCAAGGCGGATTTGTCGCCGTGCCACAGCGCGGTGCCGAGTCGCAACCGGTAGCGGTGGGACGTGGGGAGCAGCGCGTAGTCCGCCGGCGCGAGGTGGCTCACCCACACCTCCAACGACGGATCGACGGTATCCAGCCATCGTTCGATCTCGGCGCGGTGCTGGCGGGCGTCTCCGGCGAGGGGTGGATGGATCGAGACACCTTCGATCCGCAACCCGGCGGAGCGTGCCTTCTCGACGAGACCGATGCCGCCACCGAACCGGCGCATCGACGACATGAGTTTGACGACCACGCGACCCGCCCACGACGAGAGCGCTGCGACGTGTTCGAGCGATCCGACGGTGAGGATCGCCCGCGTGTCGTCCGGAGCATGCAGCGCGGGTGTGAGCACGACCGGTGTCGGACCTTCGGGCAGGCCGTCGAGCTCGTAGACGGTGCCCACCGCGATCGTGTCGGCGAGCTCCGCCGCGATCGCGGCGAGGTTCTGACGCCCGAACCCGTACCCGTTGCCCTTCACGACCGGCACGAGCCCCGGCGTGACATCGACGATCGACCGGACGTGGCGGCGCCACTCGGCGCCGTAGACCGTCAGTCGCACCGTCACGCCGCGAGACGGTACCGGCTGAGCGATCCGCCCCCGCCGCGTGTCCGAATCCGCCGCCCGCCGCGTCCCCCACGCGTGCCCGAAATCCGCCGGCCCGCCGCGTGCCCGAATCCACACAGAACGCCCCGGTGCGCATACGGATGTGCACGAAAGCGGACAGAACGCCCCGGTGCGCCGACGGGTGTGCACGAAAGCGGACAGAACGATCTCGAGCACGTCTCAACCCGCCTGCCGACCCGTCGCCGCGCGTCGGCCAAATCGAACAGTTCGATCTGCGTCGACACCGTCTGCGCAGCAGTGCGAACTGTTCGACTGGGCTCGACGCGACTCAGCTGTCGGGGCGGGAGCGGCCCGGCCAGGAGGTGAAACGGGGGATCAGGGGGGCGATGGTGCGTTCGCGCCAGATGCCTTTCCACACTCCGACGCCGTACGCCATGTCGTCGGCGAGGTGGGCGGGATGCCGGAGGGGGAGCAATGCGGCGAGGGCGATCAACCGGGCCCGGCGCGACCGGATCGCGGCGACCAACACGATCGGCCACCACACTCGCCGCACGGCATCGGCGAGCAGCCGTCCGGCGTAGACGTTGCCGAGCCCGGCGATGCGCAGCGACACCTTCGGTGGCACGTCGCCCAGCTTGGGCACCAGCGCGGCGGCACTCCCCGCGCCGACGGCGACACCGGCGAGCGGATGACCGGCCGCGGCGAGCACCCACGAACCTGCGCTCCAACCGCTCATCTGCACCGGCGCCAGACGGCCTGGGTGCCGTTTCGAGAGCGGCGCTGCCGACGATCCGTAGTCGATGCGCTGGCGGACCCACGCCAGCCACGTCGGACGCGGCGGGTGGTGCGCCTCGACCGCCGGCTCGTACCGGCATGTCCAGCCAGCCTCGTCGAGCCGCCACACGAGATCGACGTCCTCCCCGAACCGGACGTCGACGTCGAACCCACCGACCTCACGGATCGCATCGACACGGACGACGATGGCAGCGGCAGGGACGTAGCTCACTCGCGACCCGGCGCGGATGCGCGCCGGCTCCGGCCCGAGGTCGAGGGGCGAGCGTTGCTCCTCGTACCGCTCGAGCGCGCTGTCGCCCGGGGTGCTCCGGATGCGCGGGGCGACGAGCCCGACGCGCGAATCGTCGAAATGGGGGAGCAGCCCGTCGAGCCACGCATCGGGCAGCGCGACGTCAGCGTCGACGAACGCCACCAGCGGCGTCGTGACGTGCTCGAGGCCGGCCATCCGGGCAGCGCCCGGGCCGATGTTTACGTCCGAGCGGATCGTCGCACCGGCCACCGGCGATGGCGACGCGTCGTCGACCACGATCGTCCCGTCGGCGACCTGCACCAGTTCGCCGTGGACCGGGACGACGATCGTCACGTCGGAGACGGCGAACTGATGTGACGACCCCGCGTCGGGGACTGGGTGGATCGCGCCTGCGTCGAGAAGTCGATCGACCAGGACCGAAGGTGCGATCTCCTCGCCTCGCTCGATCCGCTCCACGACCTCGACGCCGCCCGTGGTGAGCCGGAACAGCCTCAGCGGCGACCCGCCGATCACGACGTCTCCGTGGCGCTCGACGGATCGGTCGAGTCGGTACTGCATCACGACAGCCACGCGTCGACCGCATGGGCGAGATCGTCGGCGAGCCGCCGGAACAACTCGGTTCCGTGCTCCGCCGACGCCGCACGTGGATCGCCCAACACCCCGCTCGTGCTCAGCGCGTATACGCCGGAGCGCACGAGGTCGGACGTCGACGGGATCGGGCCCGGCACCGCCCGCTCGAGGCGGACGAGATCGGGACGGACGGCGAGCATCAGCGACGTCTCCGTGTGCCCGGCGTGCGGATCGCCGCCGTCGACGCGTGGCCACCAGGCGAGGACCCGCCGCGCCTCGGATTCGAGGTGGGCGACCGCGCGACCGACCGCGGCGGCGTTGCCGCCATGACCGTTGACGAGCACGACACCGTGCGACCAGTCGGCCGACCGGACCAACTCGACCACGACCGAGTACATCGCGTCATTGCCGATCGACAACGTGCCGGCGAATCCCTGGTGCTCACCGCTGGCGGTGATCGAGACGGTCGGTGCGACGACGCAGTCGGACCGTCGGGCGCCGAGATCCCGCGCCAGGGCCTCGGCGATGATCGAATCGGTGGCGAGCGGAAGGTGCGGTCCGTGCTGCTCGCACGAGCCGATCGGCACGACGACCACGCGCGTCGCGTCGACCTCCGGCCAGCTCACGTCACCCAGGTCCACGCCGTGACGGTACCGAACCGGTGACTCCCGGGCTTTGGTCACGGTCGTCCGCGTCCGACGCGGAAGGCGGTGACGAAGGCGAGGTCGTGCGGTGGACCCGCGGCCCCGAGGTCGCGATCTGGGATGATGGCGTCCCGTGAGCGACATCGACACCGAGACCGACACCTCGTGGCTGTCGCCGGAGCGGCTCGAGCAAGTCCGCGCCCAGATGCCGATGGTGTACGTCGATGCCGTGCCGGTACGTGTCGACGCCGGTGGGATCGTCACCGAAGTCGGTCTCCTGTTGCGGGCCGCTCCCGACGGGACGATCAGTCGAATGGTGGTCAGCGGGCGAGTGCTGTTCGGTGAACGGGTGCGCGACGCGCTGATGCGACACTGCGAGAAGGATCTCGGGGCGCGGGCTTTTCCCCGCATCCCGGTCGACCCGGCGCCGTTCACGGTGGTCGAGTACTTCCCCGATCCCGATCGCAGCGGCTTCTACGACCCCCGCCAACACGCCGTGAGCCTCGCCTACGTCGTGCCCGTCGACGGGCACTGCGAACCGACGCAGGAAGCGCTCGACCTGGCCTGGTTCACGCCGGCGGAGGCGGTCAGCAACAAGGTCCGCAGCGAGATGACGAGTGGACAGGATCGGCTCGTGCGGATGGCGCTGGCCCATGTCGGTCAGCTTCCGTGACGGTGACCGTTCCGCGACCGTGCCACAAGAAGCCGGGGTGGTCCGCGTAGGCTCGGCCGCGTGCCCGAAGGTGACACGATCCACCGCACTGCCAGTGCGATTCGCACCGCCCTCGTCGGTCGGCCGATGCTGCGGTTCGACGCTCCTCGTCTCGTGGGTCCCGTCCCGCAGGCGGGACGCACCGTCGAGACCGTCGAGAGCCATGGCAAGCACCTCGAGATCACGTGGGACGACGGGCTGATCCTCCACACCCACATGCGGATGACGGGGTCGTGGCACCTGTACCGCTCCGAAGAACCGTGGCGTCGCCCATACCACCAGCTGCGGGCCGCGATCGAAACCACTGAGTGGGTCGCGGTGTGCTTCAACGCACCGGTCGTCGAGACGTACCGCGAGCCCGACCGGCGCCGCCATCCGGGCCGTGGACGGCTCGGCCCCGACCTGTGCAAGACAACTACCGATCTCGGCGACGTCGTCGACCTCGTGCTGTCGTACCCCGAGCCGGAGGCCCGACTCCGCGACGTGATGCTCGATCAACGGGTGATGTGCGGTGTCGGCAACGTGTATCGGTGCGAGGTGCTGTGGGCGACCGAGTTGAGCCCGTGGGCGCACATCGGCGACCTCACCCATCACGACGCGGTCGTGCTCGTCAACACCGCGGCGGGGATGTTGCGGGCGGGCGCGCGCACGGGCCGGAGGGTCACGAACCCCGACGTTCGCGGTGGTTTGGCGGTCTACGGACGCAACGGTCAGGGGTGCGTGCGGTGCCACGAGACGATCGCGGTCCGCCGCGTCGGCGACCACGCCCGCTTGCTGTACTGGTGCGAAGGGTGTCAGGTCCGCCTCGACCCACGGCTCGTCGACGACTCACGCGAGATGGACCCGCATCCGGCCGCGGCCAAGTTCCTGTCAGACCTCCCCTGGCGCCGCGAGGACCCGGCGTAGGTCAGCGCAGTTCGCGACGCAACGCGAACCGCAGGCCGCTCCACGTTGCGTCGATCGCGCCGGCCATGCTGTCGTCCGCGGCGGCGCCGTCCCGTCACTCCGTGGCGATCGCCTGGAGCACGTCCATCTTCGACGCCTTGCGGGCGGGATACCACGCCGCCAGCACCCCGGCGAGGATCGCCCCGATGAGCACGACGATGATCGTCGAGTACGGAATCGTGATCCCGTTGATGATGCTCTCGGGCACCGCGAGCGACAGCGCAACGCCGAGCGCGAGCCCGACGACGATGCCGACCACGGCGCCGAACACCGACACGATCACGGCTTCCCACCTGACCGTGCGGCGCAACTGCCGGCGGGTCATCCCGACGGCGCGGAGCAGCCCGATCTCGCGTGTGCGTTCGAAGACGGACAGCGCGAGTGTGATCGCGATGCCGACGATGGCGATGACCATCGCCATGCTGAGCAGTCCGGTGATGAGGGCGAGGAGCTGGTTGATCTGGTCTTCCTGCTGCTCGCGGAACTCGGCGTTGCTCTGCAGGTCGGCTTGCGGGAAGTCGACGAGCGCAGCCTGCATCTCGGGCCGCGCGACGTCGGGATCGACGCCGTCGGCGAGCCTGGCGAGCACGAACAGGTCGCGGGGCGGCATCTGGCTGACCGCCTCGAGGGTGCCGATCGAGAAGTACCAGTTGGAGAGCGAACCGTCGTCGAAGATCCCGGACACGGTGAGGGTCCGTTCGACGCCGTTCTGGAACGTGGCCTCGACGGTGTCGCCGACCTCGAGGCCGAGATCGCCCGCCGGGTCCTTGTGCACCATCAAGCCGTCGTCGGCGAGTGCCTCGAAATCCCCGGACGTGACGTCGATGTCGACGAGTAGGGGAAATGCGACCGGGTCGACGGCCGTGAACTGCTTGTCGTCGTCTTCGACGGTGGCGAAGATCTGCCGGAACGGCGAAACGGCTTCCACCACGTCGAGCTGGGTCAGGTTCTCCGCGACGAGAGGTGGAAGGCCCTGGAACGACTCGTCGGACACGATGTAGTCGGCCGTGATCGATTGGTCGAGGATGCGGCTGAACGTGTCGCGCAGCGAGGATGCGAACACCGACGCGGCGCTGACGAGCGCGATCCCGATCATCAGCGCCGAGGCCGTGCGCGCGGTGCGACGCGGTGCTCGCGAGGCGTTCTCACGTGCCAGCTGTCCGGGCGTGCCGAACAGCCGCTGGATCGGTGCGCCGAGCAGCCGGCTGACCGGCCGCGCAACCGTGGTCGACAGGCTCGCCACGCCGAGGAAGATCGCAATCGCACCGCCCCCGGCGAGGGCGATGAGACCGATCGTTCCGCCCGGGCTGACGAACAGTCCGATCAGGAACAGGATCGCGCCGATGATCGTGGCGACGGCGCCGGCGATGAGCCGCCGGCTGGCGCCGAGGGCGGCAAAGCCCAGCTCGGGTCGCATCGCCGCGACCGGCGGGATCTTCGCCGCCCGCCGCGCCGGTACCAGTACCGACAGCAGCGTGATGCCGATCCCGACGACCGAGGCGAAGATGACCGTGCGCGGCTGGAGCACGAGCGGCGTGGGTGGGAAGCCGGCGCCGGCGGCGTTGAACAGCGCGATCAACGCCTTGGCGACGCCGAGCCCACCGAGGATCCCGAGCACCGTCGCGGTGATCGAGATGATCAGCGCCTCGGCCACGATCATGCGTCGCACCTGTTTCGTGCTGGCGCCGACGGCGCGCATCAACGCCAGCTCACGCAGGCGTTGGCTGATCGTGATGCCGAACACGTTGTTGATGATGAACGCGCTCACGAACGTCGTGATGAACGCGAACGCCAGCAGCCCATTGCCGAAGATCGAGATGATGGAGTTGATGTCGTCGGCTGTCTCCTCGGCGACCTGGGCGCCCGTGACGACCTCGGTGCGCGGCGGCAAGATGTCCTCGATCGCGGCCTGCACAGCGGCGGGATCGGCGCCGTCGTCCAGCGTCATGTCGATCGTGTCGTACGAGTCGCCTGCACCGAGCACCTGCTGTGCGGTCGCCGGGTCGAACATCGCGAGCGTGGCACCACCGAAGCCGTCGGAGTTGCCGAGGCCGACGAGCCCGACGATCTGGAACGACTCGGTGCCGGTGTCGAACACGATGCGGATGTCGTCGCCGACCTCGTAGTCCTCCTTGTCGGCGGTCGCCTTGTCGATCGCCACCTCCCCCGGACCGGCCGGCGCCTCACCCTCCTTCATCGCGACGCCGGAGATACCGCTCGGTCCGGTCCAGGAGACGCCGAGCGCGGGCGCGCCCTGCGTCTCGACCGGTTCGCCGTCCTTGTCGAGCATCTGCGCGAAGCGGGCCAGCCCCGGCTCGACGATCGCCACGCCGTCGACCGCCGCGATGTCGTCGGCCAGCGACGCCGGGACCGGGTCGCGGACGGCCTCGATGTTGTCGACGGTGAGCGACGAGCGCACCTCGAGGTCGACGTCCTCGGTGAGCTCCGTGAACAGGTTGTTGAACGTCTTGCGCATGCTGTCGGCGAGGACGAAGGAGCCGGCGACGAACGAGACGCCGAGCATGATCGCCAACCCGATGAACACGTTGCGGCCCCAGCGGGCGCGCATCGACTTTCGTGTGATCCTGCCGATCATCGTCAGTGACCGATCTGCTTCATCTGGTCGATGACCCGCTCGACGGTCGGCTCACGCATCTCGGCGACGATCCGGCCGTCGGCCAGGAACACGATCCGGTCGGCGTA
>Ga0190265_10000473_pt1 | contig 28741 bp, 11 predicted proteins | sample Popmic124T_FD_133135 | JGI IMG/M metagenome (GOLD analysis project Ga0190265, IMG submission 133135) | Populus adjacent soil microbial communities from riparian zone of Indian Creek, Utah, USA - 124 T | ecosystem: Environmental > Terrestrial > Soil > Riparian zone | place: USA: Utah | collected...
TAAAACCGGAGGACCTCTCCTCCTGGGACCTCCACGCGACCGCCACGCCGGGGGACTTCCGGGAGATCGAGACCCTACGCGGCCTCGTGCCGGAGTCGGTGCTGGTCACCGCCCGCAAGGGGACCTTCGGCCACGGCATGTCCGTCGGCGGCGGCTGGGAGCTGACCGCCCAGTACCTGGGCTACGCGAGGGGCCGCCTCTACCCGACGCCTCTCCGCCGGGACGACCTGAACCCGGAGATCGCCAAGCTGCACGACACTTACGTTTTCGACGAGCCCTGCGCCGCCCCGGCCGGCGTGGCCGGCAAGCTCTCGATGGGCATCGGCGGCATCAACGCCTGCGTGCTCTCTCGCCCGTTGAAGTAAGGCAGGCCGGAAGTAGGGGCGGGGCTCGTCCCCGCCCTCTTGCCGGATCGAGCACCCCCGTCCGGGCGGGGACGAGCCCAGCCCCTACTCTTTAATGCCTTTCCGGTCACGGAGTGAGGCCTCGGTCTCGTGAGGGGCCACCCCCACCGGCCGCAGCTCCTCTTCGAGGCCCGCCTGGGCCTGGTAGTGGATGCGGGTGTTCTTCTGGTACTTCTCCGCCTGCACGATCAGCTCATTCAAGTAGCTGGAGTGGCGGTGGTCGAAGAACGCCTTCTTGACCTCCGGGTAGAGGAAGCCCAGGAGCGCCAGGATGAAGGCGAAGACGTCTTCCACGATGGGGATGAAGGGGGCGGCGATGATCAGGCCGCCGATCACTATGCCGAGCAGGCCGTAGAGGGCCCGGGCGAGCGGCTCGCCCTGCCGCCAGAGGTCGTAGTTCGAGCGCTCGAGCCGGGTCTGCTCGATGGCCCGCGGGATGTACTGCGGGAGCGTCGCCTCCAATACCTCGCGCTCCAGGTTCTGCCAGTAGCCTTCCGTACCGCCGCACTCGGCGTAGCTCTCCTTGATCTCGGCGAGCTTCCTCCGCGCGACGTCCATCAACTTCTTCTCCGCCTCGTTCGGCAGCAGGCCGCGCCGCACGTGCTCGCACTCCTGGAGCACGGCGAAGAGAACGTTGCCGAAGTCGTAGGAGGAGCCTGCCAGGTTCAACATTGCGCCTTCCTTGCCGCTACTGCGGCGAAGCTGCCGGGCAGCAGGAACGGAGACTGAACGCGAAAGCGTGGGGAACCTGGTTTGTTGAGCATGGGGTTTTTGGACCTGCCTTGGCGGCTAGACACGCAAGAGGGAGCCTGGAGTTTTGCTCCATGAGACTCCCTCCCCTTGCCGTTCGGTTCGGAGAGGTCAATACCGGGGCGTGCCGCCGGGTGGGTTGGGCCCCTTCTGCATCCGCTTTGCGGCCTTGAGGATGGCGATGCCGAGCAGGCAGATCACGCCGACGCCGATCCAGGGCGAGGGAACACCGGCCAGGCTGGCTCCGTAGGCGAGGCCGGCGATCAAGATCAAAAAGCCGACCAGATATAGCGCGTATGAGGACGACATGCTTCGTGCCTCCTTGTCTCTGTCAATGGAAGGATCGGCAAGGCGCAGCCCCGCCGTTCCGGGTTAGTAGATACAAAAGGCGCGCCAACCGTGCGGGGCCGGCCTCCTAGGCCCGGCTGTCCCAGAGCACGTCGGGGATCCCCTTGCGGAGGTTCTCGTAGCGGGCCATGACGAACAGGGCGTCCGAGAGGCGGTTCAGGTACTTGACGACGAAGGGGCCGACCGGCTCCACCCGCGCGAGAGCGATGGCCAGGCGTTCGGCCCGGCGGCAGACGGTGCGGGCGACGTGGAGCTGTGCCGCGCCGGCCGAGCCCCCGGGAAGGATGAAGTTCTCGAGCGGCGTCATCTCGGCCGAGAGCTCGTCCATCAGCCGCTCGAGGGCGTCGACGTGCCGCGCCTCGATCCCCGGAACCGGCATCTTCACCTTGTCCTCCTCCAGGATGCAGAGGTCGGAGCCCAGGTTGAAAAGCTCGTTCTGGATGCGCGTCAGGGTCGCCGCCAGGGTGGCGTCGAGCCCCAGGGCCACGGCGACGCCGACGCTCGAGCTGAGCTCGTCGACCGTGCCGTAGGCCTCGATGCGCGGCGAGTCCTTGGGCAGCCGCTGCCCGCCGCCGAGGCCGGTGGTTCCGTCGTCTCCGGTCCGGGTGTAGACCCGGGTGATTCTTGGCATGTCCGCCTCCTGTCCCCGCGGGGAGGTGGATTCTACGCTGTCCCGGCTTTTAGACAAACCTTTCAAATCATTTGCCTCGAAGCGCGTCCTTCGCGTACCGCGGTTCTCAGGTGTCCCTCTCTGCCTGGGACGCCGCACCTCTCTACTGGACTCTCTGGCAAGAGAACGTCTCGTCAAACATCCGCAGCATGTCCGCCCGGAAGGTCGGGAGCGGTGCGTGGGGCAAGAAAGGATAGATCATGGAGCGGTTTGTATTGAATAACGAAGAGGTTGTTTCTTTGCAGAAGCTGCTGGGAGGGATCGCCGCGGCCTACAAATCGGCTGAAGATCCCCAGTTCCTTCTGGAGGCCAACCTCTGGGCTCATGAGATGCCGCGGCGGCTGCGGGCGGCGCTCAATGCGTTCCGGTTGACCGAGCCGAGCTCGGCTCTCTTCTGCATCTCGGGATATCCGGTCGACGACCAGAAAATCGGCCCGACGCCCGAGCACTGGGACTGCCCTGCCGAGGCGCGCCTGCCGACCCTCGAAGAGGAGATCCTCCTCGTCCTGACCGGTTCGCTCCTCGGCGACTGCATCGGTTGGCGCACCCAGCAGGACGGGCGGATCATTCATGACGTGATGCCGATCAAGGGCATGGAGCAGGAGCAGATCGGCACCGGCAGCGAGCAGACGATCTGGTGGCACACCGAGGACGCCTTCCATCCCCTGCACGGCGACTACCTGGGCATGATGTTCCTGCGCAACTTCGACCGCGTGCCGACCACCTTCGCTTCGCTCGAGAGGCTCCAGCTCGATCCCGAGGACTGGCGGACCCTCTTCGAGCCGCATTTCACCATCCACCCCGACAAGTCGCACCAGCCGGAGAACTCCGCTCACACCGAGGGCAATGGCAACGGCAACGGCAACGGGGACGCGCACCTCTACGACCGGATCGAGCAGATGCAGAAGGCGCCGCAGAAGATCCCGCTGCTGTCGGGCGATCCAGCTTCGCCCTACATCCGGATCGATCCCTACTTCATGGACAAGGTGGAGGACAACCCCAAGGCGCAACGGGCCTTCGAGGCGCTGGTCAAGGCGCTGGATGAAAAGATTTCGGACGTCGTCCTCTCGGCGGGCGACATCTGCTTCGTCGACAACCGCAAGTCGGTGCACGGCCGCCGCGCCTTCAAGGCGCGCTACGACGGGCGCGACCGCTGGTTCAAGCGGATGAACATCACGCGCGACCTGCGCAAGTCGCGGGCCGACCGCCCTGAACCGGCGTCGCGGATCATCCAGTAGAGGGGGCGAGGGCGGACGGCCTGTGATATGAAGTGCACCGTCCCGTAATGGGCCAAAAATAGCGGTCGCTGCCGCGACCTCTCAAGAACCGCGATCGGAGATCTCAATTTGGACTTTCTGCCGCGCCGCAGGTCCCGGCCGGGCTCCTCGCCCGGCCCCGGGCCCTCCCCAGCACCCAAGGATGGGTTGCGCGTCCTCTTCGTGGGCAGCAGCCGGACCTACGCCAACGACATGCCCTCGATCGTGCAGGCGTTCGCGCGGTCGATAGGGGAGAGGCTGGACGTGGTCACCGCCGGCCAGGGGGGCGCCAGCCTCGAGGACCACTGGAACCAGGGCGGGGTGGTGCGCAAGATCGCGGCCGGGGGGTGGAGCGTGGTGGTCTTGCAGCAGGGGCCCTCGTCGACGCCGGAGAACCGCGAGAACCTGCGTGAGTTCACCCGGCGTTTCGCCGGGCCCATCCAGAAGGCGGGGGCGCGGCCGGCGCTCTTCATGGTGTGGCCGGCCGCCAACCGGCAAGGCGATTTCGAAGAGATCCGCAAGAGCTACACGCTGGCGGCCGAGGACGTGGGCGGGATGCTGATGCCGGCGGGCGAGGCATGGCGGTCGGTCTGGCAGAGGGATCCTGGTATGCCGCTCCTCAAGGGCGACGGGGTCCACCCCTCGCCGATGGGGTCGTTTACGCTCGCGCTGTCGATCTTCGGCATGCTCTACGGCCGGTCGCCGGTGGGGCTGCCGGCCCGCGTGCGCCTCACGAAGGGGAGCTTCGCCCAGGTGTCACCGGGCCTGGCTCCCTTGCTCCAGGAGGGCGCGGCCGAGGCGAACGAGCAGTTCGGGAGGCGCTGACCTCAAAACCTGCAACAATCAATGGGAGACCGGCACGTGACGATTCGAACCAACCGGGTATCCATCGCGGGCATCGCAGCAAGTGCGTCGCGTCTGGCAATCATCTTCTCTCTGCTTTTCGGCGGCGTGGCCAAGGCCGGTGCCGAAGAGCCCGACAAGGCGGGCCCTGGAAGAATGCGCATCCTGTTCATCGGTAACAGTCTGACCTATGCCAACGACCTGCCGCTGATCGTGCAGGCCCTCGCGCGAGCCAGAGGCCACGACCCCCAGGTGGAGTCGGTCACGTTCGGCGCGTTCAGCTTCGAAGACCACTGGAACAACGGCACGGCGCTGCGGGTGCTGTCGAGCCAGAAGTGGGACGTGGTGGTGATGCAGCACGGTCCCTCGACACTGCCCGAGAGCCGTGAAGAGACGCGCCACTGGGTGAAGAAGTTCGCACCGCGGATCGAGAAGGCGGGGGCCCGGCCGGCGCTCTACATGGTCTGGCCGTCGCTCGACCGGCAGTCGTACTTCGACGCGGTGCGCGAGACCTACTCGCTGGCGGCTTCCGACGTCAAGGGGATGTTCATCCCCGCGGGCGAGGCGTTCCGGGCCGCCTGGCGCAAGGACCCCGACGCTCCGCTCTACTCGTCGGACGACTTCCATCCGTCGGCGATCGGCTCGTACACGGCGGCGCTGTCGATCTACGGGATGATCTACAAGCGGGACCCGCTGAAGCTTCCGGCGCGTCTGAAGCTCTCCAACGGCGAGGTGATCAACGTGCCTCCCGACCTGGCGAAGATGCTCCAGGACGCCGCGACGGAAGCGAACCAGGCCTTCGGCCGGCGCTGAAATCCTACCTCCAGGGCGGCCCCGAGGGGCCGCCCCTTTCCAGAATCAAAAAAGGTTTCTAGTACAGGAGAGCGTAGCCGACCTTCAGGAAGAAGGAGCGGCCGGTCTGCGTGAAGTCGATCTCGTTGACGCCGGCCTGGGTGTCGGTGTAGCCGGCGAACAGCACGGTCTGCGGGTTGATCTTGTAGGAGAAGAGGAACTGGCCGAAGATGTCCTGTTCGTTGTTGCTGCCGCGGGTGAAGTCCTGGTATTGGAGGATGGCGCGCACGAAGGTGCGGACGTTGAACTGATAGACGATCCGGCTCTCCGCCAGGTCGACGTCGAACGCCCGCTGGTTGCCGACGTCGAGGGTCTGACGCACGTACTCGAGCTGGATGTTGAGGCCCGTGCCCAGCCGGAGCCCCACGGCGGGGTTGACGACGACCGTGTCGCCGAGCCGCCCGGTGGCGAGGTCGATCTCGTCGCCGAGGCGGGTGAACAGCGCCAGCCGGACCCGCTTGGTGGGATCGAACTGGAACAATAGCTCCTGGCGGTCGAGCTCGAAGGTGGTGCCGTTGAAAAACTCCTTGTTCTGCTGGACGCTCGCCTCGAAGATCGACTGCTTCGGCCCGTTCAACGAGCCGAACACCTCGAGGTTCTGATCGGTGAGCAGTCCCGAGTGGTCCTCGGTGCGCAGTCCGCGGGCGCCGACGCTCGCCTGGGCGTACCAGGACTCCTTGGTGCCATAGAAGATCCGCTCGTAACGCCCCTCGCTGGTCCGCACGTCGACGCGCGGAATGAAACCGCTGTCTGCACGGAAGTTGGGATCGAGGTCGACGTAGCGGACGAAGCCCCGCCAGACCTTGTCGAAGTGATCGTACTGCAGGGAGAAGGCGTCGCCGCTGAAGGGGTCCGTATCCTGGCCGAAACGGCGCGCGATCACCTCGGGGTAGAGGGTGCTGGAGTTGAGGTACTGGACCCGCATGGTGTCGGACTCGGTAAAGCGGAAGAAGCCGTCCAGGCCACCGACGCGGTTGTGGTAGTCGGCATCGTTCTGTCCCTCGCGCCCGGTGTAGAGCACGCCGACGGTCGAGCGGGTGCCGATGTCACGCCGGTAGCGGAAGACGCCTTCGAGGACGCTCTCGTCGAGGAAGGTCTGGCGCGAGCCCTGGTTGCCCGGAAGGATCAGGTTGGTGAGGTCGTCGCGGGCGACGAAGAAGCCGTAGGTGTCCTTGCCTTCCTTGCCATTGAGCTTGATGCCCCAGGAGGGCTCGGCGACGGTGCGGGTGAAGACGGCCTGGAGAGGAGTGAGGTAGAGGTCGGCGCCCTCGAGGAAGAAGGGGCGCTTCTCGGGGAAGAACAGGGCGAAGCGGGTGTTGACGTCGAGCTGCAACGCATCGGCCTCGACCTGGGAGAAGTCGGGGTTGATCGTGGCGCTGAGGTTCATGTTGGGGGTGATGCCCCACCTGGCGGTGATGCCCGGATCGAACTCCTCGTCGCCGTCCCGCAGGTCGCCGTTGGGGAAGCTGTCGATGGCGTCCGAGCGTGCCGCGGTCACCGTGGGCGTGAGCTCGATGTTGCGCGACGGAGCGATCCCCTCGAAGCCGTCGAGCTTGTTCTCCTGGCAGAGGGTGCAGTCCTTGGAACGGTCGGTATATTTGGACGAAATGCGGTGGCGGACGCTGCGCGGATAGTTGCGGAACGCCTCGAGGCCCCAGGTCTGGGGGCCCGACGTGCGGGCGAAGCGGAGCTGGCGGAAGGGGACCGCGATCTCCACCACGTAGCCGGTGTCGGTGATGCGGGCTTCAGACGCCCAGATGGCGTCCCACGAGAAGTTCTCGGCGCCGTCGATCTCGCTGAAGACGCCGTCGACCTGTACGCCGCGCGGGTTGACGCGGAACTGGAAGCCGCGGCGCTCGTCGTTGAAGGTGTCGATGGTGAAGCCGACGTGGTCGTCCTGGACGAACTGGCGGAGCTGGTCGCGATCCATCAGGTTGGCGCGGATGGCGGCCGGCTCGGGATCGTCGGCCTTGAAGGCGACGTAGAGGTTGTCGCTGTCGAAGGTGACGAGCGCCTCGGTCTTGACCGGCGGCGTGACGTTGTTGCCGGGGAACCACTCGAAAGCCAGATCGACGACGGTGGCACCCTGCCATCCTGCGTCGTCGAGCACGCCGTCGATCTTGATCGAATCCGTGGTGCGGGAGACATCGAAGCGACGAATAGCGTTGCTGAGCGTGGCTTCCTGCGCCAGGGCGAGGGTCGGCAGCGCCAGGCCGAGCGCGGCGAGCAGACCGGTTTTGAAGGTGAAAGTTCTTGCTCTCATCAACAGAGGATCTCCAGAAGAATACGAGGTCAGGCTTTCGCCGTCGCCTCGTCGGACACCGGCTCCGCCGCCGGCTCGGGCTCGGGAGGCGGGACCGGGGCCGCGGCCTTCCGGACAAAGTCCGGCAGATCGGTCTCGATGTTGCGCACGCGCGGGCTGAGAAATCCGGCCAGAGCGGCCATGAACGGAACGATGGACATGGTGATCAGCATGAAGGCGATGCCGCGGCCGGGTCCGACGCCGACCACGCGGCCGGCGGTCTCGGCCAAGGCGCCGCCGGGCATGAGCGCCGGGAGGAAGACCTTGTCGGAAAGCGGGCCGGCGAGGAAGTCGCCGATCGGCACGGTGAACTGGGCGATCATGCGGCGCACGGCGAACACCCGGCCCTGGACGTCGTGCGGGGTCTTGCTCTGCCAGATCGCCTGGCTGGAGGCGTTGATCACCGGGATCGAGACGTACCAGAGGAGGATGCCGGCGCCCACGGTCCAGAGGCTCGGCCGCAGGCCGACGATGATGAAGCAGACGCCCATCAGCATCCAGCCGCTGAGCAGGCCGTTGATGCGGCGCTTGGTGCCGCCCGTGGTGGACATCAGGAGCCCGCCCAGCAGCATGCCGACGCCGACCAGCGACCCGATCGTGCCTACCGCGGCCTCGTTGGCAAAGCCGAGCACCATGGGGATGACGACCACGCCGCACATCGCGGCCACCAGGTTGAAGCAGGCGAAGAGCGTGAGCAGGCGGAGTAGGCCCGGACGCTCGCGGATGAAGGTCCAGCCGAAGCTTGCCTCCTTCCAGATCGAGCCCTTGGCGCGCTTGCCCTCTTCGCTCTGCTCCGGCCGCGGAATCTTGACCAGCAACAGCGCGCCGGCGGCGAACAGGAAGGTGGCGAAATCGATCAGCAAAATGTTCTTCAAACCGATCGTATACATGAGGAATCCGGAGATGAGGGGTGCGGCGATGGTGTTCGTCGCCTGGCCGACCTCCAGAACGCCGTTGACCCGTGCGTAATCCTTGCGGTCTACCAGCATGGTGATGGCGGCGATGTAGGCCGGCCACTGGAAGGTGCCGAAGATCGAGTTGAGGGAGACGCCGATGTAGACGTGCCAGACCTGGAGCTGGTTGGTATACAGCAGGTAGGCGTAGGCGAGCGTGGTGATGGCGGGACCGAGGTCGGTCCAGAACATCACCCACTTGCGGTCCCAGCGGTCGACGTACGCTCCCGCGATCGGACCGATGAGGATGCCGGGCAGGCCGGCGAAGACGATCGTCAGGGTGAACTGGGTGACGGAGTGCGTGTGCTGCAGCACCCAGATGCCGAGCGCGAAAGAGGTGAGGCCGGAGCCGATCAACGAGACGAGTTGGCCGATCCAGATCGTGCCGAACGTCTTGAAGTCGGTCCCTTGAATTTTTTCAGACATTTCTTTCCCTTCGTCGATTGGGGAGCCGCCCGGGCGGTCTCCGCAGAGGTTTTGGTCTCAAGAGGCGGAGCCGGCGCCGCGGCTCCGGAAATCGTCGATGAACCAGCGCAGGACCTCTCCGGAACGTTGCGCCAGCGCTTTGATCGTTTCGGTCTTGTGGAGGTTCAGGTTGTACTCCCACTTGACCTGCAGTTTGTCCTGGACCATGACCACGCCGACTGTGAGCGGGCACAGCCGCTTCGTGGTGCGGTCCTGGTGGAAGCCGCCGAACACCTCGATCTTGGTCAGCCGGCTGAGCTCCTTCGAGGTGTCGGGGCCCAGGTAGTTGAAGAAGACCTGCGGCTTCAGGGCCTTGGCGAGGTGGGCGATGACGTCGGGGTCCTGGCTCAGGTAGCGCAGGATGCCGAAGCCGGTACCGCCGTGGGGGACGCGGCGGAGCTGGCGGTTGAGCTCCCGGGCGCTGGCGATGAGGTCCGGGTCGGACCCCATGCCGAGCAGCACGGGATAGATCGTGTTGAACCAGCCGACGGTGCGGGTCAGGTCCATGTCGTCGTAGAGCGCCTCCCGGCCGTGGCCGAGCAGCATGATGGGCAGGGAGCGCGAGCCGATCCAGCCCTCGAAGGCGGAGAGCGCGGCGGTGACCAGGAGGGCGTCGATCTGCACTCCGAGAAAGCGCGGCACCCTCTGCAGCAGGATCTGGGTCTCGTCGACGTCCAGCTCCTCGAGCTCGACCCGGGCCGAGATCCAGGCGTTCGGCCCCTTGTCGTGATCCATCGGGAAGCGGGGCGGATTCTGCGGCGCCTGCGCCAGCCAGTAGTCCAGCTCCTGCTGTGGCATGCCGCCCGGCTTGGCCCGCTCGGCCAGGCGCTCGGCCCATTGGCGCGCCGAGGTCGACTTGCGCGGGGTGGTGATCGGCTCTGCGGCCTCGAGCTGGCGGTAGGCGGTGTCGAGGTCGTCGAGCAGGATCGGCCACGAGTTGATGTCCGCCGCCAGGTACTGCGAGGTGATGTGGAGATAGCTCACCTTGGCGGGCTGGAAGTAGAAGACGGCGGTGCGCACGAGGTTGCCCTCCGTCATCTTGCAACTGGTCACCAACTGGCGCACGGCGGCGGACATCACCCGGATCTGCATCTCCTCGGGGACGGCCGAGAGGTCGACGCGCAGCATGTGGACCGGCGCGCCGGAGGGATCGATCACCAGCCGACGACCCTCCGGCTCCACGACGAGCCGCGCCCGCAGGTGGTCGTGATGGGCGAGCACGTGGGCCATCGCCCGGTGGAAAAGGTGGAACTGGAGATCGCAGTCCTTGGGCTCGAACAGCATGCCGATCGAGTGGAAGTCGGGGTTGGCATGCCCCTGGTCGAGGAAGTGGAGCTGTGCCGGCGTCCAGGGCAGCGGCCCGTTGACCTCCCCCTGCTCGGCGAGGATCTCGATGGTGCCGGCCACGGCGGCCAGCTCGGCGACGGTCCTGTGCTGGAAGACCAGCTTGGTGGTGATCCCCAGAGCGGCCTTGTTCGCCTTGGTGACGACGCGGATGACCAGCAGCGAGTCGCCGCCCAACTCGAAGAAGTCGTCGTTGATGCCGACCCGCTCGAGATCGAGGAGCTCCTGCCACAGCTCGCAGAAGAACTGCTCCTTCTCGTCGCGCGGCGCCACGTACTCGCGGGCCGCGGTGGAGCGGTCCGGTGCGGGCAGCGCGCGGCGGTCCACCTTGCCGTTGGGGGTCAGCGGCATGGCCGGCAGGAAGGTGAACACGGCCGGCACCATGTACTCGGGCAGCTTCTCCTTGAGGTGGGCGCGCAGGTCCGAGACGTTGGGCGTTTCGGCGCCGGGGGCGATCACCAGGTAGGCGGCGAGCTGCTTGTTGCCCGGGCTGTCCTCGCGCGCCACCACCACCGCCTGGGCGATGGACGGGTGCTGGTCGAGCGCGGCCTCGATGTCCCCCAGCTCGATGCGGAAGCCGCGGACCTTGACTTGATGGTCGATGCGGCCGAGGAACTCGATGCGGCCGTCCGCGAGATGCCGGGCGAGATCGCCGGTGCGGTAGAGCCGGGCGCCCGGCTCCTGCCTGAGGTCCGCGAACGGGTGCGGGATGAACTTCTCGGCGGTGAGGTCGGGCCGGCTGCGGTAGCCGCGGGACAGGCCGTCGCCGCCGATCAGCAACTCGCCCGGAACGCCGACCGGCACCGGCTTCATGGCGCGCGACAGCAGGTAGATCTCGGTGTTGTCGAGCGGCCGGCCGATGGTGACCGGCCCCGAGGCCAAGACCTGGTCGAGAGTGGACCAGATCGTCGCCTCGGTGGGGCCATAGACGTTCCACAGCGAGCCGCAGGCGCCGAGGAGCTGGCTGGCCAGATCGCGCGGCAGCGCCTCGCCGCCGCAGAGGATCTTGAGCTTGCCGTCGCCCAGCCAGCCGGCCGCCAGCAGCAGGCGCCAGGTCGCGGGGGTCGCCTGCATGGCGGTGACCCCCTTGGTCTCCAGGATCTCCTTGAGCTGCTCGCCGGCCTGGGTGGTCTCGCGGGAGGCCAGGAGCAGCCGGGCGCCGCAGACCAGCGGCAGGTAGAGCTCGAGCCCGGCGATGTCGAAGGAGAGGGTGGTGACGGCGAGCAGGGTGTCCGCGCTCGTCAGGCCCGGCTTCTTGCTCATCGAGCTCAGGAAGTTGACCACGGCCGCGTGCGGGATCTGCACGCCCTTGGGCTTGCCGGTCGATCCGGAAGTGTAGATGACGTAGGCGAGGCTCTCGGCCGTGGCGCCGCTGGCGAACGGCTCATCGCTCTCGGCGGCGATGGCCGCGGCGTCGCGGTCCACGGCCACCACGCGCGAGCCGTGCTCCGGCAGGCGATCCAACAGCGTCTCCTGGGTGACCAGCACAGGCACCCGGGAGTCCTCGAGCATGTGGGTGAGCCGCTCCTTGGGGTATTCCGGGTCGATCGGCACGTAGCCGCCGCCCGCCTTGAGGATGGCGAGCACTCCCACCACCATCTCCAGAGAACGCTCCAGGGCGAGGCCCACCAGGGTGTCGGGACCGACGCCGAGCCGGCGCAGGTGGCGGGCCAGGCGGTTGGCCCGGCTGTCGAGCTCGGCGTAGCTCAGGCGCTTGTCCTCGAGCTCGACCGCCGTGGCGGCGGGCGCCTGCCGCACCCGCTCCTCGATCCAGCCGTGGAGGGTGACGGGGGGCGCTTCGGCCGCGGTGGCGTTCCAGTCGACGAGGACCTGGCGCCGCTCGGCGTCGGAGAGGAGCGGCAGCTCGGAGAGCTGTGTATCGGGGGCGGTGGTCACCGCCTCCAGCACCCGCTGGTAGTGATCGATCAGGCGCGCGATCGTTGCGCGTTCGAAGAGGTCGGTGTTGTACTCGACGAACCCGTCGACGCCGGCCGGGGTCTCGGTGAGATAGAGAGTGATCTCCATCTTCGAGGTGCGGCTGTCGATGGCCAGGGACTGCAGCCTGAGCCCCGGCAGGTCCATGGCCTCGCCCGGCGTGTTGAGCAGCATCAGCATCACCTGGAACATCGGCGTCCGCGCCATGTCGCGGGGAGGGTTGAGCTCCTCGACCAGCTTCTCGAAGGGGACGTCCTGATGCCCGTAGGCGTCGAGCGAGACCTCGCGCTCGCGGTGCAGCAGCTCGCGGAAGGTCGGGTCGCCGGACAGGTCGGTGCGCAGCACCAGGCTGTTGGCGAAGAAGCCGATCAGGCCTTCGACCTCCGGGCGGCGGCGGTTGGCGATCAGCGTGCCGATCGAGATGTCTTCCTGCGTCGTCCAGTGATGCAGTAGGGCTTTGAAGGCCGCCATCATCACGATGAAGAGCGTCGAGCCCTGCCGCTGGGCGAAACCCTTGAGGTCCTGCTGCAGCCGGCCGGCGAACACCATCGGGACGGCGGTGCCATTGTGGGTGCGCACGGCGGGGCGCGGCCGGTCGGTCGGCAGCTCCAGCGGCGGCACGGAGGCGAGCTGCCGGCGCCAGTAGGCGAGCTGCTGCGCGAGGACTCCCCCGGCCAGCCACTCCCGCTGCCAGAGGGCGTAGTCGAGGTACTGCACCGGAAGCTCGGGCAGAGGGGAGGGGATGCCGGCTGCGAAGGCATCGTAGATCGCCGTCAGCTCGCGCGCGAAGATGCCCATCGACCAGCCGTCCCAGGCGATGTGATGGAGGTTGTAGTAGAGCAGGTGCTCCCTCTCACCGGTGCGGAACAGCTTGGCCCGCATCAGGGGGCCGAGGGTCAGGTCGAACGGCTCCTTGGCGTCAGCGGAGGCGATGCGCAGGGCCTCGCCCCAGGCCTCTTCCGGGGCCTTCACCCGCTCGCGGGCGTCGACGAAGGGCACCTCCATGTCGACCACCTGGGCGATGACCTGGGCCGGCTCGCCTTCCACCGAGCGGAAGGTGGTGCGCAGGGCTTCGTGGCGGCGCACCACCTCGCGCAACGCGCGCTGCATCACCTCGTGGTCGAGGTCGCCCACGATACGGAACGCGTGCGGCACGTTGTACTCCGGGCTCTCGGGCTCGAAGTTGTTGAGGAACCACAGGCGCTGCTGGGCGAACGAGAGCGGATAGGTCTCACGGTCGCGGGCTTGGCGTGGAATGAGCTGCGGCTCGGCGGCCTGCTCCTTCTCCCGCTGCTTCTGGAGCTGCTGGAAGAGGAGCGCGCGCTTCTCGAGCGGTAGCCCGGCGAGGCGCTTGGCGAGATCGGTATCCGTCATCTTGAATCTCCAAATCGTTGCAATGGGAGTGGGGCCTGATCGCGGGCGCTAGGCCGGCGCGTTTTCCAACTCGCTCAGCAGCTGGGCCAGCAGCTCGGCGTCGGCACTCCCCAACTCGTGCTGGATGATGGCTTCCGCGAGGCCGGCGACCGTCGGGTGATCGAACAGGGTGCGCAGGGCCAGCTCGAGGCCGAAGGCCTTCTGCACCCGCGAGATCACCTGCGTCGCCAGCAAGGAGTGCCCTCCCAGCTCGAAGAAGTTGTCGGTCGCCCCGATCCGGTCGAGGCGGAGGACCTCGGACCAGATGGCCGCCACCCGTTCCTGGACCTCGCCCGTGGGCTCCACGTGCTCGCGGCCGAGGTCGGGCCGGCCTTCTGGTGCAGGGAGGGCCTTGCGGTCCACCTTGCCGTTGGCAGTGAGCGGCAGTGCGGGCAGCGCCACGAACCACGAAGGGATCATGGGGTCCGGGTGTTTCCTGCGCAGGTCGGCGCGCAGGTCGGCGACGGTCACGCTCTGGCCTGCGGCGGGCACGTAGTAGGCCACGATCTGCGGGTTGCCCGGCCGGTCCTCGCGCAGCACGACGACCGTTGCCTGCACGGCCGGGTGGTGGGAGAGGGTCGCTTCGATCTCCCCCAGCTCGATGCGGAAGCCGCGGATCTTGACCTGGTGATCGATGCGCCCGCCGAACACCAGCTTGCCGTCGGCCATGCGCCGCGCGAGATCGCCGGTGCGGTAGAGGCGCTCACCCGGGGCGCCGGCGAACGGGTCGGGCACGAAGCGGTCGGCCGTGAGGTCCGGGCGGCCCAGGTAGCCGCGGGCGATCCCGGCGCCGCCAATGTAGACCTCGCCGGAGACTCCCGGCGGCACCGGTTGGAGCCGGGCGTCGAGCAGGTGGACGCGGCTCCCCGGCAGCGGTCCGCCCAGGGGCGGCACGCCCGGCCTCACGCCGGATCGCTCGCCGGACCGGGCGTTCAGCGGGCAGGTGAGGACGCCGACCGTGGTCTCCGTCGGCCCGTAGTGGTTGAACACCTCGCAGCCGGGGACCAGGTTCCGGATCTGCTCGACCAGCTCCCAACTCGCGGCCTCGCCGCCCAGGACCAGGCGGCGGCGCGGCAGCGCCTGCGCGGGGTTGTCCACCGCCATCAGCGCTGCCAGATGCGAGGGCACGATCTTCAGGCAGTCGACGCCGTGGCGGTCGAGGTACTGCGCAAAGGCTCTGGGATTGGTGGCGCGCTCCTCGGAGAGGACGTGCAGCGTGCCGCCGGTGACGAGAGCCGGGAAGAGGACGGTATTGCCCAGGTCGGCGGCGAAGGTCGAGACCAGGGCGAAGCTGCGGCAGGACGCAAGGTCCAGCCGCTCGATCACGCCGAGGACGTAGTTGACCAACTGCCGGTGCTCGACGACGACGCCCTTGGGCCGGCCGGTCGAGCCCGACGTATAGATCACGTAGGCCGGGCTCTCGGGCAGCACCGAGGTCACGGGTGCGCTCTCATTCTCAGCGGCGAAATTACCGGCGACATCACCGGCGACATCACCGGCGACGCCCTGGCCGTCCAGGCAGATCACCGGCAGGCCCTCCTTGGGAGCGAGGTCCAGGAGCCGCTCCTGGGTGAGGAGCACGGCGATGCCGGCGTCCTCGATCATCCAGGCCAGCCTCTCCCGCGGCAGAGTCGGGTCGAGCGGCACGTAGGCGCCCCCGGCCTTGAGGGCGGCGAGCAGGCCGACGATCATCTCCGCACCCCGTTCGACCGCAAGCCCCACGCGCACCTCGGGTCCCACTCCGAGGGCTCGCAGGCGGTGCGCCAGGCGGTTGGCCGCGGTGTCGAGCTCGCGGTAGGTCAGGGTCCGCTCCTCGAAAGTCACCGCCGGTTGATCCGGCACGCATTCCGCCTGCGCCTCGATCAGCTCGTGCAGGCAGAGGCCCCTGGGAACGGAGACAGCGGTGTCGTTCCACTCGCGGAGCTGTTGCACCTCCGAGGAACCGAGCAGCGGCAGCTCGGCGATACGCCGCTGCGGGGTGCCGGCCACGCCTTCCAGCAGGCGGGCGAGGTGCTGCGCGAGGCGGGCGATGGTGGCGGCGTCGAAGATCTCGGTGGCGTACTCGACGTAGAGGGCCGCCTGGTCGTCGTCGGCCTGCACTGCCAGCTTCAGATCGAACTTCACCGTGCCGCTGGTGACCCCGATCGACGTCGCCCTCAGTCCCTCGCCGGCGGCGAAGTTCTGGCGAGGGATGTTCTGGAACGCCAGCATCACCTGGAAGAGGGGCGAGTGGCTCAGGCTGCGCTCGGGAGCCAGCTCCTCGACCAGCTTCTCGAACGGCACGTCCTGGTGGGCGTCGGCGTCGAGGACCCTCTCGCGGATCTGCTCCACGAGGGCGCGGACCTCCGTGTCCTGGCCGACGTCGCAGCGCAGCACCAGGGTGTTGATGAAGAAGCCGATCAGCGGCTCGATCTCGACCCGGTTCCTGCCGGCTACGGGCACGCCCACGGCGAAGCTCTCCTGGCCGCTGTAGCGGTGGAGCAGGGCGGCCAGGCCGGTGAGCACCACCATGAACGGCGTCGCTCCCTGGCGGCGGCCGGCCAGCTTGAGAGCCTGGAAGAGATCGGGCGCTAGGGGGACCCGGTGGGCGGCGCCTCGCCAGCTGCGCACCGCGGGCCGTGGCCGGTCGGTCGGCAGCTCGAGCACCGGTGGGAGACCGCGCAGCCGCTCCCGCCACTGGGCCAGCTCCGCCTCGAGCGTTGCGCCCTGGAGCCACTGGCGCTGCCAGTGCGCGAAGTCGGCGTACTGGATCGCCAGCTCCGGAAGCGCCGCGGGCTTGCCGCCGGTCTTCTCTGTGTAGAGGGACGCCGTCTCACCCACGAAGACGGGCAGCGACCAGCCATCGCTCACGATGTGATGCATGGTGGCGAGAAGCACGTGCTCGTCGGACGCGAGGCGCAGCAGCAGGGTGCGCAGCAGCGGGCCCTGCTCCAGAGAGAACGGGCGGCGCGCTTCCTGGGCGATCTGGAGCCGAGCCTCCGCGGACCGTGTCCCCGCATCGAGGCCGCCGAGATCGACGACGGGCAGGAAGGCTGGGAGCGGTGGGTGGACGACCTGATAGGGCCGCCCGTCGACGGCGCTGAAGGTAGTGCGCAGGGCCTCGTGGCGCCCCGCGACCTCGCTCAGCGCCTCGGCCAGGGCCGGAACGTGGAGCTCATACTGGAGATGCAGCGCCTGGGGGATGTTGTAGGTGGCCGTCCCCGGCTCGAGCTGGTCGAGGAACCAGAGGCGCTGCTGGGCGAACGACAGCGGCAGCCGGTCTCCACGGGGGATCGGCTCGATGCGCGGCGAGCCTGCTGCCGGCCCGGCGCGCCGCAGGTCTTCGATCCGGCGGGCGAGGCCCGAGAGGGTAGGGTTCTCGAACAGCGCACGCAGTGGCAGCTCCATGCGGAACTGCTCGCGCGCCCGGGAGACAACCTGGGTGCCGAGCAGCGAATGGCCGCCAAGGTCGAAGAAGTCATCGCCCGAGCCCACCCGCGATAGGCCCAGCACCTCGCACCAGATCCCTTCGAGGATCTCCTCGGCGGCGGTCTTCGGCGCCACGTACCCACCCTCGGACTCCGGCCGGTCGTACGACGGCTCCGGCAGGGCGCGCTGGTCCACCCGGCCGTTCGAAGTCAACGGCAGCGTGTCGAGCAGAACCAGGGCCGCCGGCACCATGTGGTCGGGCAGGGTCTCGCGGAGGAAGTCCCGCAGCTCCCGAACGGTCGCGTCGCGGCCTGGGACCAGCGTCAGGTAGCCCACCAGGCGCTTGCCCATCGGGCCGTCGCTCTTGACAAGCACCACGCAGTCCTTGACCGCCGGGTGGCGGGCCAGGACCGTCCCCACCTCGTCCGGCTCGACGCGGAAGCCGCGGATCTTCACCTGATCGTCAGCGCGGCCGAGGTACTCGAGGTCACCGGTAGGCAGCCAACGGCCGATGTCTCCCTGGCGGTACATCCGCTGGCCGGTGCCGTAGCCCATGGCCTCGGCGAAGGGGTCGGGCAGGAAGCTCGCGGCCGTGCGGTCGGGCCAGTTGAGGTAGCCCCGCGAGACGTTGGGACCCGCCATGTAGACGTAGCCCGGCACACCCACGGGCACCGGCTCGAAGGAGGCGTCGAGCACGTAGGCGCAGCAGTTCGGGATGGTCTTGCCCACCGGCACTCGGTCGCCGGCACGGAACCGGGCGAGGTCCGCGGCGTCGGGCTCGTAGACCACGGCGGTGACGGTGGCCTCGGTCGAGGCGTAGCTGTTGTTCAGGCGCACCCGGTCGCCCACCAGCTCCAGCCACTCCGCCATGCGTTCGGGCAGGGCCTGCTCGGTGCCGATCACCACCAGGCGCAGCGACGGCGGCGGCGGGGTCTTCGCCCGGTACATCTCGCCCACCCACTCGTGCCAGTAAGCGGTGGGCAGATCGACCGCCGTGATGCCGTAGCGCTCGATCAGCCCCGCCAACTCGTCGAACGAGGGGAAGAGGCCTGGAGGACGCGGCACCACGGCGCCGCCCATCAGCCAGGTGGGGAAGATCTCCTCGGACGTGATGTCGAAGCTGATCGAGGTGAACTGCAGCACCCGGTCGTCCGGCCCGAGCCGATAGCGCATGGCGCAAGAGGTGGCGTGGTTGGCGAGAGCCCGGTGGGGCACGGCGACCCCCTTGGGCCGGCCGGTCGAGCCCGAGGTGTAGACGATGTAGGCGAGGCTCTCGGGAGGGATCGGCCAGTCCGGCTCGGACGGGTCCTCCGCCGAGAGGTCGAGCCGATCGACGCAGAGGAGGGCAGGTCCGCCGCCGTTGCCATCGCCGTGAGCCGCGGGGAGGCGGTCAGCCAGATGCTCCTGGGTGATCAGCGCCGGCATCGCGGTGTCCTCGATCATCAGGGCGAGCCGCTCCTTCGGGTACTCCGGATCGAGAGGGACCCAGGCCCCTCCCGCCTTGAGCACGGCGAGCAGCACGAGAGGCATCTCCAGCGAGCGCTCGACGCAGACTCCCACCGACATCTCGGGACCCACGCCCAGCCGCCGCAGGAAGCGCGCCAGGCGGTTGGCCTGGCGGTGCAACTCGGCGAAGGTGAGCCGCGCGTCGCCGAACAGTACGGCCGGGGCGTCGGGGGTGCGGCGGGCTTGTTCGGCCAGCCGGTCGAGGATGGGCGGCGGCAGGTTCACGGCGGGCTGGTTCCAGTCGACCAGGATCTGCCGCCGCTCCTCCGCCGAGAGGATCGGCAGCTCCCCGACGGCTCGGTCCGGCTCCGCCAGGGCGGCCTTGAGCAGGGCCTGGAAGTGGCCGGCCATGCGCGCGATCGTCGGCTCCTCGAACAGGTCGGTGCTGTACTCGAAATAGCCGGTAATGCCGCCCGGCACCTCCACCAGGTCGAGCGTCAGGTCGAGCTTCGCGAGACCCCGATCGACCGGCAGCGACGACAGCGTCAGCCCCGGCATCGAGAGGGCGCCGCCGGCCGCGTTCTGAAGGGCGAACATCACCTGGAAAAGCGGGTTGTGCGACAGGTTGCGGTGCGGCTGCAACTCCTCGACGAGCTTCTCGAACGGTAGGTCGGAGTGGGCGAAGACCGCCAGGGCCTCGCCGCGCACCTCGGCGAGAACCTCGCGGAAGCTCATCTCACGCTTCACCGCGGCGCGCACCAGGAGGGTGCTCGAGAAGCAGCCGACGACGCTCTCATGCTCGGTGCGGTGGCGGTTGGCGACCGGTACCCCCACCACGAAGTCGCCCTGATTCGTGCAGCGGAAGAGCAGGGTGTCGAACAGGGCGAGGAGCGCCATGAACGAGGTCGCGCCCGCCGTCTGGGCGAGGGCCTTGAAGAGCGCAGCGGTGGGATTGGGGACCTCGAACGACACGATGTTGCCGCGCGGCGACGCCATGTGACGCCGCGGGTGGTCGGTCGGCAGCTCGAGGACGGCCGAAGCACCCTCCAGCCGCTCTCGCCAGAAGCCGAGCTCCTGGGCCAGCGCCTCTCCCTGCAGGCGTTCGCGCTGCCAGCGCGCGAAGTCCCCGAAGCTCGCCCGTGGTGCGGAGAGGGGGGAGGGCTCACCGCCTGCGAAGGCTCCGTAGAGCACCGCGAGCTCACGCAGCAACAGGCCCAGCGACCAGCCATCGGCGATGATGTGGTGGACGCACAGCAGCAGAGTGTGACTTTGCGGTCCCAGGCGCAGCAGCTTGGCGCGGAACAGCGGCCCTCGCGCGAGGTCGAACGGTTGCCTGGCCTCTTCGCCGGCGAGCGCGATCGCCCGCGGCTCGACCTCACCTTCCGTCAGGCCGATCAGGTCGATCAGGGCCAGGACCGGCCCTTCCCCGGGCAGCGCCGGCTCGACGACCTGCCGGGGCTCGCCTGCCTCCAGCGGGAAATGGGTGCGCAGAGCCGCGTGACGGCGCACCAGCGCTTCAACCGCGCGCTCGAGGGCCGCCCGGTTCAGATCGCCGGTGAGCCGGAGCGCCCGAAAGATGTTGTCGACGTAGGACCCGGGATCGAGCTGGTCGAGGAACCAGAAGCGCTGTTGCGCGAACGCCAGCGGATAGATCCGAGGCACGTCTTCGCTCTCGGCCGTTTTCGCGCGGGAGCGCTCCTGCGCCATGCGGGCCAGCAGGGCGAGTTTCTCTTCCCGGGATAGAGCTGAGAGCTCGGCCGGCAGACTACTGCTCACTGCCCGTCTCCTTCTGCGATCATCTGCGCCAGCAGGCTGTCCAACTCGGCATCCGACAGCTCGGCCGCCTTGGCGACGAGCCCTTGAGCGTCGAGCGCCGGGAGCTCGGGAGAGCCGGTGGCCACCGACAGCGCGGCCGCCATGCCTTCGATCGTCGGCGTCTCGAAGATGACCATCAGCGAGAGGTCCGCCCCCAGCGTGTCGCGCACCCGCGCCAGGATCCTCGCCGCCGACAGCGAGTGGCCGCCGAGGAGGAAGAAGTCGTCCCGCACCCCCACGCGCTCGATTCCCAGGACCTCGCTCCAGATGGACGCAAGCGTCGCCTCGGCGGGCGAGCGAGGCTCGACGAAGCTCCCCGCGGGCTCGGCGCGCGCCGCCTCGGGGGCGGGGAGTGCCTTGCGGTCCACCTTGCCGTGCGGGGTGAGCGGCAGCACGTCCATGATCACGAAGGCAGACGGAATCATGTACTCCGGCAGGCTCGCCTTGAGGAGTTGCCGCAGGTCTTGGGCAGTGGGCGCCGCCTCGAGAGGAGCCACGATATAGGCCACCAGCTTCGCCTCTCCGGCTCCGCCGTCGGTACGCGCCAGCACGACCACCTCCCGCACCGCCGGATGACGGGCGAGGCCGGCCTCGATCTCGCCGAGCTCGATGCGGAAGCCCCGTACCTTGACCTGGTGGTCGCGGCGGCCCAGGTATTCGAGGTCGCCGCCGGGCCGTACTCGCGCGAGGTCGCCGGAACGGTAGAGCCGCGCCCCGGGCCGTACCCCGAACGGATCGGGGACGAACCGCTCGGCGGTGAGATCGGGCCGGTTCAGGTAGCCACCGCTCAGCCCCGATCCGCCGACGTGGATCTCGCCCGGCACTCCCTCCGGGGTGAGGTTGAAGTCGCGATCGAGGAGATGGACCGAGAGATCTGGAATCGGCCGGCCGATCCGGCTACCCAGCCCCTCGGCCTCCGCATCCGCGCTGGTGACGGGGCGGTAGGTGACGTGGACTGTCGTCTCGGTGATGCCGTACATGTTGATCAGGCGCGGCCGGGCGTCCCCGTGACGGGCGAACCAGGGCTGCAGGCTGCCGAGCTCCAGGGCCTCGCCGCCGAAGACCACATACCGGAGAGCGAGATCCTCGACGCTCTCGCCCCGCGCCCGCACCGCCTCTTCCGCCTCGATGAGCTGGCGGAAGGCGGACGGGGTCTGATTGAGCACGGTGACGCGTTCGTGCGCCAGCTCCAGGTAGAACGCCTCGGGGGACCGGCTGACCAGGTACGGCACCACGACGAGGCGGCCGCCATACAGCAGGGCACCCCACAGCTCCCAGACGGAAAAGTCGAAGGCGAAGGAGTGGAACAGCGTCCAGACGTCCTCAGACCCGAAGCCGAACCAGGCGTCGGTCGCTGAGAAGAGCCGGGCGACGTTACCGTGGCGAATCGGAACCCCTTTGGGGAGGCCGGTGGAGCCCGAGGTGTAGATGATGTAGGCGAGGTTGGCGGGACCGGCTCCGCCCTCCGGGTCGGCGTCGCTCTCCGCCTCCAGGCCCGGAGCATCCAGGCAGAGGACGCGGACGCGGCTCTCCGGCAGCGAAACGGCCAGGCCAGTCTCCGTGACCAGCACCGGCGAGGCAATGCCGACTTGTGAGTCTTCCAGGATCCACTCGATCCGCTCCGCCGGGTAGCTCGGATCGATGGGCACGTAGCCGCCCCCGGCCTTCAAGATGCCGAGGATCCCGATCACCAGGTCCGGCGAGCGCTCGACGCAGAGCGGCACCGGTGTCTCCAGGCCGACCCCAAGGGCCCGCAGACGGTGGGCCAACCGGTTGGCCCGGCGGTTGAGCTCGCCATAGGTGAGGCGCTGCTCCCCCATCGTCACGGCCACGGCGTCGGGCGTGCGCGCGGCCTGCGCCTCGAACCGGCGGTGGAGGGCGATATCCGGGGGAGGCGGAGCGGTTTCGGCCACTCCCCAGCCGGCGAGCAGTTCCTGCTGCTCCACGGCGGTCAGCAAAGGGAGCTCGGAGAGCGGGCGTCCGGCGTCCTCGACGATGCCGGCGAGGAGCGTCAGGTAATGGTTGATCATCCGCAGGATGGTCGCGCGGTCGAAGAGATCGGTGTTGTACTCCCAGTGCAGGAGCGCGTGGCGGTCGCTCTCCCGCTCGGCGAGGCCCACCCGCTGCTCGGCCCGCGGAATCACGATGACGTTCATGTCCATCTTCGCCGAGCGGTTGCCACGCACCAGGAACGCCGCCTTGAGATCGCCGAACTCGAGGTCCGGCACGCCGGCGTCGTGGAAGTTGTACATGATCTGAAAGAGCGGGTTGCGGCCGATCTGGCGCTCCGGCCGCAGCTCCTGGACGAGGCGCTCGAAGGGCATGTCCTGGTGGGCGTAGACCTCCAGGTTGAGCTCCCGCACCCGGCCGAGCAACTCCCGGAACTTGGGGTTCTCGGAGAGGTCGCCGCGCAGAAGGAGGCTGTTGACCACCATGCCGATCATTCCCTCGATCTCGTGCGCCCTGCGGTTGGCGTTGCTCGTGCCGATCACCATGTCGAGCTCGCCGGTGTAGCGGTTCAGCAGCGTGAAGAAGCCGGCGAGCATCGTCATGTAGAGGGTGAAGCCCTCGCGGCGGCTGAACTTGCGCAGCCCGTCGTAAAGGTCCGGCGGTACCCGGAAGAGCTCCAGGTCGCCCGCGAACGAAGCGCGCATCGGACGCGGTCTGTCGGTCGCGACCTCGAGGCCGGGCGGCGCTCCCGCGAGCTTCTTCTTCCAGAAGCCGAGCAGATGGTCCATGATCGGCCCTTCCATCCACTCGCGCTGCCAGACCGCGAAGTCGGCGTACTGAACGGGCAGCTCAGGGAGGGGCGAGGGCTCGCCGCCCAGGAAGGTCGGGTAGAGCGTCTTGATCTCCCGCAATAGGAGGGCGAAGGACCAGCCGTCGTGGACGAAGTGGTGCTCGATCTGGATCAGCTCCCAGAGGTCGTCGTCGAGGCGCACCAGGCGCCAGCGGATCAGGGGCGCTTGGGCGATATCGAACGGCACCTGGGCCGTCTCTTCGAAGAGACGCTCGGCGAGAGCCTCCCGCTCCTCCTCGGGCACGCCGCGCAGGTCGACGAGGGGGAGGCTCACGGGTGCCGCCGGATGGACCACCTGCACCGGCCGGCCGCCGAACGCCGGGAAGCTGGTGCGCAGGATCTCATGCCGGCGCACCAGCTCGGTCAGCACTTGCTCGAGCACGTCCACCCGGAGGGGGCCGCGGAGCCAGAGGGTGAACTGGAAGTTGTAGGCGATGTTGCCGCCCGGCGTGAGCTGGTTGAGGAACCAGACCCGCTCCTGGGGGAACGACAGCGGGATGGGCCGGTCGCGCGGTGCCCGGCGGATGGGGGGAAGCTCGGGGAACTCGCTGGCAATACCGGGCTTCTCGACCGCCTCGGCCAGCTGGGCCACCGTCGGGTTCTTGAACACCTCGATCAGCGACAGTTCGACCTTGAAAGCCTGGCGGATGCGCGTCGCGAGCTTGGCGACCAGCAGCGAGTGGCCGCCGAGCTGGAAGAAGTCGTCGTGGATGCCGATCCGCTCGATGCCGAGCAGGTCGCTCCAGGCCTCGGCGAGCATCTGCTGGACCGGCGTGTGTGGGGGCATGTACGAGGAGTCGAGGTTCGGCCGCCCCATGTCGGGAGCCGGCAGCGCCCGCCGGTTCACCTTGCCGCTCGGCGTCATCGGCAGCGCCGCCAGGACGACGAACGCCGCCGGGACCATGTAGTCGGGCAGGCTCTCCTTCAAGGCTTGGCGCAGATCGCTGATCGAGGGAGCGGGCTCGCCGGCCGGGACGACGTAAGCCACCAGCCGCTTCTGTCCCGGGGAGTCCTCGCGCACCGCGACCACCGCGTCGCGCACGCCGGCCTGACGGCGCAGCACCGCCTCGATTTCCCCCAGCTCGATGCGGAAGCCGCGCACCTTGACCTGGTCGTCGGCACGTCCGCGGAACTCCAGGTCGCCATCGTTCCTCAGCAGCGCCAGGTCGCCGGTGCGGTAGAGGCGGCTGCCTGCTCCGGTGCCGTCCGCGGCAGCGAAGGGGTTGGGCACGAAGCGGTCGGCGGTCAGGTCCGGGCGGCCGAGGTAGCCGCGGGCGAGGCCTGCGCCGCCAACGTAAAGCTCGCCCACCACGGCGGCCGGCACCAGCTCCAGGTCACGATCGAGCACATAGGTCCTGGCGTTGGGCACCGCGCGGCCGATCGGCACGTCACCGGGAGGCACGCCGAGCGTCAGATCCCGATGGGTGCTGACGATGGTCGCCTCGGTCGGTCCATAGGTGTTGACCAGACGGATGCGCTCGCCGATCCGCTCGCGCCAGGTCGCCAGCCGGTCGGCCTGCGCCTGTTCGCCGCCGAGGATCACCAAGCGCACGCCATGCGGGACGTCGAGGTCGGAGCCGTTCATCTCGGCGACCAGCTCGTGCCAGTAGGCCGTGGGCAGATCGAGCACGGAGATGCGCAGCCGTGCGAGCTCGCGGCCGAAGCGTTCGAGCGCGCCCGCCATCTCGTCGTCGCGGAGCACCAGCGTCGCGCCGCGCGTCAGGCAGGGGTAGATCTCCTCGGCGCTGGTGTCGAAGCTCATCGAGGCGAACTGCAGCACGCGGTCGCCCGGCTCGACGGTGTACGCCTCGGCGGCATGACGGATGTAGTTGACCAGGGAGGCGTGCGGGACGAGCACTCCCTTGGGCCGGCCGGTCGAGCCCGAGGTGTAGATGACGTACGCCGGGTGCCGGGGGTCGACCTCCGGCAGCGCCGCGCGATCGCCGGCCGCCTCTGCGATCAGGCTCCAGTCCGCATCCAGACGCAAACTGCGCGGCGCGGAGGCCGGAAGCTTCGGCTCCAGCCGCTCCTGGGTGAGCACCAGCCGCGCTCCGGAGTCTTCCAGCATGAACGCCAGCCGCTCCTGGGGGTAAGCGGGATCGAGCGGCAGGTACGCCCCCCCCGCCTTCAGCACGCCCAGCATGCCGACCACCATCTCGGGCGAGCGCTCGACGCACAGGCCGACGATCGACTCGGGTCCGACGCCCAGGCGGCGCAGGTGGCGCGCCAGCGTGTCGGCCTGGGCCGCGAGCTCGCCGTAGGTGAGCAGTCCACCGGCCGTCGTCTCCACCGCCAGGGCCTCCGGAGTCCGCGCGGCTGCCTCGTCGACGAGGCGATGGATCGACGTCGCCGGAACCTCCCGCACCGGCCCTTGGCCGCTCAGGAGAAGCTCCCGACGCTCGTCTTCGACGAGGATGGGGAGATCTCCCAGCCGGCTCTGGGGGTGGGCGATTACGCCCCGCAGCAGCGTTACGAGGTGGGCGAGGATGCGCCGCGCCGAGTCGGGGCTGATACGGGTCCAGTGGAAGTTGAGACGCAGCTCCAGATGGTCGCTCTTGGGCAGCGCATAGAGGGTGAGGGGGAAGTTGCCCGATTCGGAGAGATGCGCCTCGCGGACCTCGATGCCGAAGTCGGTGGCTCCCTGGCGCAAGGCGTCCACCGGGTAGTTCTCGAAAACCAGCACGGTCTCGAACAGACTGCCTTTACGCCCCACCTCGCTCCACGCCATCACCTGGTCGAGCTGGCTGTGCTCGTGTTCCCGCTGCTCCGTCTGCTGCTCCTGGATTGCCTTGAGCCAGGGGATCAACCGCTGGTCTCCCCTGGCGTCCACCCGCACCGGAAGCAGGTTGATGAACAGCCCGACCATCGACTCTACGCCCTCGACCTCGGGCGGCCGGCCCGAGACGATGCCGCCGAAGATGACGTCCGGGCTCGCGGCATAGCGGCTGAGCAGAAGGCTCCATGCACCCTGAACCACGGTGTTGAGCGTGAGTTGGTGCCCGCGGGCGAAGGCGCGCAGGGCCGCGGTCTCGTCCGCCGGCAGCTCAAGGGCCTCCTCGCGGGCCACCCAGCCCGTGGGATCGCCGCCCGCACCGGTGCCGTCAAAAGGCAGCGGATTGGTAGTGCTGAAACCTGCAAGAGTCCGCCGCCAGAAGGACTCGGCCTGGGCCGGATCCTGGCCCTGGAGCCAGGTGATGTAGTCGCGGAAGGGGCGCGGCGGGGCAACGCGGACCTCGCGGCCGTCGCGCAAAGCACTATAGAAGGTGAAGGCGTCGGCGAGGACGAGCCCCATCGACCAGCCGTCGACCACCATGTGGTGGAAGCTCCAGACGAACTTGTGAACATCTTGCCCGAAGCGGATGACGGCGACCCGCATCAAGGGGGGCTTGGCGAGGTCGAGGCCGAGGTCGTGGTCCTCACGCAGGAAGGCGGCGAAACGCTCCTCGCGCTCGGCCTCCGGCAGGTGGCTCCAGTCGTGCTCCTGCCAGGGCAGGACCGCGTCTCGGCGCACCACCTGGAGCGGCTGCTCGCGGCGCTCCCAAAGGAACTGGGTGCGCAGAGCCGGATGCCGCTCCAGCACCCGGCTCCAGGCCTGGCGCCAGGCGGCGACGTCCAGAGGCCCGGCGAGGGTCGAGACGTACTGATCGAAGTAGACCTGCCCTTTTTCCTCCGCAAACAGGAGATGGAACAACATCCCCTGCTGCGAGGCAGAGAGCGGATAGATATCCTCAATGTTTTGCTTGCTCATCAAAACCTTTCTTCAGTTGCCCTGCTAGGACAGCTCTGCGAGCAGATCGTCGAGATCTTCTTGGCTCAGACCGGCAATCGGAAAATCAGAGGGAGTAAACCCGCTCGCTTCCGAAGACTGGCAGTGCTGGATCAGAGAGCGCAGCGAGCTGACGAACCGATCCGCCAGGACCTGGACCGCTTCCCTTCCGTAGACCCGCTCGCTGAAGGTCCAGCCGACGCGCAGGCAGCCATGAGACACCCTGCCTTCCACATCCATCAAATGACGCCGCGGGGCGCCGGGATCACGCTCCTCGGCGAGCCGCTCACCCCGCCAACCGGTCCCGGTGGCGTCCAACTCGCCTATCCAACTGAACCCGATCTCGGGCGCCGTGGCGGACGGGGCAAAATCCAGCCCCAGGCGGGAGAAGTGACGTTGCCACTCCTTCACCCCTTTGAGCAGGTCGCCCTGGGCTGCTTTGCCTTCTAAGTGCACCGGGTAGGGAATACCGAGACACCCGATCGTGCGCGAACCGTCGAGACCCTCCAGCCCGCCATCTCGGACGGCCCCCTCTGCCTCGACCACGAGGTCCCGCGCGCCTGTCCAGCCGAGGTACGCCTCGGTCAAGGCCGCGAGCATCACCTCTTCGACCGTGTTTCCGTAGGCCTGGTGTACGTCTTCGATCAGATCGCGAGTCTCGCCCGCTTCGAGCGTGACCCAGAGCGTAGTCGCCGCGCCCATGGTCCTGACTTCGGGATCGGTCGTAGAGGCGCGCGCCCCCTGCGGGGCTCGGAGGCGCGAGACAGCCAGCCGGCTGGCCGAATCCACGGCCGCCGGGGCCGTCCGCGACCGCTCTGCCAGAGCCCGCGCCAGGCTGCTGAAAGAAGCTCCGGGCGCTGGCACCGACGGCAGGGCACCCCACCGGATCTCCTCGCAGGCGGCGTCCAGCTTCTCGACCAGGAACTGGTAGGAGATGCCGTCGAGGACCATGGGGTGGGCCGCGAGCAGCAGCCGGACCGGTCCTCCCGGAGGAGAGAACAGGGCAACGCGAAGAGGATCCGTCTCGAGAGAGACGCGTTTGCGCACGGCGTCGACGGCCGTTGCGCCCGCCGGTCCGTCGATCCGCTCCATGGTGAGGAGCGCGGCGGGATCGGCCGGATCGAGAACCCTCTGGGTCCAGGCTCCGGAGCCGTCGGCCGCCGGAGCGAACCGCAAGCGGAGGGCGTCGTGGCGGCCGACCACTGCCTGGAGGGCGGTCTCCACGATGTGCAACCCCAACCCGGCCGGTGGCTCGAGCAGCACCGCCTGATTCCAGCGTTCGAAAGCCGGCCCTCCAGCCTGCAGGAGGACCTCCTGCGCCGGCGTGAGAGGCACGGGGCCTGCCACAGCTTCTTCCTGCCCTGGCTTGGCAGCCTCGACCTCGGCGACCACGGCCAGATCGGCGATCGTCTGATGCTGGAAGAGCTGGCGCGGGGCGAAGCGGAGGCCTCGCTTCTTGCACCGCGCCACCACCTGGATGGTGAGGATCGAATCGCCTCCCAGCTCGAAGAAGTTGTCGGTGACACCCACCCGCTCCAGGTGCAGGACCTCGGCCCACACCGCGGCGAGGACCTCCTCCACGGCATCGCGCGGAGCCACGAACTCACGCCTTCCGGCCGCCTCCTCCTCGGGCGCCGGGAGACGTACCAGGGCGCGGCGGTCCACCTTGCCGTTGGGGGTCAGGGGGAGGGCCGGGAGAGGGATGAAGAGCAGCGGCACCATGTACTCGGGGAGCTTCTCCGCGAGCGCCGTGCGCAGCTCGGTGATCCCCGGCATCTCCCCTTCGGGCACCAGGTAGGCGGCCAGGCGCTTGGTGCCCGGCACGTCTTCGCGGACCACGACGGCGCACTCCCGCACCGAGGGCTCGGTGGACAGGACCGCCTCGATCTCTCCCAACTCGATGCGGAAGCCGCGGATCTTGACCTGGTGGTCGGCGCGGCCTAGGAAGTCGAGCGAGCCATCCCGCTGGTA
>Ga0190265_10000474_pt1 | contig 28725 bp, 28 predicted proteins | sample Popmic124T_FD_133135 | JGI IMG/M metagenome (GOLD analysis project Ga0190265, IMG submission 133135) | Populus adjacent soil microbial communities from riparian zone of Indian Creek, Utah, USA - 124 T | ecosystem: Environmental > Terrestrial > Soil > Riparian zone | place: USA: Utah | collected...
CGAGACGGCATCTCAGGGGCGGCCGGACGGTGAGGGTCTCGCTGCGGATCTCGGCCAGGGGCGCCCGTCCCGAGGCGCTCGCGCTTCGGATCGGAGGCCGCCGGTGAGGCGCCTGAGGACAGCCCACGGACAGCCGGCTACGAACCACAAGGAGACCACATTGCCTGTGCCGATCAGATCGAAGGCCTCGACGAGCGCGATCGCGATCATCGCGGCGATCGGCCTCTGGCTCGTCCTCTCGCTGCTCCCGGCCTCGGCTTCCGCCGCGGTGGAGTGGGAGGCGAGCACCCAGTGGGGGCCCACCGTGCTCGAGCCCGGCGGCCGAGGCGGTGTGGCGATCGAGATCGGCAACGTCGGCGACACCACCGCGACGGGGTGGCCGACCGTGGCGGTCACGCTCCCGCCCGGCGTCACCTTCGACGTCGCCGCTCCGGACGATGGCAGTGGCCTCGCATGGTCGTGCAGCGGTGCAGGCGACCCCCAGACGGTGACCTGCAACCCACCCGCGAGTGTTGGGTTCGTCCCGTTCCTGTGGCCGTTGGCCAAGACGTTCGTGGGAGGAGCGCTCAATACGGGCTTCCCCACTTGGGTTAAGTTCACGTTCGACGTAGCCCCCAGCGCCCCTGTTGGCGAGCATCAGATCTCCGTCGCCGTAGCCGGCGCCGGGGCGCCGATCCCGGGAAACGCGGTCATGGACGTCGAGATCGGCACCGTCCAGCCCGGCTTCGGGTTCGTCGACGGCAGCTTCGAGGCTGGCGCCAAGGACGGCTCCGGCGCCGACTACACCCAGGCTGGTGGCCGCCCGGACAACGTGTTCGTCAGCTTCGTCACCACCAAGAAGTTCAACGAGCTGGCAGACCCTCTCGATCCATTGTCGTGGGTCGAGTTCATCGAGCCCGTCGGCTCGATCAAGGACACAGTCACCGAGATCCCGCCCGGGCTGATAGGAAACCCGACCGCGGTGACGGAGTGCCCGAAGTCCGACGTGGTCTTCGACGCGTGCCTGGCATCGGCGCAGATAGGCGTCGCCGAGGCGACCCAAGTTGCGCTGCCGGTGGTGCAGATGACCGGCGTCTACAACGTCGTCCCCGACGACGACGCGCCCGCGCAGTTCATGTTCAACACCGGCGGCGGCCCTGTCCTGCTGACGCCGGTCCTGCGCAGCGACGGCAACTGGGGCATCAACGTCGACACCCGAGACATCACCGAGGCGAACCCGCTGTTCGGCGCGCGCGTCACGCTCTGGGGCGATCCAGCCGATCCCGCGAACGACGACCAGCGCTGCGCGCTGCCGAGCCACGTGGGCGACGTCTGCGCCGGTTATCGGGCTGACGGCCGGATCGCCGGCCCGGCCCACCAGACGGCGCCACACGAGTCACCGATGCCCCCCCGCGCCTTCATCAGCAATCCCACCCGTTGCGACGGATCGGCAGAGATCGTCACGATGCACCTTTCGCCGTGGCAGTCGCCTGCTCGCTTCGCGCCCGACGGCGATCCCGACCTGACCGATCCGTTGTGGGAGAGCTTCACGGCTCAGGCGCCGGCGCTGACGGGCTGTGACGCGCTGTCGTTCTTCCCATCGATCGACGCGACGCCCACCACGACCAAGCCTGGCGCCCCGTCGGGTCTCGAGTTCAAGCTCACGCTTCCCCAGAACGACGACCCGGATGGCCTCGCGACCGCGCACCTGCGCAACGCCACCGTCACGCTGCCTGCGGGCACGACCGTCAACCCCGGGTCGGCGGACGGGCTGGACTCGTGCAGCTCGTCCGAGATCGGGCTGGTCTCGGAGAGCCCGGTCCGGTTCACCAAGCTCGAGCCGAGCTGTCCGCTCGCGTCGAAGATCGGCACGGTCACGGTCGAGACCCCGCTGCTCGACGAGCCGCTGAACGGCGACGTCTTCCTGGCTGCCCAGGGCGACCACCCGTTCGACTCGCTCGCAGCCATCTACATGGTGATCCGCGGTCCGGGCATTCTCGGCAAGCTCGCCGGGAAGGTTCGCATGGACAAGGACACCGGCCAGATCACCACGACGGTGATCGACAACCCGCAGGTTCCGTTCGACACGTTGACGGTGCGGTTAAAGGCCGGCGAGCGTGCGCCGCTGACGTTGCCCGACAGCTGCGGCTCGCATGAGATCGCTGCCGACTTCACGTCTTGGGCCGGCCACGACGTAAAGACCTCGGACGGCTTTGAGGTCGATTGTCCCGGTAGCGCTGGCTTGTTCGATCCGTCGTTTGCGGCGGGGACGTCGAATCCGATCGCTGGTGGTAGCTCGCCGATGCGGGCGCGGATCACCCGTGATGCGGGCAAGGAGCTTGGCCGGGTCAGCATGGATCTCCCACGCGGCCTGTTGGCTGGCCCGCGTGATGTCGCGGTCTGCACTGACGCGCAGCTGGCGGGTGGTGCTCCGAAGACCGGCCGTGAGCTGCGGAGCGTCCCTTCGTGTCCTGTCGAGTCGCAGATCGGCACCACCACGGTCGGTGTCGGTGCCGGCAGCTCGCCGTTCTTCCCGCTGATACCAGGAACAGCAGCCACCGGCCGCGTGTTCCTGACCGCCACCCACCACGGCTCCGACGCTCCGGCACCGGCGGGGATGGGCAAGATCGCATATGGGGCCGCGATCGAGGTTCCGGCGGTAGCGGGCCCGTTCGACCTCGGCCGAGTCGTCGTCAAGGCGGCGGTCTACGCCGACCCGACCACAGCGGATCTCAAGGTGATCTCGGACAAGCTGCCACGCGTCCTCAACATCCAAACCGGCACCGATCCGTCGAGCATCGACGGGGTCGTCCTCAACGCCCGCGACGTGCGTGTGGACGTGGATCGGGCGAACTTCGTTCGCAACCCGACGTCGTGTGCGGAGAAGACATTCGCCGCCGACATCCAGGCCCAAGACGGCACCACCGTGCAGCGCAGCTCGCGCTTCCAGGTCGCCGACTGCGCCAGCCTGGCGTTCAAGCCGAAGCTCGCACTGCGGTTGACCGGCCGCAAGCAGCGCACGACCGGCAAGCATCCGGGTGTCAGGGCGAAGGTGACCCAGACCTCGGGTGAGGCTGGGATCGAGGGCGCGGTCGTCAGGTTGCCCAAGAGCCTCGCCTTGGACCCCGACAACGCCCAGGCGCTGTGCGAGTTCGCCGACGGCACCAAGGACGATCTGGAGAACCACTGCCCGAAGGGGTCGATCGTCGGACGTGCCCGCGCTGTCTCGCCGCTGCTCAAGGCGCCGCTGGTCGGGAACGTGTACTTCGTCAAGAACGTCCGCACCGACGCGAGGACGGGCAACCAGATCCGGACGTTGCCGATGATCGTCGTCGCACTCAGGGGCGAGATCGCGGTCAACCTCCGCGGCGTCTCATCGACGACCCGCGGTGGTCTGCTCGTCAACACGTTCAACCAGGTCCCCGACGCGCCGATCAGCCAGTTCAACCTCAACATCAAGGGCGGCAAGACAGGCATCCTCACCGTGACCCGCACCAGGGCCTCGCGGATCAACCTGTGCGCCAACCCCAGAGGCCACCGCGCCGGTGTCGACATGGACGGCCACAACGGCAAACGCCGCGACTTCACCGTCACCGTCAAGACACCATGCGCAAAGAACCGCAAAGCCGCGGCGAACCGCAAAGCCGCGGCGAACCGCAAGGCCGCGGCGAACCGCAAGGCCGCGGCGAAGCGCAAGGCCGCGGCGAAGCGCAAGGCCAAGCGCAAGAGCTAGCAACGACCTGAGATGGGGCGCTGGCGAACCGCCGGCGCCCTATCTCGCCGAGCCGGGTGCCTCTGTCCGCGCCGGGCTCGACTCCGCTGGCGCGGGGCGGCTGCATCACCAGCTCCAGCTCCTCGCCGTCCGACAGCTCCAGCACCACCAGCGTCGGGTCGCGCTCGGACCGCCGCACGCCTGCTACGCGCGCGCCGACGGCCTGCTCGAGCTCGAAGCCGATCACCGGCGTGCGCAGCGCGGCCTCGCGGGCCAGCGCGAAGCGCAGGGCCGTGCGCGCGTTCTCGGACAGCACGGCGAAGCGGTGAAAGATCGCGTTGCGGTCGCGACGACATCGCCGTTACGAGCGGATACGTGGGCGGACTGGCAATGGCTATAGCGCTGCTGGGCGAAACGGCCTTCGGATAGGATGCAGATATGCATATGAATGTGCGCAACGCGAACATCGGATTGGCCGTAGCGGTGGCGATGATGGCTGTGGGTGTTCTGATCGTGGGGACGAGTCCGAGCGATGCCGAGCTGCAGTTGATCTTCTGGCCGGCCTTCTTCGTGGGAATCGCGGTGCCGATCGTCATCGAGAGCCGCGAGGTACGCCGGGAGCGTCGCCGTCGCTCGCCTCTCTAGCCCTTTCCCCTTGGGTAGTGAAGGACAGATCGGTCCTTGCTGTCGATTTCCGTGTCGCTCGTTCGACGTACAGGTAGAAAAGCGGACTACCCGACGAGAAGGAGCTTCAGATGCGTTTCATGGTGATCGTCAAGGCGAACGAGAAGAGCGAGGCCGGCGTGCTGCCCAGCGAGTGGCTGCTCACCGAGATGGGCAAGTTCAACGAGGAGCTGGTCAACGCGGGCGTGTTGCTCGGCGGCGACGGGCTGCAGCCGAGCTCGAAGGGCGCGCGGGTGCGCTTCTCGGGCGACGAGCGGAGCGTGATCGACGGGCCGTTCGCCGAGACCAAGGAGCTGGTCGCCGGCTTCTGGTTGATCGAGGTCAAGTCGCTCGACGAGGCGATCGAGTGGATGAAGCGGGTGCCGTGCGAGCCAGGCGACGAGGGCGAGCTGGAGATCCGCCAGGTGTACGAGCGCGACGACTTCGGCGACGAGTACTCCGATGAGGCGCGCGAGCGGGCAGACCGCGTCTGGAAGCAGGTCAACGACCAGTAGCGGGGCGCCACTGCGAAGCTGAACCGAGCCATGGCCGCCTCGACCACGACGGAGCGCGCGATCGACGCCGTCTGGCGGATCGAGTCGGCCAAGGTGATCGCCGTCCTGGCGCGGATGACCGGCGACGTCGGGGTCGCCGAGGACCTCGCCCAGGACGCGCTGGTCGCCGCGCTGGAGCAGTGGCCGAAGTCGGGCGTTCCGGCGAACCCGGGCGCCTGGCTGACCGCGACGGCGAAGAACCGGGCGATCGACCAGCTCCGCCACCGCGAGATGGCCCAGCGCAAGCACGAGCAGATCGGCCGCGACGCTGAGCTCGACCAGCGCCACGCCGAGCAGGACCTCTCCGCGCAGGTCGACGACGACATCGGCGACGACCTGCTCAGCCTGATCTTCACCGCCTGCCACCCGGTCCTCAGCCAGCCGGCGCGGATCGCGCTGACGCTGAAGCTGATCGGCGCGCTGAGCACCGCCGAGATCGCGCGCGCCTTCCTGGCGAGCGAGCCGACGGTCGCCCAGCGGATCGTCCGCGCCAAGCGCACGCTCGCCGAGGCGCGCGTGCCGATCGAGGTCCCGAGCGGGGGAGAGCGCGACGAGCGGCTCGGCTCGGTGCTCGAGGTGATCTACGCGGTCTTCAACGAGGGCTACTCGGCCACCGCCGGCGACGACTGGATGCGTCCGGAGCTGTGCGCAGACGCGCTGCGGCTCGGCCGCATCCTCGCCGGCCTCGCGCCGACCGAGCCCGAGGTCCACGGCCTCGTCGCCCTGATGGAGATCCAGGCCTCGCGCACGCGTGCGCGTGTGGACCGCGACGGCGAGCCGATCCTGCTGCTCGACCAGGACCGCTCGCGCTGGGACCGCCTGCTGATCCGCCGTGGCCTCGAGGCGCTCGACCGCGCGTATGAGACCCGCCGGCCGCTCGGCCCCTACACGCTCCAGGCCGCGATCGCCGCCTGCCACGCGCGCGCCGCCAGGCCCGAGGACACCGACTGGGAGGCGATCGCCTCCCTCTACGACGCGCTCACCCAGATCACCAAGTCGCCCGTCGTCGAGCTCAACCGCGGCGTCGCCTTCGCGATGGCCTACGGCCCCGAGGCCGGCCTCGATATCGTCGACGCGCTCGCCGGCGAGCCGGCGCTGAAGGGCTACCACCTGCTCCCGAGCGTCCGCGGCGACCTGCTGTTCAAGCTCGGCCGCCTCGACGATGCCCGTGTCGAGTTCGAGCTCGCCGCGTCGCAGACGGCCAACAGCCGCGAGCGCGCGCTGCTGCTCGACCGCGCCGGGCGCTGCGTCGGCTAGGCGCCGCTCAGCGAACCGCGTAGCGCAGGTGCGTCACCCGAACGTGAACGTCGTCTGGCCGACCGTGACCATCTCACGCGGATGGTGGGTCAGCACGAATACCGGCACCTCGAACGGCGGCTCCTCGCCCCAGACGCCGACCGTCTGCTCGTCGCCCGCCTTTGCCCAGCCCCTGCTCCGGCCCAGGATCCGGCCCCGCCACGTATCCGTCGAGCGACATCGAGATGCTGCAGGTCAGGCGTGACATGAGAGCTCCTTTCGCGGGCACGAGTTGTCGCGACGCCGTTGCAGAAGTGCTGTATCCCGTGCGCCGAGTAGATCTAGGTTGCCCGCATGGGTACCGACTCCCTTGCGACCGTAGCGCACATGATCGCATCGACCGGCCCGGTGACGGCGTTCGGCGAAGCTGCGGCGACATCGATCGCGGCCGGCGCGTTTCTGGGTGGATTTGCTGCGGGCGCCGCCGGATTCGTTCTTGCTCGCAAGGACGCTTGGCGGGACCGGGCAACGGTCAACGGGAGTTATCTGGGAGGCACGACGATGATCGCCGCACTGGCCGTAGAGTCGATCCTGAGATAGGATATATGCATATGAATCTTCGAAGTGGAAACATCGGTCTGGCGGTGGCGGTAGCCATGATGGCCGTCGGCCTCGCGATCGTCGGAGTGGATCCAAGCGACACAGAGATGCAGCTGATCTACTGGCCCGCTTTCTTCGTCGGCATTGCGGTAGTGCTTGTCGTGGAGAGGCGTTCGGAACGTCGTGACCGCGAACACCGCTCTTCCCGCTAGGCCTCGAGCGTCGCCTTGAGCGCGGCGGCGCCGTGCCCCATGGCGGCGTCGAGGGCGGGCTCCAGCTCGTTGGGGAGGACGTCGACGACCCAGTCGATCCGGCAGCCGGAGTCGCCGTCGGGGAAGACCTGGACCGAGGCGTTGTAGTGCGTCGCGCCGAGGGGCGAGTCGACGGCGCCGTAGACGAGCCGGCGCAGGTCGTCGTCGACGCTGACGAGTGGCTCGCGCTGCTTGACGCCGTTGGCGAAGGTGACGATCCGGTCGTTGCCGTCGAGCTCGGTGTCGGTTACGAAGCCGCGCACGAGGCGCGTGTGCAGCGCGCCGAAGTCGCGGATCGCGTCCCAGGCGTCGGCGGGTGGGACGGAGGTCGCTATCTCCTTGCGGACTGTGGCCATGTGGGTCTCCCTCTGGTGCGTGGCGGACAAATCGGTCCTGCGTGTCGATTCTCGCGAGGCTCGCTCGTCGCATTGCTAGAACGACGGATGCCCCCCCGAGACTAGGAGCTTCAGATGCGCTACATGGTGATCGTCAAGTCGGACCCGCAGACCGAGGACATGGAGATGCCGCCCGAGGCGATGGAGGAGATGTACGCCACGATGGGCCGCTACAACGAGCAGCTCGCCGACGCCGGCGTGATGCTCGCCGGCGAGGGCCTGCTGCCGAGCTCGAAGGGCTTCAAGGTGCGCTTCGACGGCGAGGAGCGGTCGGTGATCGACGGCCCGTTCACCGAGGCCAAGGAGCTGATCGCCGGCTGGTGGCTGCTCAAGGTCGACTCGCGCGAGGAGGCGATCGAGTGGATCCAGAAGGCTCCGTTCGGCGGCGTCCCCGGCGGCTTCGAGCTCGAGGTCCGCCAGGTCGCCGACGACGAGGACCTCGGCGACGCCTTCACCCCCGAGCTGCGCGAGCAGGAGGCGAAGATCCGCGCCAAGGTCAAGGCGAACCTCGCCGCGGCCTAGCCGACCGGCGCCGGCTCGGCCGCTTCGGCGCAAGCCGGCTCGGGCAGCGGGAACAGGCGCAGGAAGCGGCGTGCGGCGCGCTTGTCGCCGGTGACCTCGGCGTCGCCGGCGGCGAGCGCGTCGGCCAGCTCGATCTCGCGATGGGTCAGGCCCAGCAGGGTGCAGGGATCCGTCGCGATGACGATGTCGGGCTCGCTCGCCGCGCCGCGCTCGGCCTCCAACCGTCCATCCACAACAGCGAGAGCGAACACGTGATCTCCCAACCGCAGCTCGACCGTCGGCGCGAAGTCGCCGGCCGCCTCGGCGTCGAACAGCGTCTGCAGCGAGACGATGTGCGAGTCGAGGCTCATGCAGCCCTCCTCGGCCTCGGACAGCGGCGCGCGGGCGCCCCAGCGGCCGAGCGCGATCAGCACCCCCTCGAGCTCGCGGCCCCAGTCGGTCAGCTCGTAGACCTTCGAGGCGGCCGGGGGAGGGAGGACGCGGCGCTCGACGACGTGGTTCTCCTCGAGCTCGCGCAGCCGCTGCGCGAGGACGTCGGCGCTCATGTGCGGCAGCCCCTCGCGCAGGTCGGTGAAGCGCTTGGGGCCGAGCAGCAGCTCGCGCACGACCATCAGGGCCCACCGCTCGCCGACCCGGTCGAGCGCGCGGGGAATGCCACAGGCCTCCCCATAGCTCCGCTTTCCCATGGCCCGAAGTCTAGCCCCAATTGTGAAATCCGTCCACATGGTTGGAATTCCCAACCATGTGGTACAACTCTCAAACCCGAAGCCCAGGAGGCATTGACGTGACCCCCGAGAACACATCCGACCGCAGCCGCTGGCTGGCGCTCTACGTCCTTTGCGCGGGGGCGCTGATGATCGTCCTCGACGCGACGATCGTGAACGTCGCCCTGCCGTCGATCCAGGACGACCTCGACTTCTCCCAGAGCAACCTCGCCTGGGTCGTCAACGCCTACCTGATCCCGTTCGGCGGCCTGCTGCTGTTCTCGGGCCGGCTCGGCGACCTGATCGGCCAGCGCAAGATCTTCCTGATCGGGCTCGGCGTCTTCACCGTCGCGTCGGCGGCCTGCGCGCTCGCGCAGAACCAGGAGATGCTGATCGCCGCGCGCTTCGTCCAGGGCGCCGGCGGCGCGGCGACCTCCGCCGTCGTGCTCGGGATGATCGTGACGATGTTCCCGGAGCCGCGCGAGCAGGCGAAGGCGATCGGCGTCTACGGCTTCGTCGCCTCGGCCGGCGGCTCGATCGGCCTGCTCGCCGGCGGCGTGCTGACCGACCTGATCTCCTGGCACTGGATCTTCTTCATCAACATCCCGGTCGGCATCGCGACCGCGTACTTCGCGCTGAAGCTGGTCGAGGGCGATGACGGCATCGGCTTCGAGCAGGGCGCCGACATCCCCGGCGCGGTGCTGCTGACCAGCGGCGTGATGCTCGCCGTCTACGCGATCCTCGGCGTCAGCGAGGACGGCTGGATCTCCGGCCGCGTGCTCGGCCTCGGCGCCGTCGGGCTGGCGCTGGTCGCCGCGTTCGTGTTCCGCCAGTCGCGGCTCGAGCACCCGCTGATGCCGCTGCGGCTGTTCAAGTCGCGCAACGTCGTGGGGGCGAACGCCGTGATGGTGTTCCTCGTCGCGGGGATGTTCTCGATGTTCTTCCTTGGCGCGCTCTACCTGCAGCGCGTGCTCGGCTACGACCCGTTCGAGGTCGGCCTGGCGTTCCTGCCCTCGACGATCGTCATGGGCGCGATGTCGCTGCGCTTCACCGAGCCGCTGATCATGCGCTTCGGGCCGAAGAACACGCTGGTCTCGAGCCTCGTGTTCATCGCCGCCGGGCTGCTGCTGTTCGCCCGCACGCCGGTCGACGGCAACTACCTGCTCGACATCGTCCCGCCGGTCGTCTTCATCGGCCTCGGGGCCGGCATGGGCTTCCCGTCGCTGATGATGCTGTCGATGTCGGGCGTGTCGATGCAGGACTCCGGCCTCGCGTCGGGCCTGATCAACACGACCGTCCAGGTCGGCGGCGCGGTCGGCCTCGCGGTGCTGGCGACGCTGGCGGCCGACCGCACGGACGGCCTGCTGGCCGACGGCGAGTCGGCGATGTCGGCGCTGAACTCCGGCTTCCACATCGCCTACCTGATCGGCGCGGCGCTGGTGGCGGTCGCGTTCGTGGTGGCGGTGACGCTGCTGAAGTCGCCGTCGCCCGAGGAGATGGCGGCGGCCCATGGCGGCGGTCCGGAGACCGCCGGCGAGCTCTCCGGCGAGCCCGAGCCGGCGTTCGCCGAGCTCGTCTAGCGCGGAGCCGCATAGGCCCAAAGTCAGCAGTCGGTCCAACTTCCCCTGCAACGCTCAAGTCTCGGAACCGCCGTTCCGAGGCTTGGGCGATGCGTGCGCGCAAGCAGGAGGTCGAGCGGCTCGAGACGAGCCTCGCCGAGGCCCAGCGCCGGATCGCGAAGCTCGAGGGTGAGCTGCGCGCCCGCCGCACGTCGGACCCGCTGACCGGCCTGCCGCTGCTCGAGCTGCTGAGCGGGCGGCTCGGCCAGGAGGTCGAGCGCTCCCGCCGCCACGGCCAGCCGCTGACGGTCGCCGTCGTCGACGTCGACGGCTTTCGCGCGATCAACGCCCATCGCGGCCGCCGCGCCGGCGACGACGTCCTCAAGGCCGTCGGCGCGCTGCTCGCCGACACCACGCGCGAGACCGACGTCGTCAGCCGCTCCGGCGCCGACGAGTTCGTCGTGCTGCTCGCCGAGACGACCGCCAACGAGGCGCTGCAGGCGTTCGACCGGATCTTCCGCGAGCTCGAGGCGCTGCGGGTCGGCGAGCTCGAGTCCGTCGCGGCGTCGGTCGGCATCGCGCAGTGGGAGCGCGGCACGACCGCCGAGCAGCTGCTCGCGACGGCCGGCTCGCGGGTGGACGTCGCGCGGTTGCTGGGCGGGGGCCGCGCCGCCGCGAGCGACGCCGCCGAGACCGCCGGCGGCCGCGAGGACCGCCCGCGGGGCGACGTGATCGCCGCGCTCGCCGAGGCCCTGCTCGAGCGCGATCGCTACACCGGCGAGCACTCCGAGTCGGTCGTCGACCTCGTCGAGGCGGTCGCGCGCGGCCTCGCGCTCAGCTCCACCGAGATCGACCACGTCAAGGCGGCCGCGCTGCTGCACGACATCGGCAAGGTCGCGATCCCCGACGACGTGCTCAACAAGCCCGGCCCGCTCGACGACGACGAGTGGAAGGTGATGCGCGAGCACCCGGTGATCGGCGAGCGGATCCTGCGCGCGATCCCCGGCATGGGGCCGATCGCCCGCATCGTCCGCCACGAGCACGAGCGCTTCGACGGCGCCGGCTACCCGGATGGCATCGGCGGCGACCAGATCCCGGTCGGCGCCCGCATCATCCTCGCCTGCGACGCCTACCACGCGATGACCTCCGACCGGCCCTACCGCAAGGGCATGAGCCACGCCGAGGCGGTCCGCGAGCTCGCCGAGCACGCCGGCTCGCAGTTCGACCCGCGCGTCACCGAGCTGCTGATCGGCACGCTGTACGGGCGCCGCCAGTCCGGCGGCGGGCGCACCGAGAACGAGGCCGCCGCCGAAGCTGCGGCCTAGCCGCGGCCCGCCCGCGCGCGGCGAGCGGGCCGGCGACTGTCAGCCGCTCGTCTGCTGGGCCCGCTCCTGGGTGCTCTCGCGCAGACCCTCGGCCTGGTCGCGCGACGCCTCCTGAGCGGTCTCGCGCGCGCTGTCGGCCGCCTGCTGGGCGACCTCCTTGCCGCGCTCGACAGCCTCCTGGCCGGTCTCCTTCGCCTTCTCCTTGATTTGGTCGGCCATCGGCCCGATCCGCTCGTCCTCCATCCGCGTCGACGGGACGAGCATCCCCGCTACGAAGCCGACGGCGGCCGCGCCGACCGCCAGGCCGAGCGGGTTCTCCTGCGCCATGCCGGCCGCCCGCTGGGCGCCCTGCTTGACCTGCTCGCCGTCGGGCGTCGAGCCCGTGACCTTCGTCCGCACGGACTCGACGCGGTCGGACACGGCGTCGCGCGCCCTGCCCTTGACGTCGGTCTTGTGGCCGAGCGCCTCGACGGTCTCGCCCATCTGCACGCGGGTCTCCTCTATTCCCTGCCTGATCTCATGCGGGTCTTGGCCCATTGGACATCCTCCTTCACGCTGTCTCGAGTTTGCTCCGGCACCGGGGCGCCGACCTCCTGCACCTGCTGCTTGCCGCGCAGCGCCAGCACAGCCGCCACGGCGCCGTAGACGACCGCGACGATCAGCGCCGCGAGCCAGAGCGCCATCGCCTGGTCGAGGCCGGCGATGATCGCCGTAGTCAGCGCCGCGAAGGCGAGGAGGCCGAGCACGCCCGCCCCGCCGAACATGCCGGCGCCGAGGCCGGCCCGCTTGCCCTTCGCGGCGATCTCCGCCTTCGCGAGATCGATCTCCTGGCGCACGAGGTCGGTCGTCTGCTGCGACAGCTCGCGCAGCAGCTCGCCGGTCGGCCGGTCGTACAGCTCGTTGTCGCCGTTCCTCGCCATGGCTATCGCTGGGAGGCGAGTTGCGGCGGCAGGTTGCCGGTCGCGCCGTTGGGGACGGTCGGCCTGCCGCTGGACGTGCCGCCGGCGGTCGAGCCGCCGCTGCTCGGCGACGACAGCGAGCGGTAGCGCTCGCCGCTCGACGCCTTCAGCATCCGCGACGCGACGAAGCCGAGCGCGAGGCCGCCGGCCACGACGGCCCACGGGTTGCGCCGGCCGAAGTCCTCGACGTCGCCCAGGATCCGGTCGCCGTCGGCGTCCTGCAGGTAGCCGCCGATCCGCTCCGCGCGCTCGGCCGCCTGCTCGGCGTACTGCGCCGGCTTGTCCTTGCCCTGCTCGCGCAGCTGATCGGCGAACGAGCGCACGTCGCCGGCGGTGCCGCGGATCTGCTCGCCGGCTTGCGTCGAGCGCTGGCCGACCTGCTCGCCGAGCCGGCCGCGAACCTGCTGACCGGCCTGCTGCGCCTTCTCCTGAGCCTGGCCCGCGACCTCGCCGGCCTTCTGCTTGGCCTGCTCGGCGGCGCCCGCGTCGGACGCGCCGGAGCTGGCCGCTCCACTGTGTGAAATCGCCGTATCGGCCATCTCCACTCCTCTGCTGTCGGGGTGTCTGGCGCGGTCCACGAGGCGCTCCGGGGGGGAGCCGTCCGCGAGTCCCGTCCGCCGTGGATGCCCATCGCCGGCAACCCCAAACGCCTTCTGTAGCCGTTGGCCCAGGACCCCCGGGAGAGGCGCCATCGGTCTGACCAAAGGCGGCTCAGCGGCCTTGCTCGAGCCGCTCCTCGAGCAGCTCTTGGCGCTCCTCGATCGCCTCCTCGCGCTGCTCGAGGCGCTCCTCCCGCAACTCGCGCTCGGCGCTGCTGGTGGGGCCGAACTGGGCGGTTACCACGGCGACCGCCACCGCCGCGATCGCGAGCGCCGCGAGCAGCGAGCCGAGCAGCTGGACGCCCTGCGACGGCCGCTCCATCAGCCGACCCCGAGGAAGTCGCCGGCCGACGTCAGCCAGGTGATCGTCAGCAGCGCGAAGACCGAGGCGCCGAGCAGCGGCAGCAGCCTCCCGAGCCGCCCGCCGACGCGGACCGCGAGGACCTTCACGGCGATCGCTCCCAGCAGCGCGAGAGCCACGATCGCGTGCGTGCCGCCGTCGTCGCCGAGCTCGAAGCCGTGGTAGCCGACGCACATCGCCGCGACGGTCACGGTGAGCAGGACGATCGTGTCGCCGCTCGCGCGATGGGTCCACAGAGCCGCTGCGCTGGAGAGCGGCGGGAGCCGCAGCCGGCCGTAGCCCACCGCGGCCAGCAGCAGCTGGTAGGCCGCGAGCGCGAGCACCACCGTCGCGAGGATGACCTTGACCTCCGCCACGTTGCCGCGCGTGAGGTCCTCGATCGCCTGCTCCATCGACGCATCGGTACCCGCGGCGCGCGGGCGGAAAACGGCGGGCGGCGCTAGGAGCGCGCCGCGGCGAAGGCCGCCTCGCGCCGCTCCAGCGCGGCCGAGAGCTCGGTCATGGCGGGGTCGAAGCTCGGGCCGGGCAGGGGGGTGAGGTCGCCGACGGCGAGCTTCCCGCCGCAGTTCGAGCAGGCGGTCACCGCCTCGATCGTCGCGCCGCAGGGCTCGTGGCGCAGCAGCAGCGGCGGGCCCTGCTCGCCGAAGATCCAGCGGTTGCCCCAGGTCTGCATCGCGAGCAGGACGAAGGCGAGGTCGGCGCCCTTCTCGGTCGCGTAGTAGTCGTAGCGAACCGGCTTCTCCTGGTAGGGAGCGCGCTGCAGCACGCCGTGCTCGACCAGCGACGCGAGCCGCTCGGCGAGCACCTTGCGCGAGATGCCGAGGTCGCGCTGGATCGCGTCGAAGCGGGTGATCCCGATCGCGATGTCGCGCAGGATCAGCGGCGTCCAGGCGTCGCCGATCACCTCGAGCGTGCGGGCGATCGAGCAGTTCATCTCGTCGAGCTGGGCGCGGGGCATCCCCGTCGACTCTAGCGGGGTCCGTTCCCGAAGTAAACGCACGGGTTCCTTTTCGGAACTCACTCTGGTACAGTCGCCGACCATGCTCTCCCGGATCGCGGACCTCACCTGGAACCGTCCCAAGCTGGTGCTCGCGCTGGTCGGCGCGTTCGCCGCTCTCGCCGTGGGGCTCGGTCACGACGTCGAGAAGCACCTGAAGGCCGCCGGCTTCACCGACAGCGCGTCGGAGAGCGAGCGCGCGACCGAGACGCTGCGCGACGCGCTCGGCTACGACCCCAACGCGGCGCTGTTCCTGGTCGTGCGCGATCCCGGCGGCGGCAGGCTCGACGCCGCCAGCCCGGCCGTGCGCCGCGAGGTCGCGCGGCTCAGCCGCGAGGTCGCCCGCGTCGAGCACGTCGGCCGGGTGGTCGACCCGCTCGCGGTGGCGGGCGGCGCCGATCGGAGCGCCGCGGCCACGCGCCGCCCTGACGCCGCAGGCTCCGCCGTCGCACGCCGCCCTGACGCTGCTGCTGCTGCCGCCGCCGCCGGCCGCGCCACCGCGGCCCGGCTGGTCGCCGAGGACGGCGAGTCGCTCGTCGTCTCGGTCCACCTCACGACCGCCGACGTCGAGGACACCGGCGGCATCGTCGCCGAGGACGTCGCGCCGATCGCCGAGTCGAGCTCGCTCGACGTCGCGATGGGCGGCTTCGCCGCTGGCTTCAACGAGACCAACGACCAGACGCGCGAGGACCTGACGAAGGCCGAGCTGATCGCCTTCCCGGTGCTCGCGCTGCTGTTGCTGCTGGTCTTCCGCGGCGTCGTCGCCGCGTCGATACCGCTGTTGATCGGGGTGATCTCGATCGTCGGGACGTTCCTCGTGCTGCGCCTGATGTCCGAGCTCGTCGACACCTCGGTGTTCGCGATGAACATCGCGACCGGGCTCAGCCTCGGCCTCGCGGTCGACTACGCGCTGCTGATGGTCTCGCGCTACCGCGAGGAGATCGCCGCGGGCGGGGCGACGCGCGAGGCGCACCGCCGGACCGTCGTCACCGCCGGTCGCACCGCGCTGTTCTCCGGCTTCACCGTCGCCGTCGCGCTGGCGGCGCTGGTCGTCATGCCGCAGCGCTTCCTCTACTCGATGGCCGTCGCGGGCGCGGCCGTCGGGGTGCTCTCGGCGGTGATCGCGATCCTCGTCGTGCCCGCGCTGCTGGCGCTGCTCGGCACGAACATCGACAAGTGGTCGGTCCGCCGCGGCCCGGCCGTCTCCGACGCGTCCGGCGGCTGGTACCGGCTCGCGCGCGGCGTGATGCGCCGCCCCGTGACCACCGCGCTGGCCAGCGCCGCGCTGTTGCTGGCCGCCGCGTCGCCGCTGCTGTTCACCACCCTCACCGGCCCGAGCGCCGAGGCCGTGCCGCCGGGACAGCCGTCCTACGAGGCGTACCGCTATGTCGAGGCGCACTACCCGCGCGACGTCAGCGAGGCGATCACGGTCGCGGTGCGCGGCGAGACGAGCCAGGCGCAGCTCGCCGCCTATGCGCGCGAGATCGACGGCGTCGACGGGGTCTCGCCCTCGACGCCGTTCGTGCGCGCCGGGCGCGAGGTGGCCTACGCGAACTTCGCCGCCGACGGCCCCGCGCTGAGCGGCGGGCCCCAGGACGCGGTGCGCACGATCCGCGACCTCGACCCTCCGGGCGCGGCGACGGCGCTCTTGTCCGGCAACACGGCGCGCTTCGTCGACCAGAAGCAGAGCCTCGTCGACCACGCCCCGGTCGTCGTCGCGATCGTCGCGCTGACGACGCTGATCGTGCTGTTCCTGCTCACCGGATCGGTCCTGCTGCCGATCAAGACGCTGCTGATGAACGCGCTGACGCTGGCCGCGACGCTCGGCCTGGTCGTGCTCGGCTTCCAGGAGGGCTGGCTCGACGCGCCGTTCGACTACACGGGCCCCGCCGCGATCGAGGTGACGAGCCTCGTCTTCCTGTTCGCGATCGTCTTCGGCCTCGCGACCGACTACGCGGTGCTCGTGATGGCGCGGATCAAGGAGCTCTACGACGCCGGCCACGACAACGAGGAGTCGGTCGCGCTCGGGATCGGCCGCACGGGCCGCGTGATCAGCGCCGCGGCGGTGATGATCGCCGTCGTCTTCCTCGCCTTCGGCGTCAGCTCGGTCTTCTTCATGAAGCAGATCGCGCTCGGCGTCGCGCTCGGCGTGATCCTCGACGCCACGATCGTCCGCGCCCTGCTCGTCCCCGCCCTGATGCGCTTGTTCGGCGAGTGGAACTGGTGGGCGCCCGGCCCCCTGCGCCGCTTCCAGCTCCGCCACGGCTTCCGCGAGGCCGAGCCGGAGCCCGCCCCCGCCGACGCCGCCGGCTAGCCTCGGCCGCCGCGTCGCGCTGCGCCGGCCGCCCCGGGCCCGCTACGTTGCGCGCGTGCGGCGGGTTCGAATGCCAGCTGTCGTTGCCCTGATCGCGGCCGTGGTGGGCATCGCGTCCGCGAGCGCCCAGGGGCCGCTCTCGCCTGACCAGCCGCCGCCCGCCGAGCCGGCTCCGGGCGCCGCGCCGCCGCCCGCCGAGCCGGCGCCGCCGAAGCATCAGCGGCTGTGGCTCGCCGCGCCGCGCCGCGGCGCCGTGGGGCGCGGCTTCGAGCTGGTCGTGCGGCGCAGCTCGCGCAACCGCGAGGGCCGCTACGTGGCGCGGCTGTGCAGCGCCCCGCCCGCGCTCGGCTGGACCTGCCGCCGCCTGGTGCTCGGCGACGGCGTGCGAAGGGTCGAGCAGCACCTGCGGGCCGAGGCGCCGGGGCGCTGGCTGTGGGAGATCCGCAACGGCAAGCAGCGGATTCGGCGGGCCACGCGGATCGCGCCGCGGGGCCGGCTGAGCGTGCTCGTGACCGGCGACTCGATGGCGCAGATCTTCGACCACTACATGGCGGACGGGCTCGGCGGCGCGGCGGCGGTACGCAGTGAGGCCCACATCAGCACCGGGCTGTCGAAGCCGGCGATGCTCGACTGGGTGGCCAACGCCCGCTCCCAGGCACGTCGCGTGCGCCCGGACGTCACGGTCGTCTTCATCGGCGCCAATGACGGCTTCCCGATGGGCACCCCGTCGGGCGCGACCGCCTACTGCTGCGACGGCGCGTGGGTCAAGGAGTACGCCCGCCGGGCCGCGCAGATGATGCGCTCCTACCGCCGCGGCGGCCTCGGCCGCGTCTACTGGCTGACGCTCCCGGCGCCGCGCGGCGGCAACTTCCGCACGGTCTTCGGACCGGTCAACGCCGCGATCCGCCGCGCCGCGCCGCGCGTCCGCGGCGCCCGGGTCGTCCCGATCGACCGCATCTTCACGCCGGGCTTCGTCTACCGCGACTCGATCGCCTGGGGCGGCCGCAACGTCCACGTCCGCCAGGGCGACGGCGTCCACCTCAACAACGCCGGCGCCTCGATCGCGGCGCGGAAGGTCATCGCGCGGATGCGCGCCAACCGCATCCTCTAGCGCCCCGCGAGCCAGCGCGTCGCGACTCGTCGCGAGCAGGTCGGCGAGCGGCTGCGGGTCGGTCGGCGCGGCCATGTCGCCATCGTCTCCGGGACCATCGGCCGCGCGCCAGGGCAGAATCCCCGCCCGCATGGTCTTCCCCTCGATCGAGTTCGCGATCTTCTTCCCGATCGTGCTGGCGCTGTCGTGGGCGCTGATGCCGTGGCCGCGGGCGTGGAAGCCGTTCATCCTCGTCGCGAGCTACGGCTTCTATGCCGCGGCGAGCCCGCGCTACTGCCTGCTGCTCGCCGCCGTGACGCTGGCCAACCAGCTCGGCGCGGTGCTCGTCCACCGCGCCGCCGACGAGCGCCGCCGCCGCTGGATCGTCGGCCTGACTGTCGCCTTCGACCTCGCCGTGCTCGGCGTCTTCAAGTACTACGGCTTCTTCGCCGACGAGATCGGCGGCTTCCTCGACGGGATCGGCCTGGGCATCTCGCCGCCGCTGCTGACGCTGGCGCTGCCGATCGGCCTCAGCTTCATCGTCTTCCAGGCAATCTCCTACACCGTCGACGTCAAGCGCGGGCTGCTGGAGCCGGGCAGCACGCTCGACGTGGCGATCTACCTCAGCTTCTTCCCGCACGTCGTCGCCGGGCCGATCGTCCGCGCGCGCGAGTTCCTGCCGCAGCTGCGCACGCCGCGCGACCCGCGCAACGTCGCCGTCGGGGCGGGGGTCGTGCTGATCGTGCTCGGGCTGGTCAAGAAGGTCGCGCTGGCGGACCTGCTCGCGCGCGAGATCGTCGACCCCGTCTTCGGCGTGCCGCAGGCCTACGCCGCGCCCGACGTCGCGCTCGCCGCCTACGCCTACGCCGCCCAGATCTACTGCGACTTCTCCGGCTACACCGACATCGCGATCGGCATCGCGCTGCTCTGCGGCTTCGTCTTCCCGCAGAACTTCGACAGCCCCTACCGCGCCGCCAGCTTCCGCGACTTCTGGCGCCGCTGGCACATCACGCTGTCGCGCTTCCTGCGCGACTTCCTCTACATACCGCTCGGCGGCAACCGCGACGGCCGCTGGCGCACCGCCCGCAACCTGATGATCACGATGGTGCTCGGCGGCCTCTGGCACGGCGCCGCCTGGGGCTTCGTGCTGTGGGGGACCGTCCACGGGCTGGGCCTGGTGCTCGAGCACCAGTGGCGCGGGCTGCGTGCACGCGCTGTGGGCGACCCGACGGCGCGGGGGGCCGGCGCCACGCGCCTGCTCGCCCGCGTCCTCTCGCCCGCCTGGCTGCGCTGGGCGATCGTCTTCAACGTCGTCGTCTTCGCCTGGGTGCTCTTCCGCGCCGAGTCGCTGACGCTCGCCGGCGACTTCCTCGGCCAGCTCTTCGTCTCCGGCCCCGCCACCCTCTGGACGGCGCCGGTCGTCGGCGCCGTGCTCGTCGTGATCGGCTTCCAGCTCCTGCCACCCGACCCGCTCGAGCGCCTCCGCATTCGCGCGACGAATCTGCCCGCACCAGCCCTCGGCGTCGCCCTCGCGGCGATCGTCGCCCTCGTCGGCGCCACCGTCCCCGGCGACGGCGTCCCCCCCTTCATCTACTTCCAGTTCTGACAAATGACCGAGTCCACCACCGACGATCCACGTAGCCGGGGGAGAGGGAATGTCCCCAGCAGCGGTTCCCAAGCGGATGGGGACATTCCCTCTCCCCCGGCGTACCGGCAACCCGACGTCCCTAACCCACCCAAGGGCCGCCGCGGCAGCGCCCGCGACGCCCTCCTCCTCGTCTGGCTCGCAACAATCTTGCTCATCGCCTTCCAGGGCGCCGCCGTCCGCAACGGCGCCGAGGAGCTCTCGCCCGGGATCGGCCGCGACGCCGTCGAGGCCGTCGGCGAGCCGACCGGCTGGATCGCCGACGAGCTCCCGTTCGACGACCCGACCGACGACGCCCTCGCCTGGCTCGAGAGCGACGGCGGGCCCGGGACCCCGGTCGCCGGCGCCGGCGACCGGACCCTCCTGGTGACAGGGGACTCGCTCGCGATGCCGCTCGACACCGAGCTCGCCCGCCGCTACGCCGGCAGCGGCATCGCGGTCGAGCGCGATCCGCACGTCGGCACCGGCATCTCGAAGAGCGGCCTCGTCGACTGGACCGAGCTGTCGGCGCAGCAGGCCCGCAAGCATCGTCCCGACGCCGTGGTCGTCCTGATCGGCGCCAACGAGGGCTTCCCGCTGCCGGCGCTCGCCGAGCGGGCGAGCGCAGACGGCGGCGCGCTCGACCGCACGAGCGACGCCGGCGGCGCGGGCGGCGGCCAGCGGGACGGCGACGCGGGCGGACGCCAGGCGCAGTGCTGCGGCCCCGACTGGCAGGCCGCCTTCGCCGCCCGCGTGCGGCGGATGATCGACGCCTACCGCCGCGACGGCGCCGCCCATGTCTACTGGCTCACCGTCCCGACCCCGCGCGACCCCGCCCGCCAGGAGATCGCCGACGCCGTCAACGCCGCCGTGCTCGCCGCGGCCGAGCAGACGGGCGACGGCATCACGGCGATCGACCTCGACGAGCGCTTCGCCCCCGACGGCGACTACACCGACGCGATCGACGTCGACGGCCGCGAGCGGATCGTCCGCGAGCAGGACGGCATCCACCTCAACGCCGCCGGCGCGGCGGTCGCCGCCGACGTCGTCCAGGACGCCGTCGACGAGGACCTCAACCGCTGATCGTCAACCGATGCAGGATTCGCGCCGCTCTACAGCGCCAATCCTGCATCCGGCGCCGACGGGGGCGCCAACCCCCGCAGCTAGGTGAACTGCGTGTAGGTGTGCTTGACGGTCTTGCGACCCTTCTTGCAGGTGACGCGCGCGTCGAACTGCGTCCGGATCACGTTCGAGCGCCTCTCGCCGCACGAGTAGCCGGACACGCCGCCGCAACGCCCCTTCTTGCCCCCGTTGCGCTTGCGGCATTTGTAGTAGGCCGTGACGAGCGCCTCTCCCTTCGAGCAGCTCACGCGCCTGACCGACAGCGACGTCGTGTAGGTCGGCCCGAGGCTGCGCGTCTTGCCGGACAGGCTGCACGTCTTCGCGGCGACGGCCTCCGGGCCACCGGACGCCTGCGCCCCCGCAGGCAGGATCGCCAGCGCGACGACGGCGAGAAGCGAGGTGCGACGGAGCATGGAGGGCGTTCCTTCGTTACGGGAGCGTGGACGCCGGCGATGATGCCACAGGCTCGGTCGCGGGCTTAAGCTCCCGGCGTGGAGGATGCAGCCGCGCAGCGCGCCCTGGTCGACCGCTTCCGCCGCGCGCGCGGAGACGACGGCCTGGCGGTTCTCGAGGGGTTTCACGCGGTCAAGCACGCGCTGCGCTTCGGGGGCGAGGTCGAGGCGGTGCTCACGAGCGAGCCGGAGGAGCTCGAGCGGCTGGCGGGCGAGCTCGCGCCGGACGTCGGCCGGCGCCTGAGCCAGCTGGCGACGGCCGTCCCGGACGAGACCTATCGCGAGCTCGGTCCCTACGCCCATCACACGCGCGTAGCGGCGATCGCCCGCCGCCCGGCGTTCGACGCGGCCGCCGTCCTCGACAGTCGCCGCGAGGCTCCCGTGATCCTGCTCGAGGACCCGCGCCACCTCGGCAACCTCGGCGCCGTCGTGCGCGTCGCCGCCGCGGCGGACGCGGCCGGCGTGGTCACCACCGGGGACCAGGACCCGTGGGACCCGGTCGCGATCCGCGGCTCCGGCGGACTTCACTTCGCCCTCCCGGTCGGCCGCGCGGCCGGCGCCTTGGATCGCCGCGCGCGCCCTCTGCTCGCGATCGATCCGCAGGGCGACGACATCGATCCGGCGGCGCTTCCGCCCGACGCCGTCTACGCCTTCGGCAGCGAGCGCCGCGGCCTCGACCCGGCGACCGTGGCCGTGGCCGATCACCATCTCCGCATCCCGATGCGACCTGGGGTCTCCAGCCTCAATCTCGCGACCTCGGTCTCCGCCGTCCTCTTCGCCTGGCGGCTGGCGACGCGCCGCGCAAGCGAACGGCCAGGCTCACGCTGAGCCGCCGACCGCGGATAGCTAGGGCGACCCTCCGGAAGGGACTTCGGGAGGATCGCCCTATCTGAGAGGGAGACCGGGGGCGTTCCCGCTCCCCGGCACTGCCCGCCGTCCGGCTCTCAGCCCGGACGGCGTCGCTGTTCGAGCCGTTGCCTACCCCGGAGCCGTATCGCCGTAAACCCGTCCGGGGATTACCGGCGGGCGGATTCGTTCACCCCGTCGACCGACGCCGCTTCCGGGTCGATGCAGGCTTGTGCCTGCATACGGGCGTCAACCCTGCATAGATCGCGCGCCGCGGGGGGCTCAGGCGGCCAATGCGAGCGCCGCGTCGCGACCCAGCACCGGCGCGAGCACGATCAGCACCGCCGTCGGCAGCGCCTCCGGCAGCTGGGCGAGCCGTCCGTCCGAGGCGTGCGCGCGGATCAGCTCGAACAGCGCGCCGGCGGCGATCGGCGAGATCAGCCGCGGCGGTCGGCTGTTCGGGTCCGCGGCGGCATAGCCCGCCTGGCAGAGCCCGCTGAAGCGCGCCATCCACACGTCACGTCGCTCGAGCCCCGCCGGGCCGGCCTCGAATACGCGGATCGTGCACAGCTCCGCCTGCTCCGGGTTGCGCGCGGCGAGCGTCAGCAGCCGCTCGAGCGCCGTCCGCATCCGCTCCGCCCAGTCGCCGTCGGCGACCAGGAAGGCGTGCTCCATCTCGGCGAACGCCACCTCCATCGCGGCGTCGTAGTCGGCCAGCAGCCGCTCGAACTCCGGGTCCGGCGCCTCGAGCGGGTGGTCGGCGCCGCGCTCGCGCTCGCGCTCCCGCCCGAGGAGCTCCGGCGCCCCGTCGCGCCGCGCCTCGGCGCGGTAGGGCCGCGCCGGTCCGCGTCCGGGGCGCGCCGCCATCAGACGGTCCCGTTCCCGTGCCGCTGCGCCCGAGCCGCGGCGCTCACGCTGCCGCCTCCTTCTCGGGCGCCCGCTCCAGCTCCTTGGCCGCGGCCTCCGGCCCCATGAACGGCAGCACCATCATGTACATCAGCTCCGGCAGCAGCTCGGGCAGCTCCGCGACCCGCCCGCCCGCGATCTCGCGGTGCAGCACGGCCGCGAGGTCCGCCACTCGCCCGAGCCCGAGCGCCTCGAAGATCCGCAGCGTGCTCGGCACCTCGGTCGGCGCCGCCTCGAACAGCGGCAGGAACTTGCGCATCGCCTCGTCGCGCTGGGCCGCCGCCAGCGGCCCTGCCGCCAGGACCTCGACGAAGCACACGCTCGCCACCTCCGGCCGCCGCGCCAGCGCCGAGAGCATCGCCGCCAGCCCGGCGCGCAGCCCGTCGGCCCAATCGTCCGCGACCTCGAACTCGCGCAGCGTCAGCTGCCACAGCTGCTCCATCGAGCGCGCGTAGGCCGCCGCGAAGCATTCCTCCTTGCCCTTGAAGTGCTCGTAGAAGGTGCGCCGCGAGACGCCCGCGCGGTGCACCACCTCGGTGATGTGCGCGTCCCGGAAGCCGCTGCGCCCGGCCGCGATCGTCATCCCCTTGAGGATCCGGTCGCGCTGCGACTCGACCACCACCTCGCGCGGAATCCCATGCCTCCCGCCCGGCAGCTGGTCGCGCCGCCGCCGGTGCGTGACGCTGAACTCCTTGCTGTCGAGACTGGAAGTCTCCGGCATACGCCGATAGTACGCCAGAAACGGGTAGGTGCCTGGAGATTTCTCTACAAACGCACCTAGCTAAAGCCCATTTTCCGCTCTACATCGCCGGAAACACGGTCTGGAAATTGGTCGTTTCCAAACTTGACAAGACGGACCTGGCGAACGAGAGGGGGGCGCGTATCGGGCCCGTCGGCCCCAGGGTAAGAAGACCGGCCTACCGCGAGCATGCGAATCACATGCAATACTGAAGGAGTGGGAATGATCCAGATCCGCAACGTCCCGGACGACTTGCACCGAGAGCTGAAGCGGCGAGCTTCCCAAGCTGGGATGACCCTCTCCGACTACCTCCTGGAGGAGTTGCGCATGACGGCGACACGGCCGACGATGCGCGAGTGGCTGGCCGAGGTGGAGCGGTTCGACCCGGTGGAGCTCACCATGAGCCCGGCCGAGGCGATCGCCGCCGAGCGCGATCGTCGCCCGTGATCGTGCTCGACGCGAGCGCCGCGCTCGCCGCGATCGTGGGCGGCGCGGACGCGCGTCCGGCCCGCGACCGCCTCGCGGACGTGAGCGAGGTCCACGTTCCCGAGCACTTCCACCTCGAGGTCATCTCCGGCATCAGGCGCCTTGCGCTGCGTGGCGACCTGGACGATCTCGCGGCTCGACGTGCCGTGCGAGCGCTGACATGGCTGCGTGCCCTTCGTTATCCCGTGCTGCCGCTGCGAGCGGGCATCTGGGCACGCCGCGACAACCTGTCGGCGTATGACGCCGCGTACCTCGCGCTGGCCGAGCAGCTGAACGCCGGCTTGCTCACCGCGGATCGCGGTCTCGCATCGGCGGCCGAGTCCGAGGGCAGGCTGGTGACAGCCGGGTAGCCCTACGCGCCGGCGGCCGCGGCCCGTCGCGGCGCCCGCTCGAGCTCCCGTTGCGCCGCCTCGCGCCCCTCGAAAGGCAGCACCAGCGCATACATCAGCTCCGGCAGCATCGCCGGCAGCTGCTCCGCTCGCCCGGCGACGATCTCCTGGTAGAGCACCTCGCCGAGCCCCCCGACCATGCTCATTCCGAGCGCGCGCGGGGTGGGGGCGCCGTTGCCGGCGCTGGCGTCCCCGCCGCGCCCCAGCTCGAGGATCCCCTCCAGCTCGCGCATCGCCGCGTTGCGCGCCTCGGCCGCATGCGGCCCGGCGGCCAGCACGTCGACGAAGCACAGCCGCGCGACCGCGGCGTCGTAGGCGAGCGCGTTCAACAGCGCCGTCAACCCGGCCCGCAGCGCCGGCGCCCACTGGTCCTGCGCGTCGAACGCCGCCCGCGTCACCCCGTGCAGCCTTGCCACCTGCTCGTCGTAGATCGCCAGGAAGCAGTCCTCCTTGTCGGTGAATCGCGCGTAGAACGTCTTGCGCGACACGCCGGCGCGCTTGATCACGTCGGCGACGCTCGCGTCCGAGTAGCCGTGCTTGGCGATCGACTCCCGCATCGCCTCGAGGATCCGCGCGCGCTGCGACTCGGCGACCTGCTCGGGGCTCAGCCCATGGTGCCCGCCCGGGATCTGGTCGGGCCGTCGCCGGCCGGGGGAGACCGTCGCGCCGCCGCCCTTGCGCGCCCGCGCGCCCTCAGCCGCCACGGCTGTCGCCGCCCTGCTTCAGGACCGAGGCTGTTTCCAGAAACTCCAAGTATCACGACCATACAGACTGCACGCGGGGAAATCCACCGCACGCTTCGTTTCCAGAGCCGTTGGGCCCGCTCGTCGGCCGGCTCAGGTGGCCGGCTCTTGCCGACCGGCCGCCTACGGGCCGCTGTAAACGCAGCGGTGAGCCGCAATGGGTGTGGGAATCTGCTCTACAGAGCGGCTGCAACCCGTTCTCCCGTACCATCTTGACAAGCCAGAAACAACAGGTTTATGGTGTTCGGAGCTTCGAGGCGACCACAACGGCCCGTTCTCGAGCAGCCGCAGCACCAAGGGAGAAGCGCCGGACGGACTCAACCCAATCCGGCGGAGAGCGACCGGAAGAGGAGTGCGGATGCGAGCAGCGGGCAACGCGGAGACGTCGTCGAGCAGGGGCAAGCGCATCGGCGTGGCGCTTGTCGCGGTTTGCGTGGCGGTGGTTGCGGTCGTCTCGGTTGCTCAGGGTGCGAAGGAGGTGACGTCGTATTTCGGTTCTGGTTCGGGGTCGTTGGGGGCTGAGTTCAGTACTCCGCGTGATGTTGCGGTCAACGAGACCGGTGCGGGTGCCGGAGATGTGGGCGACGTCTATGTCGTCGATGACAACAACCATCGTGTTCAGCGTTTCGACTCTGATCGGGAGTTCGTGAGTGCGTGGGGCTCTAATGTGGTCACGCCGGGGGTCAACGAGGTCCAGCGGCTGGTCGTTGACGCTAGCGGGGGTACTTACACGCTCAGCCTTGATGGTCAGACGACTGGGGCGCTTGCGTTCAACGCGACGGCCTCTGCGGTGCAGACGGCGTTGCGTGGGTTGTCGTCGGTCGGTCCGGCGGGAAATTCGAACGCGAATGTGACCGGTGGGCCGGGTGGTCCTGGTGGGGCGGCGCCTTACGTGATCACCTTCGTCAACACGATGTCGGCGACCGACGTCGCCCAGGTCTCGTCGGATGTAACTCTTTTGACTGGGTCGGCTAGCGTGAGCGTGACGACGCAGGGCGACGGCCAGTACGAGGTCTGCACGGTCGCGGCGAATTGCCTGGCGGGAGCGCCTACCGGTGGTGCCAACGCGACTGACAACGCCAAGAACGGCTCGTTGGACAATCCGCAGTCGATCGCCGTCGATGGGGACACCGGCGATGTCTATGTGTCTGATCGCGACAATCGTCGCGTCAATCAGTACGACGGTGCGGGCAACTTCATCCGCTCGTTCGGCTTCGGCGTCGACGCGACCGCCGCTGGCGTGGCCTACGAGGTGTGCCCCGCGGCTAGCTCCTGCAAGACGGGCCTGCCGGGCAACGGAGCCGGGCAGATCGGGTCGAACACCACGGGCGGGATCATGGGCCTCGCGGTCAGCCCGCCCGACGGCAACCCCTCAAGCGGATCGCTCCTCCTGGCCGACACCCAGAACCAGCGCGTCAACCGTTACAACCTCGACGGGACCGCGCCGGCCAGCTTCGGGTCGGCGGCGAACTTCGCCGCTACCCAGCCGCGCGAGGTCGCGGTCGACTCGCGCGGGATCGTCTACGCGTCGGATTCCAACAGCAGCGGCCAGATCGACCGCTACGACTCCCAGGACGCAAACGGCGGCGGCATCGGCTTCCTCGCCTCGATAGCGGTGCCACCGCTGCTGACCGGAACCGCAGCGACCGCGACAGGCGGGCTCGCCGTGGACCCCGACTCCGACGGTGCCGGCGCCGACGAGGACATCCTCTACGTCTTGCGCGACCCCACCACCGGATCGACCGTCGTCCAGCAGTTCGGGCCCGTCAACGACCCCGGAGCCAGCGCCGCTCCCGCTGCTGCCGACGACCAACACGGCGCAGGCGCGAACTTCAGCACGGTCACAGGCTTCGGCACCCAAACCGCGACCGGGCGGCTCTTCGTCAGCACGACCTCGAGCACCGTCGGCGCATCGGGCCATCGCGTCTATGTCCTCGGCGACGCGCCGCCGCCCACCACGACGATCGAGTCCGTCGACGCCGAGTCGACGTCAGCGACCGTCGAAGGGACCGTCGACGCCAACGGCGCACAGACCGGCTACCGCTTCGACGTTTCGACCGACGGGGGAGCGACTTGGAGCTCCCGTCCGACCGGTGGCGACATCCCGTTCGGCGCAGACGCCGACCCCGACGACGTCAGCTACGAGCTCGACGGCCTCGAGCCGAGCACCGAGTACGACGTCAGGCTGGTCGCCAAGCAGATCTTCGGCGCTTCCAGTGGCACCTCCAACGTCGAGACCTTCACGACCGACTCGGCAGGCCCGGTCATCAGCCCGATCGCGTCGGCCGACCCGGGCACGACCAGCGCGACCGTCACAGGACGGATCGACCCAAGCGGCGAGGCGACCACATACCGCTTCGAGTACGGGCTCACCGACGACTACGGAAATGAGACACCGATCGGCAACATCGCAGCCGGACAAGACTCCGTCCCAGTCAGCGCCGACCTATCCGATCTCGATCCTGGCACCACCTACCACTACCGCCTAGTCGCGACCAATCCCACCGACGACACAACCGGCAACGACCACGTCTTCACAACCACACCGGACGACACCGCCGGAGCCTGCACCAACCAGGCATTCCGAACCGGCCCAAGCGCCCTGCTGCCCGGCTGCCGCGCCTACGAGCAGGTCTCGCCTGTCGACAAGAACGGCGGCGACATCCACTGGGAGCACAATCAGCAGGACGGGGCGGGGACCGTGGCGGCCGACGGGGGCGGGGCCATGTTCTCGGCTCAGACGGAGTTCGCCGGAGCGCCGCAGGGCGGCAGTGCCGGCAATACTTACTACATTGCGCAGCGCGATGAGGGGGGTTGGGTCACCGGCCCGGTCATGGGCCGGATCACGCCCAGCGCGGCGAGCAACCAGGTGATCTCGTCGACGAGCGACCTCGACAAGACGCTTCTGAGGACGACGGGCGTCATGGAGTCCAACCCGCCGGACACGACCCCCGACGGCAATAACTTCTATGAGCGCGACAACGAGAGTGGAGTGATTGCGCCGCTCTTCGGTACGAACTCGATCGGATCCGACGGGTTCAATGGAATTGCCGCATCGCCGCAAGGAAGTCACACGATTTTTGCGAGTCGCGACATGCTCGTATCCGAGCCGTCGGACATACCTGGAACCGGCGTGACCAAGGTCTATGAGCGGGTGGGTGGCTCGCTGCGTCTGGCGAGCATACGGCCTGACGGGGCATCCTTCACGAGTGACTCCTTCCCGGGTGGCGTGGCAACGAACCCGACCCTTCCGTACACGACGTTCGGCGCCGTATCCGACGACGGCAATCACATCTTCTTCAACTCGAACGGAGACATCTATCGTCGCAGCGGGGGCATCTCGACCGCTCTCGCCACTCCATCCAGGCGCAGCGCGCCGGACCCGGCGGGTTCGAAGCCGAAGCAGTTCGGGGTCGCGTCGTTCGACGGAAGGCGCGTCTTCTTCACCAGCTCCGAGCAGCTCACCGATGATGCTAACACCGGCCCGTCGCGGGTGGGGAAGGACCTCTACCGCTACGACGTCGACGCCGACGAGCTGATCGACGTCTCGGCCACGGCGGATGGCAACGGTGCCGGGGTGCTGGGCGTGGTCGGCGCC
>Ga0190265_10000475_pt1 | contig 28710 bp, 30 predicted proteins | sample Popmic124T_FD_133135 | JGI IMG/M metagenome (GOLD analysis project Ga0190265, IMG submission 133135) | Populus adjacent soil microbial communities from riparian zone of Indian Creek, Utah, USA - 124 T | ecosystem: Environmental > Terrestrial > Soil > Riparian zone | place: USA: Utah | collected...
AGCAGGATTCCGCTTCTGAATCGGCGGGGTCACGGGAGCCAGGTCGGGCCGGCGCGGTCGTGATCTACGCTCCAAGTCTTTACGTGACGACGTTTTGCCGCCGCGGCTGCAATTAGGCCTACTGGTTGACCATGCTCGGAGCATCGCGGACAGCCGCCGCCGTGCCTGAGCCGGTCCTGTCCGAGGAATCCAGGACGTTGCCGCCTCGCACTTTCAGATTGCGGCCGATCTCCTACGCCACCGCCACGTGGTTACTTGCTTCATCTGCGCTTCAGGCGCAGCTGGGTTTGAACCAGCCCCAGGCGGCGCCGCGGGCGGATGTCGGCAGCGCGTTTCTGGAACGTCAGCGGGCGCTCGAGCGCGAGAACCAGCGCAACTTGCAGGAGACGCTGCCGCCGGCACAGAAATTCCGAGTCGATTACGGCGGCTGGTTCAACACATATTTCTTCCTGTTCGATGACGGATTCGAGAGCAGCCGCACGCTTCGACAATACGAGATGCGGCTCTGGGCGTCGTTTAGCGCCGACCAGGGCATTCATGAAGGCTATCTCCGTTTGCGAACTGCCTACGACGATTGGAATCACGGCGACAACTTTACGAACAACCATGACGATCTCGACGGACCCAATCTTGAGCGAGGCTGGTACGTTTTTGACGTCGCTAAAGCGCTGAATCGCGAAGAACGGTGGAGTTCGCCCGTTGAACTGAAAATAAAGGCGGGGCGCGATCTCGTTCACGTCGGAACCGGCTATGCGATCGACATTCCGCTCGATCACGCCATGCTTCAGGGCGAGATTTTCGGCTTCGAGACGACCTACATTGGCGGCCGCACGCCGCTGAGCACGGAAAATATTGATCGGAACCGGGCGGTGGCCGATCACAGCAATCGCGTGTTTCACATTCTCGAAGAGCGGTACAAGGGCTTCGATTCGCACGAGTTGTTCGCCTACATCGCATGGCAGGACGACCACACCAAAGAAGATCCCGTCGATCTATTGCAGCAGTATCGATACGACTCGCGCTACATCGGCTGGGGATCGGTCGGCGAGCTGATTCCAAATTTGCGTTACAGCACAGAGTGGGTCATCGAGCGCGGCCGCAGCTATAACGATCAGCGGTTCATCAAGCGGTCGCACATCAAGGCGTGGGGCTTCGATCAGCGGCTGGATTATTACTTCAAGCACAAGATGAAGCCGGTCATTTCGGCAGAGTGGATGTTCGCCAGCGGCGATCCGGATCGTCTGGGAAGTCCGACCAATTCAAAGGGCGGCAACCAGGGCGATCACGTTGACAACAGCTTTGTCGGATTCGGGTTCCGTGACACAGGTTTGGCCTTGGCGCCGCGGCTGAGCAACATTCACGTCTGGCGCCTTGGCGGATCGTTTCGGCCGTTTCCCGATTCCAAGGCTGCCAAAGATTTGGAGTTGGGCACGGATTGGTACATGTATTACAAGAACCGGCATCGGGCCGCGATCAGCGATCCGCTGGCGGACGTTCAGAGCGGCTATGCCGGCTGGGAGATGGATTACTACGCCAATTGGCGCATCTGGAACGACCTCGCCTGGACGGTGCGATTCGGCACGTTCTTTCCCGGCAAGGCGTTTTCCGATCAGACGACTCGGACGTTTTTGTTGACGGGCATCACATGGTCCTTCTAAGCCACAAAAAACGGGGCTGGGGAGTTTTGCCGTTTGGCGATTCCCCAGTTGCGCAAAAATGGGCCGCCGTGTTTTTATGCGGGTTTGTGTTCGTGGCGTTCAATGGCTGCGCAGGACCAAGGCCAACACCGCCCGATGTCGACGCCTCGACGCTTCCCGACGACGTGTTTCAAGCGTATCTCGCGGAGGTGGAACTGGTGACGGTCGATGAAGCCTACCGGGCCATGCTCATCCTGGCGGATGGGGAAGACGGATCTGTCTCCTTCGAAGAGCGGAAATCCAAGCTCGAATCGCGCGAGATTGCTCGATCGGCATGGAAGTTGCGTCCCGAGGACGTGGTGGACGCGGGTTCGGTCGCCTACATGGTTTGCCGAATCTGCGATATCGACGGCGGCCTGAACATGCGTTTGCTCGGCCGCCCGGGGCTGGGCGATCGGCGCTACGCCCTGCGCGAGCTGATCTATCGTGAAATGATCAATGAGTCGGTGGATTACCAGTATATGACTGGCCCGGCGTTTCTTGCGGTGATTCGCAAGGCCGATGAGCTGATGGCGGAAAAGGGGATGTATGATACGGGCGGAGTCGATTTAAGCGATGAAACCGACCGGGACGCAGAAGGCAATTTGGTGGTGCCTCCGCCGCGTGACGAATCGCCCACGACGCAGCCGGGTGAGTAAATTTCACCAAAATTTCACCCAAGTCACTTGGGCGTGTCCTATCATAATAGGCACACGCGTTTCCCTTAGAGGCGGTCACCCCGCACGCAGTCCGTGATCGCCTTTTCCGGAGGTTCTGAAGTTATGAAGTATGACTTGCAAACTGTTCTCGCGATTTCGTTGTGTCTTGCAGCGGCGCCCGTCGCTTCTGGTCAGCAACCAACCTCAGAACCAGTCGCCCCTACCGCGGTCACTTCTCAACCGGAGCCGACCACGGACGAGGGCCTTACTTATGAGATTTACGAACTAGCGGGCAAGGTGCTGGTCGCCCCGATTGGCGCCGATCCCGTCAAGGATGCCGCCCAATGGAAGCCGGCGCGGCGCGGCGACCTTCTTAGGAAGGGTCAGCAGCTTCGGACGACGCTTCGGTCGAGAGTGAAACTCATCGCCCGTCCGGCGGATCCGCCGACGGTCATCCTGGTTGAAGCCGGCACACGGCTGACCATCGAGGACCTGGCCATTCGGGAAGGAACCGCCGTGTCACGCCTTGGGCTCGGTTACGGCGCAGTGCGAGCCGGTGTCGCCGAAGGTGAAGTGCGCAGCGACATGGAGATTGCCACGCCATCGGCCGTGCTGAGCAAGCGCGGAACGGACATTTTCAAAGTCGAGTACATGAACGGCCGTTTCAACATGTCGCTGTCCGAGCAGGGGCGCGGCATGTTGCAGGCGATTCAGCTTCAGTTCGGCAATCGCGGCGACGTGGTCGGATTCAGGTCGCGGCTGGTGACGCCGGGTCAGGCGGTCACGCAGCGGATGGCCCAGGCGATCGAGAGCATGACCTGGGACCGTGACGTGAACATGAGCGACGTGTTCGGGTTGGTCGGTAATGACAGGCTTCTGACGCTGCTGAACGATCGCGGCTTCGGCTTCCTGCTGCCCTGGAATTCGTCAGCGGCGAACATCTTCGGCGGACCGACCGCAACCGACGGGCAGCAGGCCGAGGGGCTCGGTTCGATGGGGGGCGCCATGCTCCCGGCGTCGCAAGCGGTGAGATCGATCCAGGACGGCGACTTCGGCGTGGGCCAGAGCGCCTTGCCCAGTCTGTTCGGCGGCGCGAACCGGCGTATCACCCCGAATTCCCGCCGTGTGCCCGTTACGTCGCGGCCACGGATGACGTTCGGGCGGCATCGTAATTAGTCGAACGCGGCCTTACTTTTTCACTTCGACGACGTCAATTTCCAGTCGTCCAAGCAGCGGTATGAGCGACGCCACCGCGCTGGCCAGGCCTTCATCACCGAGCGGCATGATAGAGAGTGCCACCCGGTTCGGTTCGCAATCAGTTTGTTGCAAGGCCGCATCAATGTCGAGCCATTCATCGCCTATATAGACTTGCGTCCACATGTGATAGCCGAACGCGCTTTTTCCGCGCTCGAGGTAGGGGGCGGGCACCTCGACGATGCCGCTGACGCCGCGCGCGGGAATGCCGGCGGCCCGGCATAGGGCCGCGAGAAACACGGCATGCTCGGAGCAGTCGCCTGATCGGTTGCGCACCACGTCCGAGGCCGTTGCGAAACCCACGTCGAGATTCTTGTCCGTAATGTATTCAGAGGCGAATTTCCGCAACGCGTCCGCTTTTTCCGCCGGGGTGGATTTGCCGCGCACCGTCCGCTTGGAGAGACGGCGAATTTTCGCGTCCTTCGAATCGCAGAGCGTCGAGGCATTCAGCATCGGCTGAACGGCGTCGGGATACTCCGCGGGAGATTTCACCGACCGGGCCTTTTTCCAGTCGTTGCGGGCGATGGAAACGGTGGATTCGCGGGCGGTCTTGCGCTCCACGTCCTGCATCTCCGTATCCGGGAGATTCGGCACCGAGCCGGGCGCGTCCTTTTTCAAGCGCAGGCGCAGCTCGACCAGCTTGGCATCCTTCCCAATCGTTCGATTCGTGTGAACGAAGGTCTCGAAGAACATTTCGGGCGGCGCGCCGCGCTTCATCGCCTCTTCCTTGGTGGTCTCGAACATCTTCATCTTCATGATGCCCATGTTCATGGTCATAATTGCGGGATTGAAGTCGTCCGACACCCAGACGTCGCTCTCGATCTGCGCGTTGGAAAGCGCGGCCGCAGCGCCGTCCTCGCTCACGTCGCCGATGTTCAGGATTGATCGAATCCGGGTCAGTTCCAGCTCCTTGCCCAGCACCTCCTTTTTTTCCCGTTTCATCACTTCGCAGTGCATCTCCAGCGCGCCGTCCTTTTGCAGGGCCGGTTCGTAGGACTTAAGCGTGTACTTTGTGCCGGGCGCGAGGCCGTGCCTGCGCTGTTCCAGCGCCTGGCCCCAGGGAAAGCGAATCGCGGGGTCGAAGTCGTACCAGTTCCGATCCTTTTCGCGGCCATATTGTTCGGCGACGAGCAGGACGCGGCCGTCTTTGACCGTGCCGTTCAGCGTTTCGGGATCCTTGCCGATGGCCGAGACAAACCGGAATGACAGCGGTGCGCCCTCCGGCGTCTCGACGAAATTCTGCTCCTGAGTCATCTGGACCGAGACGGTGCCTCGCCGAATCTCAAACTTGATTTTCATTTGAGATTGTACCTGATCCTCCACGGTTTTTGTGATCGCGTGCATGTAGCCGCACTGCGCGAACTGGCCCGACTGCGGGTCCTCCATCATCACGACGTACCATCGTTCGTCGAAGGCCGGCGGCGCCAGCGGGTCGGACGTCGATACGTCGGGCTTGCCCAGCACGGGCGAACTTGACGCCGCGAGTGTCCATGCAAGCACGCAGGTGAGGTGCGGGAAATATCGAAAGAGTCGTGATTTCATGAATGAGTCCTTTGAAGAGCCAACCTCGCGCATGTTTTGCGCAACGGGCTCGGCAGGCATAACTCTCATTTGACCGTGTTTCGCCTCCGAGTATGATGCCGCGGTCATGGAAGATTGTATTCGATATCGGCCGTTTCGCCGCATCGGGGCCGCTTCACCCTTTTCGCTGTTTCTGGCCTGCGCCATGGCAATGACCGGCGCGCTTCCGGCTGGCTGCGCGAAACCTGTGCGGCCCGAAGCAGCCACGGCGGCCGAGGTCGATTCCGATGAGGACCTCGATCATCTCTGGAGCACGGCGCTGGACGTGCTTCAGAAGGTGGACTTCCTTCCCGATCGGCAGGATCGGGCGACGGGCGTCATCACCTGTTTTCCGACGACGAGCATGCAGTGGCACGAACCCTGGCGACAGGATGTTGTCACGGGTTACGACCTGCTTGAATCATCGATGCACACGCTTCAGCGCCGGGCGACGGTGCGTTTCGTCAAAGGCGAAAGGTGGACCGTCGAAATGCAGATCGACATTTACCGATTGAGCCGGGCGGAGACGCAGATCACCACTGCCTCATCCGTCCTGCACGGTTTCTCCAGCCGATTGCCCACCGCCGAGGGAACCGGGCTCGTGGCCGGCGAAAACTGGGTGCTGCTTGGCCGCGACGGTGAGCTGGAACAGCGACTGCTCAATCGTATCCTGATCCAAACGGGCGCGTCCCTTTGACACGGCAGGAGACCTGTCTCCTCGTTTTGGCTGGATAAGGCCCGAATCTTCTGCTCGGCCCGCCGGACGCCGCCTTCTTTCCCTGAACTCAAAAGGTCGACGTTGAATGCGGCCGGAATTGCTTCTACGCTATTGCGGATGAAAAGCCGGGACAAAATCACGCTCTCCACGTTGATGGCCCGGAAGCGGCAGGGGCGGAAGATCACCATGCTCACGGCCTACGATTATCCCACTGCGCAGATTCTGGAGCAGGCGGACATCGATTGCATCCTGGTGGGGGATTCGGCGGCCCAAGTCGTGCTCGGCCACGATTCGACACTTCCGATGAAAATGGACTTCATGATCGCCATCGCCGCCGCGGTGCGCCGCGGCGCGCCGGCCGCTCTGCTCGTAGGCGACATGCCCTACCTTTCTTTCAACGTCAACGCGGAAGAATCGATTCGCAACGCCGGCCGGTTCATGGCCGAGGCCGGCTGCGACTGCGTGAAGATTGAGGGCGACCGGCGCATCGCCGACACGGTCCGGCAAATGTCGGCGGCCACGATTCCGGTGATGGTTCACATGGGCCTCCGCCCCCAGGCCGTTCATCAATTCGGGGGCTATCGGGCGCAGGCGCGCGACGCACTCTCGGCACAGCGGCTCATTGACGACGCGAAGATCATCGAGGATGCCGGCGCATCGGCACTGCTGCTGGAGGCAGTTCCGCCCGAGCCGGCGAAGATCATCGCTGAATCGACACGGCTTCCAGTGATCGGCTGCGGGGCAGGGCCGTATTGCGATGGGCACGTCGTCGTGTTTCACGACATGATCGGCCTGACGGATACGCCGTTGCCGCGCTTCGTGAAGAAGTATGCGTCCGCGCGCGATTACCTCCGTGCCGCGGTGGAGGAATATGTGAAGGACATCGCCGCCGGGCAATATCCCGCCGCCGAGCATTGCTATCAGATGGAGTCGGGAGAAGCGACGAAGCTCTCACCTCCGGGCATGAAGGGCGGTGAGGCAGTTGGGTCCTAAGCGCGGGTCGTGGCAGGGATATAAGGGATAATGGGAGTACGCGTCCATGAAACGCAGGCGTCAGTCCGGATTCACGCTCATTGAGCTATTGGTGGTCATCGCGATCATCGCTCTGCTCATCGCAATTCTTCTGCCCGCGCTTTCAAAGGCGAGGGAGGAAGGCAAGCGCCTGGTCTGCATGAATAATCTAAAGGAGATCGGCGTTGCGATGCTGATCTATCGGGAGACCAGCGACAATCTGCCATGGACCTACGTTCACAACGTACTGCCGGACGGCACGATCGAATTCTATCCGGGAATCACTTTCTACAGCAGTTATACATGGGCGGGCATGAAGGCGACCCTTCCGTGGCCGGGGGAGGAGTCGGGGGACTGGGTCAGGGTGCCAGCCGAGTTGCGGGCGTTTAACAAGATCGTCGATCCGGGAGTTCAGGGCAATCAGCCGGTGAAGATCGTGCAGTGCCCCGGGGACCGGTCAGCGGTGGCGCCTGTCATGGGACAGGGGCAGCCCGATGTGCAGACCGAACAATCCCGCAGCAGCTGGCAGGCGTACGGGAACAGTTACAGCATAAACTGGCTGTTCCTGAACCATGAGCCTGACGTGAGTAACTTTAATGCCGAGGACCTGTTCAGGGTCGGGAAGCAGATATGCAAAGAAGTTATCGGGGGATCTGCATCGGAATTCGCCATCATACTGGAGAACCAGCTAAGCCAGCTTCTGATAGAGGCCGAGCCGACGGGTGGCGGACGTCTTGGCGAGGGCTGGCATCGGCGCTTCTCGAACCATACCATGCTCTTTATGGATGGTCACGTGCAGAGTCGTCATTTCGACACCCGCTTTCCGGGAGGCGCGGGCTGGCGAGTTTATCGTGAACACGGCCACGCGGATCACTGACCTACCTCGATTGACCACGATCCGGCGGCAACGGGCTTTGGTTCATGCAAGGAAATGACGCAAAGAAGATCATTGCGGCGTTGGTTCTGTTCGGCGTCGCCGCGGGACTTTACTGGTACCTGAGTGCGGATGATTCCAGCGACGCGGGAGGCGATATTCGATCTCACTGGCACTGCAGCGCGTGCAGGAAAACTTTCGAGCTCGCCGCCAGGGAGCTGAAAGACTCCGTCACCACTCAGGAACGTGACGTGAACGAGGTGAAACAGGAGGGCCCCCAGATGCGCGGCCGCGGCGCTCAGCGCACGTTCAGCGTCGCGAAGTGTCCGCATTGCGGCCAGTGGACCGGCGATGCGGCGCGCGAGTGTCCGGGCTGCGGCGAAGTCTTTCCGTCCAAAACCCGGCGCGGTGTCGCGGCGATCTGCCCAAAGTGTCACTGGGATTCTCGCACCGGTCGAAAGGCCGAGGGCGATCGGTTGACCGAGGGTCTCGATCCCGCGCCCTGATAAGAAGATGACGGATGCGGCGCTGTCGCGCTTCGTGAAGAAGTATGCGTCCGGGCGCGATTACCTCCGTGCTGCGGTCGAGGAATACGTAAAGGACATCGCCGCCGGGCAGTATCCGGCCGCCGAGCATTGCTATCAGATGGAGGCCGGCGACGCCCAGAAGCTGATCCCGAACCCGCAGAGTTTGGCAGGGAAGGCATCGTAAGATCGCCCGGCCCGCGCCGCCTTTAGTGGATAGGGGAGCCGCGAGTTTTACGACCATCCTTTGAGGAATGATGCCATGAATCAGAAACATAAACGTGCCTTCACGCTGATCGAACTGCTTGTGGTGATCGCGATCATCGCGCTTTTGATATCCATCCTGCTCCCCGCGCTGTCAAAAGCGAGGGAGGAAGGCAAGCGCCTGGTCTGCATGAACAACATGAAGGAAATCGGCGTCGCGATGTTCCTTTATCGCGAAACCAGCGACAATCTACCGTGGACCTACGTTCACGACGTCGAACCCGACGGCACGCTGGAGTACTATCCCGGCACGGGCATCCTTAGCAGCTATTCCTGGGGCGGCATGAAGGCGCCCTTGCCGTGGCCGGGGGACGAGAATGGGGATTGGGCGCTGATCCCCGCCGAATTACGGCCGTTCAACAAGATTCTTGCGCCGGGCGTTCAGGGCAATCAGCCGGTGAAGATCATGCAGTGTCCTGGCGATCGGTCCGCCGTATCGCCCACGGTCGGGCAAGGCCAGCCCGATCTTGGCATCGAACAAAGCCGGAGCAGTTGGCAGGCATTCGGAAACAGCTACAGCATCAACTGGGCCTTCACGGATCACGAGCCCAATTTCAATTTCACCATTGAGAACTTGCTCATGGCCGGCAAGCAGATCTGTGCGGAAGTCGTCGGCGGTTCAGCCGCGGAATTCGCCATCATGTGGGAGAACCAGGTCGATCAACTTTTTGTTGATGCCGAACCCACCGGCGGCGGCCGGCTTGGCGACGGCTGGCACCGCCGCTTCTCAAACCACACGTTCTTATACCTCGATGGCCACGTTCAGCATCGAAATTACGACACCCGCTTTCCGTCAGGCCCGGGCTGGCGTATCTTCAAGGAACACGGTCACGAGGACCACTAGCGGCCGACGTGTTGGGGTCCATTACCCGAGTGTCACGCTCATGATGTTCATGCAGAGGAGCGAAAGCAAGAAGGTCATTCTGGCCGTGGTGTTGTTTGCGCTCGCCGGCGGCCTTTACTTTTTTTTGAGTTCAGGCGAATCGTCCGGCGGCGGCGCCGAGACCCGGTCGGAATGGTATTGCACGGCCTGCAAGAAGCCGTTCTCGACGACATTTGCACAGAGTCAGGATTTGGTCCGCACCCAGGAGCGCGCGATCGAAAACGGGGCCGATCAGAGTAAGAATGTCCCGCGCATGCGCGGCCGGGGCCCCAGTCGAATGTTCACCGTGGCGAAATGCCCCGAGTGCGGCCAGTGGACCGGCGAAGCGGCGCGGAAGTGCCCGGACTGCGGCGAGGTATTTCCGTCAAAGACGAAGCTCGGCGCGCCAGCGATCTGTCCAAAGTGTCATTGGGATTCACACACGGGTCGAAAAGCCGAGGGTGATCGACTGACCGAAGGGCTGGATCCGACACCGTAACGGCGTGAAGATCATCCCGCAAAGTGGATGGGCCGTCATTCTCCTCCCGGCGCGCCGGGAGAAGAATCTGGCGTCGGAAGCGCGTGTGCCGAAAATTGTGCGTAGCGCGCGCTCGGTAGGATCCTTCCTCGCTGCTGCTCGTCAGGATGACACCTATCCGCGATTTCCTATAGAATCCGCGCATGGAAACCGCGTGGATACGTAATTTCTCCATCATCGCCCACATCGATCACGGCAAAAGCACGCTGGCCGACCGGCTGTTGCTTCGCTGCGGGGCCATTGCGCAGCGCGACTTTCGCGATCAGATTCTCGACGACATGGACCTTGAGCGCGAGATGGGCATCACCATCAAGGCCAACCGGTGCACGCTCGATTACCAGTACCCCGGCTCCGGTCCGAAGATCAAAAAAGCCCTGCCGGCCGCGAATTATCTGCTCAATCTCATCGACACGCCCGGCCACGTCGATTTTCACTACGAAGTGAGCCGCGCCCTGGCGGCCTGCGAGGGCGTGTTGCTGCTCGTCGACGCGGCGCAGGGCATCCAGGCCCAGACGCTGGCCAACGCCTACAAGGCCATCGATGCAAATCTTCAGATCATTCCCGTCATCAACAAGATCGATTTGCCGGCGGCGCGGCCGGAGGACATCGCGCTAGAGTTGGAGCAGGTGCTGACGCTTCCGGCGGATGAGGCGGTTTTCGCGTCAGCAAAGACCGGGGTGGGGGTGGAAGAGATATTACAGGCCATCGTCGAACGAATTCCGCCGCCGACGGGCGATGCCGGCGCCCCGTTGAAGGCGCTCATTTACGATGCGAAGGTCGATCCGCACCGCGGCGTGGTATGCCATGTGCGTGTCATGGACGGCGTGCTGCGCAGGGGCGACCGGATCAAGCTGATGGCCGCCGAGCGCGCCCATCAGGTCACGGACATTGGGGTGTTTCGGCCGAAAATGACCAGCCTTGCGGAGCTGTTGCCCGGTCAGGTCGGCTACGTCTTCGCGGGCCTCAAGACGATCCACGACGTTCATATCGGCGACACGATCACGCACGACGCGCGGCCTTGCGATCAGGCATTGCCGGGCTATCAGGCGCCGTTGCAGATGGTGTTCTGCGATTTTTATCCGGGGCCGGGAACGACGAGCCCGGAACTGCGCGAGGCGATGGAGCAGCTCTGGCTCAACGATTCGAGCTTCAACTTCACGCCGGTCGCCAGCGCAGCTCTGGGCACGGGATTTCGATGCGGGTTTCTGGGCCTGCTGCACATGAAGATCATCCAGGAGCGGCTGGAGCGCGAGAGCGAGGTCGACGTGGTGCAGACGGCGCCGACGGTCGGTTTCGAGATTCTGCTGCGTGGCGGGAAAATTCAGCTCATCGAGTCGCCGGCGGATTTGCCTGGCATGGACAAGGTGGAGGAGATTCGCGAGCCATATGTCAAATCCGAGATCATCACGCCGGCCCGCTACATTGGCAACGTGATGACGCTCAGTGAAGAGCGGCGGGGAATTTACAAGCGGACGGAATACCTGTCGCCCGACCGAGCGTTGCTGATCTACGAGTTTCCGCTGTCAGAGGTGATTTACGATTACTTTGACCGGCTCAAGAGCGTCACCAGCGGCTATGCCACGATGGACTACGAGATGATCGGCTTCCGGCCCGACACGCTGGTAAAGCTCGATATTCTGGTCAACGGAACGGTGGTCGACGCGCTGAGCGTGATCGTGCATCGCACGCGGGCCGAATTTCGCGGGCGGCGGATGCTCACGCGGCTGCGCAAGGAAATCGACCGGCATCTATTTGAAGTGCCGCTGCAGGCGGCCATCGGCGGAAAGATCATCGCCCGCGAGACAATCAAGGCGCTGCGCAAGGACGTGACGGCGAAGTGCTACGGCGGCGACGTGTCGCGCAAGCGCAAGCTGCTGGAGAAGCAGAAGGCGGGCAAGAAGCGGATGAAGCAGGTGGCGAACGTGTCGATTCCGCAGTCGGCGTTCATGGCGGTGCTGGATTCGTCGGAGGAGTGAGGGGAATTTGGCGATCTAGCGATTGAAAAAACCTATTTGCTTTCCTTCTGCCCTGCGTCCTTCACCGCGTTCAGCTCCGCACGCAACGCCGCCAACTCATCCACGTCCTTGGCGTGCTCCGACTCGGCTTCGGCCTCGATCATTGCGTCGATCTCTTCATCGGTGACGATTTCTGCCGGAGTCTCGGCGGTGTCGCTCATGGCCGCCGACTCGATGGTTTCGAGGAACATCGTGGTGCGCTCCTCCATGGTCTGGGCCTGCACCAGCGCTTTTTCCCATTCCATCTGCGTCTTGACCAGATCGGTCTCGCCGAACATGCGGCTGATTTCGCGGGCCATGGTGCCCATGGCCTGGGCGAAATCCGACGAGGCCTCGGCCTGGCGCTTGATGATCAGAGCGTTCTTTACGGCCAGGAGCTGGCGCTCCAGCATTTTTTTCACGGCGGCCGTTTTCTTGAGCGAGCTGCGGATGAAGTTGTACTGATTCTTGTCGCCGATTTCCTTGGCGCGGCGGGCGTTGCGGATGAACTCGTTGGTGAACTTGTTCTGCTCGGAGATCGATTTCTCGATGCGGCGGATTCCCTGGCGGATCTTGATGTCGCGCTCGATGCGGCGTTCTTCGGATGACTTGAATAAGCTCATATCGGCGCGTCCTTTGGATTTGAACCAATAGCGATTAGCGAATTATAAATAGCCAATTGGCGGGCTCGCTCCCCGTTCCGCTATTCGCCATTTGAAATTCGCTATTTCCTCAATATTCCTCTGGTATCACCAACCAGCAAATCAGATAGACCAATATACCCGGAAACGCCGCCGAGAGGATCGAAATCACGACATAGAGCACGCGCAGGAGGGTGGGGTCAATATTGAAGTGTTCGGCCAGCCCTCCCACCACGCCGCCGATCATGCGGTTGTGCCGCGAGCGGCGAAGGGGTCGTTTTCGGTTCATGAATTACTCCTCCGCCAAGGCGCGACGGCGTTCGGTAGGGGGCTCTTCTCGGCCCGTCTTAGCCTCGTCAGCGGGCGAATCAACGACGCGGTCAGTATCGACTGGGTCGGCCTCCGCTTCGGCGATGGCCTTGTTCGATTGGAATGCGTTGAGGGCGACAGGATCGGGCGCATCCAGCGCCGGATTGGCGCCCTCGCCAACGTCTTTTCCTGAAAGTTCAGGTGGAGCGTCATTCTCAAAATCGGCCGCGCCCTCCTTTGCGCGGGCTCGTGAATCCTCGCCCGCCGCGGCGGTCCATTCAAAGGACCGCTGCATCTCGTTTTCAATCGAGACGCGCCGCTCCTGATTGATGATTGGGGGCGCGGCGACAAAAGATTTTAACGCGACCGGCGCGATGGGAGCGGGGGGGAGCGGCCGTGCATACGGTGCCTGCTCGGCGATGTAGGAGACAAGCCTGTTTCCGCAACGCCCGCAGAATCGGGCGGTGACGTTCAAGACCGGCGTTGAGCAGCGGGGGCAGAGGGTGGGGATTTCACGGTCGTAGGATTTCTCGTCAAGCAGGAACGAGTGCAACTCGTATGCCAGGCGCGTACTTTCCGGCGTGTTCGCGATGACGATTCGGGCGCGGGTGCCGCTGCGGCGGCGCTTGGTCTCGACGTCGACTCGGGGGGGTGTGGGAACGTCGAACATTGACGCCCAAAAGCCGCCGGACGGCTCCTTCTCGGTCGGCAGCGACGATTCGATGCGGATGCCCTCGAGATACCACGGCTTGCTCAGCCGATAGGAACGGCGGGCGACGAACTGAATGATGGCCGTCTCGACGTCCTCCTTGGGGCGATGGATGAAGATTTCGAGCATGGGCGTGTCTCAGAAGCGACTATCAGAGCCGCGACCGTAAGGGAGCGGTCGGCGCCTGAATATCTCGCACGCATGATTTTAGAAAGCCTCGCTCGAATAAAGTCACCGAATCGGCGATTCGCACGCGATTGGAGCCGACCGCTCCCTTACGGTCGCGGCTCTGTTTTACCCCTCCGCCGCCTTGTGCCGCTCGCGCACCCGGCGATCCGCTTCCTCGAACGCCTGATGCGTATCTTTCACCAGGCCCGTGTCCATTTGCTCCCAGATGTCCAGCACCTGCTGGGTGCCGGGCGTCAACATGCTCTCGCCTTCCTCCAGGCCGGAGCGCAGCATGTCGTCAAGCCGCTCCTGGTACATCTCCGACGTGATGTTGTCGTTCTCGATCATCTTCTCCAGCGAGACGAGGTCCTTCTCGCTGATGAGGCCGAGCTTGCTGCCGCGGGCCCGGGCCCGCTCGGCGTTTTCGCGCAGCATGCGCATACGCGTGACCGTCACGGCTTCCTTGCTGCGGATGTTGAGCTGGCGCGAGGCCATGAGCTGCTCGGTGGTCTTGAGGTCGAACTCCTGAGCCAGCATGCGGCGCACTTCGGGGGAGCGCTCGTCGCGCCCGCGCTCGAAGACCTCCTGCTTCTGGCCGGCCAGCGTCGTCACCCGCTTGACGAGCTGATCGCGCTCGCGCTGCAGGAGCAGTTCCTGCCGGCGCAGTTCGCTTCGCGTCATCTGCGAAAGCGACTTGTTGGATTTGGTCAGCCAGTCAAAGAGGCCCATGCATCACCAATTAAGAATAGCGAATGACGAATAGCGAAAAAAGCTGAGCGTCGCCTCTTTTTCGCTATTTATCATTCGCTATTCGCTATTATTTCTACCCTTCCGCCTGCGCATCCCCGCGCGTCTTTTCCTTCGCCGGCGGGGACTTCAGCGGGGCCTTCGCCACCCCCTCCGTCCTGACCTGTGCCGCCTCTTCGGCATCGCCCATCAGCTCCTTCATGATATCCGCCTCGTCGTCCGACATCGCCGTCTCGGCCATGCCGATGTCCAGCCCGCTCACCAGGTCGTCGCTGGCGCCAAGCTGCTCGAGGATTTCCTCGGCCGTCACCGCCGCCTCGGTCAATTCCTCGGTCGACGGCAGCGCCGCCATGCTGCCGGTCTGCGACAATTCCAGGTTGTGGATATGCGTGCTGATGACGTTGATCTGCTTGCTGAGAATCGACGCGCTGGTGTTGCACCGGCTGATGTCCTTGCGCATGCGGGCGATCTGGGCCGCGATCCGCCGCTTCGAAACCTGCGATGACGTCGCCTTGCCTTCCTCCAGCAGCTTCGACTCTTTCTTCTCGAGGTGCCCGATGTCCTCATACATACGGTCCAGCCGCGTCGAGAGCGTGGCACGCTTTTCGGAAAGGACGTTGATTTTCTTCGCCTCTTCTCCCTCCTTTCCAAACAGGCTGCGGATTCATTCAGCACTCGACGTCGAACGGTCCTCTTCGCCCGTCACTTTTGCGGCCCCACGAAACAGCGTGGCCTCGCCGGAGCGCTTTGAAACGCGAAGATCGGGATCGGTCTTCGCGATCGTCTCGAACGCATTGTTGACCAGTTGCACGGGTAAATCCAGTTCGCGCGCCAGCGATGAGGCAGACAAACTGCCCGTCAAAAGATCGGTCCGCCGCACTTCGATTTCCTTCTTGATCCGATTGACCTTCTGACCGGTGTCCTCGGGATCGAACAACTTGATCAGCCGCGGGTCCAATTTCGGATCGTTCGTGTTGACGCGCCAGCCGCCGTCCTCGCGCGGCGCGACGAGGATGACCTTCACGTTCGCCATGAGCGGCGGATTGTCCCACACCTCCCGCTCGAATCCGCTCGGGCTGCACACCCCGATGAGATGCGTGGCCCGCGCGTCGGTAATGAGGCCGTTGAGATGATCGAGCAATTGCGTCCGGCTGATCGGCGGGGGGGCCGTCCCTTTTGATTCCTCATCCAGCAAGGGACCCGGAGGGGCCATCACAGTCGCCACCGTGACGCTCTTGATCCGCCGGCCAAACAGCCAGCGCCGCTCGTATCCGCGGATCGTCACTGTCTTGCCGTGCGGAAGCTGCGTGAACTTGCCGCGATCGTAGATTCGCCGATCGACCATGGCCGCCCGGACGCGCTCGCCCTGGTCGGACTCCTCGCGCTTGAACCATTGGCCGGCGATGAACCGGCTGCCCGTGGTCTTCAGATTGGTCGAGACGCCCCCGAGATAGGTGGACTCGACTTCCTTCGCGATTTCAGCGGCGTTTTTCATCTTTTCTTATCGGGCGTACCATAACGCGCCCGCGCAAAACATCATACCCAAGTTTAGTGTTGTGTTCCGAGGCGGAAATATCGAGCCGGAGCCATGAGAATTTGTGATGCGAGCGGCCAGATTGGTCAACTTCACTCGTCGAAGGCCGCGAATACAAGCACAACTCGGCTTGCCGACAGGGCGTTCCCGAGGCATACCGCAATCTTCAAATGATCTTGGTGAAAGATTCGTTTTGGTGTTCGCGGCCGCAAAGCCGGCAATAGCGGGCGTGGGAGGGGTTCCTAGCCTGGCACTGAATCTTGGGACAGCGCCAAGTTTTCTCGGATGAATATTGAGGAATCTTCTTCTGATTCCGCAAATGATCCGGACGCGATGGCGCCGCAAAAAGTCTGAAGAAGGCGTGAGCCAGCAACGGGATCGCGAGCATCCCGCCGATTACCACAAGTATGCCGATCCAGCCCTGTCCTCCGCCGATGAAGATCACGAGACGTCACTCCTCGGGCAAGCGCTTAGCCGACCATGTCCGGCAGCGGCGTTCCGCAGAAAACGCAGTACTTGTCATCCAGCCCTGGGTATGCCGCGCAATGAGCGCAGCGCCGGGGGTTCGGCACCACCTGCGTGCCGCACATGATGCAGTAATTGTCACTCGAATCCACCGGCGTGTTGCATGATGGGCACCGCGTGGAGCCGTGGCGGGCGACATGTGCTGGGCCGGCCGAGGCATAGTTCTCCGGACCGTAATAGGGCGGCCGGATCGCCGGCGGGAAATCGACCAGCACCTCGCGCTCGGGCTTGAACGCTCCGCCCCGTGCCACCGGCGGGACGCTGCACGTCTGAATCTCGCGCATCGCATCGCCGGCCGTCGGAAATCGCCGGTCGCGCCGCGTGTACATCCGCGTGTAAACCTTGTCCACCCACGTCGGCAGGCCGCTGCGAATGTCCGACGGCATGTCGCTGCCGCTGGGTCGCTCGCCGGTCATCATCTCGAAGAGGACGATCCCAACGGAATAAAGATCGCTGCGGCCGTCAATCGACTGGCCGTCGCGCTGCTCGGGCGACATATACGCCAGGGTACCTGAAATGCTCTTTCCGTCTTCGGCGACGAGGCTGCCGGACTGCATGATGCTTTGCGTCGTGACTTGGCCGACGTGACCGAGTCCGAAGTCCGTCACTTTGACGTCGGCGACCCCGATCTGCTCCGGGTCCTTCCGATTTCCCTGAGCGATCAGAATATTGGCGGGCTTGATGTCGCGGTGAATCACGCCGCTGGCGTGAGAATGTTCCAGTGCCCCGAGCATGCCGCAGATGATGTTCTGAGCCGATTGAATCGGCATCCCTTTCGGATGGGCGTTGATCAAATCGCGAAGCGAGCAGCCGTCGATGTATTCCATCACGAGATAGGGCGCGTCGGAATAGGGATCGAGCCCGAGGGCGCGCACGATGTTGGCGTGCTGCAGGCCGTGAATGACGGTGCCTTCCTTTTGGAGATTTCGCACGTACTGCGAATCGGTCGGCACTTTTATTGCGACGAAATTGTCCTTCCAGACGTGATGATGGGCCTTCCAGACCTGACCAAAGCTCCCCGCCCCGACAAGCTGATCGAGCACGTATTCGCTGATTCGATCGCCGACCTGGGGGGCTTGCATGGTGAACTCCTCCGTGTGCCAGGAATCGGAATGAGGGCGTCGTGGCTTGTGTGACGCCGCCCATCCCCCACACTGCTCTCAGAGCAGTGGCACACAACGGATCACGAGTCGACATAACGGGCCAGCGACTCGCAGATCACGAAATTATATGCAGCAGCCGCCGCGAATCCAAGCAGAACCACGAACCATGTGAAGCTGCCGGTGATGCTCCAATCCGCCAGCCACAGCGCGATCAGCACGTCGATCAGCAGGTGCGCTGCAATCACCGCCACACTTACGTAGCTGGCCAGCTTCGCGTTCGTCAGCGCGTGCTGATAGTCGAGCAAGGGACGCATGTAGAACCAACTCGACCACGGGAGTACCGCGACCACAAGCAGCCACACCAGAACCAACTTCACGACGTGGCCCCACCCCTGAACCTGGTCCCAGTTGTAGTAACACCAGATGCCGCCGGCCACGACAGCGACGGTGATGATCGTGCCGGCCACCTTGGCTCCGACGAATTTTCCGATTTCAGCAAGCCACACGGGTCACCTCGAACTGGCCGCGAACGATTTATCACCAATTGACGTCGCAATTCGTCGCGGCGGATCGCGGCCTTTCGGCACTATAATCGAGCCGCGCGGGAAGCGCGTTCTAAACCGCTGTCATCTTTGAAATTCCGCGCTCTTGACCAATTCCCACGCTTGTGGGACAGTTTAACATCTGAAACCGCAACATCTTACCGTATCCGGCGGCCTCGCGGGCCACGCGCGTTCTTGTCGCGACCGGAGTCTCAACGAAGGAATTCGCATCGATGATCAAGGCCACGGATATTCGCAAAGGGCAAACCATTATTTATGAGAACCAGCTCTGGATCGTCCATGAGTCCGAGCGCGTCGCCAAGGGCAACTGGCGCAGCTACATGAACGTGAAGCTGAAGAACTTCAAATCGGGCAGCGTCCTCGACTTCCGCTTCAACATGGACGACCGCATCGAGGTGCCCTACGTCGAGGACCGGCCGTTCGAGTACCTGTATCGCGATGGCGACAGCTTCGTGCTGATGAACACGGACAATTTCGATCAGCTTCACGTCCCTAAGGACCTGATGCCCGACGCCGAGAATTTCCTCAAGGGCAACGAAAAGGTGCAGTGCAAAATACTCAACGGCGAAATAGTCGGCGTGGAGTTGCCCAATACGGTGGAGTTGGAGGTCGTCGATGCGCCGCCGGTGGTGAAGGGCGCCACGGCCACCAATCAGACGAAGGAAGTCGTGCTTGAAACCGGCTACAAACTGCGTGCGCCGCCGTTCATCACGACGGGCGAGAAAATTCGCGTCGATACGCGGACGGGCGAATACATGTCGCGCGTCTGAGGATTTCAGCTCAGGTTGGAGACACAATTCACGCCCCGGGTTTCAGCCCGGGGTTTTTTGCGCGAACCGTCCCGAAATCGAGTGCGATTAAATAAAAGATGGAGCCGCGCCAACCCTCACAATCCTGCTCGAAATGGTGGCTGGTTTTTCTGGCGGTTTCGGGCCTGCTCGACATCGTTTACGGCGTGCTTGTGAAATTCGCGAGCATGGTTTGGACAGGGTATCTGCCGGCGCGGGCGGATACTCCGCAGCGGCGCCGGCGCGGGCTGACGCTGATTCTCGGCGGAATCGAAGGCCCCAGCCTGTTCAGCGCCGCGATGCTGAAGGGCGTGTTGCGCTCCGGCTATCGCGGAGCGATCGTCCGCGATAACTGGAATGCGGGCCTGCCCTTCTGGCGCTCCATTGTGAATCTGGCATCGCGCAAACATCAGGAGCGGCAGGTTGGACGGCTGGTGAAACTCATCGGCGACTACTGCCTTGAATCCGGTCACGGGCCCATCTGCATCGTGGCTCAGTCCGGCGGCTGTTTCATCGCCGTTCGACTGCTCGAATCGCTCCCTAAACAAATTCGAATCCAGACTGTCGTGATGCTCGCGGCCTCTATTTCACCGGGCTACGATATTTCCAGCGCCGCGGCCCGCTGCGACGGCGCGCTCTACTCCTTCGGCAGCGCCGGCGATCATTTTTTTCTAGGCATCGGCACGCTGCTCTGCGGCACGTCGGACCGCGAGTTCACGCCGTCGGCCGGATTTCTCGGCTGGCACCGCACCGACGATCGCTTCGTCGACGTACGCTGGCACCCGCGATGGATTCCCTTCGGCTACCTCGGCAATCACACCACGGTTTGCTCCTCGCGGTTTGTGGAGCACGTCGTGGGGCCGCTGCTGCGTCCCGAGCTGGCGCAAAATCGGCTCATTTCAGCGAATCGCTCGCGTCTTCATCATTCCTTGACCGTCTCAACATCGCAGGGCTAGAATCGCCCCCCACATCCAGACCGCGTCGTGCCATCGAGCCGCGGAGTTTGGCGCCGAACCGCGGCAGGATCATTTTCTCGCGGCGGCGGGACGAGCCAGTTCACGATGCCGAAGTTTGGCCGGATTCGGCGTTTTGAAAGCGACTGCATGGACATTGAAGAGATCAAAACGCTGACACAACTCATGGTCGATAACGACCTCTCCGAACTCATTCTGCGCGACGGCGAACGGCGGATCATGCTTCGCCGGCGCGGGCCGGCCGTCGAACAACAATTCATTCACGCCGCTCCGATGCCCCAATTGCATTACCAGCCTCCGATGCACGCACCGCCACAACATCCGGCAGCGGCCGGCGCGCCGGCAGTGGCGAGCGTCGAGGCGGACGCCGGCCTTCTTAAAGTGACGTCTCCGATGGTCGGCACCTATTACGCGGCTTCGAATCCCGAGTCGCCCCCCTTCGTTCGCATCGGCGATCGCATCAACGCCGAGACGGTCGTCTGCATCATCGAAGCCATGAAAGTCTTCAACGAAATCAAGGCGGAGGTTTCGGGCGTCGTCGAATCCATCGAGGTTCAGGACAAGATGGCCGTCGAGTTTGGGCAGGTCCTGTTGCGAGTGCGGCCCGGCTGACAATCGCCCGGCCGGCCTCGCCTTCCGCCGCAACGAATTCTGGAATCCACGAAAGCCCCTCACGCAAAGCATGAAGAATCCAATGTTCTCACGAGTCCTGATTGCGAACCGCGGCGAAATCGCGCTTCGCATCATCCGCGCCTGCCGCGAGATGGGCATCGAGACCATTGCCGTCTTTTCAAAGGCCGACAAGGACGCCTCCTATCTGCGGCTGGCTGACCGCGCCATCTGCATTGGGGACAACGCCTCCTCGCAAAGCTACCTGCGTTCGGACCGCATCATCGCCGCGGCCGAGATCGCCGACGTCGACGCCATTCATCCCGGCTACGGATTTCTCGCCGAGAACGCGAGCTTCGCGGAGCAGTGCCGGGCCAGCAAAATCGAATTCATCGGCCCCAGCGCCGAGTCGATTCGCCTGCTGGGCGACAAGGCGGCGGCGAAAAAACTGGCGAAAAAATCGAAGGTGCCCATCGTTCCCGGCAGCGAGGGCGAAGTGGAGAGCGCCGAAGAAGCGGTGAAGGTCAGCCGTGAAATCGGCTATCCCGTGATTATCAAGGCCGTCGCCGGCGGGGGCGGCAAGGGCATGCGCGTCGTTCACAACGAGGCGGCTCTGCGGACGCAGATCAAGAATGCCCAGACCGAGGCGCTGGCCGCCTTCAAGGACGACCGCATCTATGTCGAAAAGCTGATCATCGAGCCGCGGCACATCGAAGTGCAGATTCTGGCGGATCAGCACGGCAACTATCTGCACCTGTGGGAGCGCGATTGCACCCTGCAGCGCCGCCACCAGAAGCTGGTCGAGGAATCCCCGTCGCCCAAGCTGAGCGAAAAAACGCGCGAGGCCATCTGCAGCTCGGCGCTCCGGCTGGTCAAGGCCGCACAATATTATTCAGCCGGCACGGTCGAATTCGTGGTGGACAAGGAGGAGAACTTTTACTTCCTCGAGGTGAACACGCGGATCCAGGTTGAGCACCCCGTGACGGAGCTGGTGACGGGCATCGACCTGATCCAGGCGATGATCAAGATCGCCGCGGGACAGCGCATTCCATACAAGCAGCGCGACGTGGCGCGGGAGGGCGTCGCCATCGAGGTCCGCATCAATGCGGAGGACCCGGACCACGACTTTCGTCCGTGTCCAGGTCGCATCGAAACTTTCATTCCGCCGGGCGGGCCGGGGGTGCGCTTCGATTCACACGTTCACGCAGGCGCGGTGATCCCGCCATACTATGACTCGATGATCGCCAAGCTCATTGTCCACAAACCCACGCGCGAAGAGGCGATCGCCTGCATGAGCCGCTGCCTCCATGAATTTGAAATCTCGCCGATCAAGACGACCATTCCGCTGCATCGCAAGATTTTTACCCACAACAGCTTCGTCTCCGGCGACATCGACACCGGCTTCATCGAGCGCACCTTCATGAAGCGCACGTAGCGTCCGCCGGTCCGGCGGCCGGTGATTCTTCCGCTGCGAAGCGGCGCAGACAGCAACCGCGCCGGTAAGGAAGCGGTGACCGAGTGATTTCCCAGAGACGCAAAGAACTGGTGCTGATTCACTCCAGTCCGTCGCGCCGTCCGAGCAGGGCGAAATAGCCGATGCGAGCCTCTTCCTGATAATGTCGATCGACAAATGCCCCGAGCTCGTCTTCGCTGGAAACGTCCGTCGTGTAGCGAATGACGTACGCGGGAAGCCGCTCTTTGGCCTGAATTTCGTCCACCATCTTCGCGCGTAGCTCGGGCGTGCCGCAGTAGTTCACCATCGCGTAGCGCGTCGGACAGCGCCGCTGCGCCAGATAGTAGAGCAGACCCTGATCGCTCAGATCGAGAATGGTCTCGTCGGGCGAGGTGCGGGATTGAATGTGGGAAACCAGCGCTTCGGGCGTGTCCGCCTGATCGACGGGAATGCGCAGCCCCGCCAGTCGTGGAATGGAGGACGTTTGCATGGGCCGTCCATCCGCGCGCAGATGTGCAGGCAGCATCGGATTCTCAACGCCTGAAAGTTGCCGGCCAAACGCGCCCCCATGCCCGAGCCGGAACAGTGAGACGGCGCTGGGAAGAATGCAGATGAGAATGAACATGCTCATTCTTCTTGTGATATGCGGCATTGGAAGAACAACTGGAATTGGTGAATCCGACTTCGTCTTGTTAGAACCAGACCCGATCGCATAGGCGACCGCCGCGCCTGCGAATAGCGCAAAGCCCGCGACGCTGTAGGCCGCGTGCCAGAGGTCCGGCCGGTTCAGGACCGTCATCCAGAAAAAGCCGCCCACAATGGCCGCCAGCACGAGGGCCGACTTCGCTCTCGCATCCCCTCGCGCCATCAAGCCGGCGGCCAGGCCGATCCCGTACGTCACCGGCAACAGGTAAAACACGCCAAGCGTCAGCCCCGACACAAGCAGATTGTCGAGCAACGCTTCGCCGGCTCGCCAGCCGATTGCGGGATAACTGGCGGGATAGATTTCAGTTCGAAGTACGAAAATGTGGGCGAGATTTGCGATCAAATCCGAAATCAGCCCGTTCCAGGCGCACCAGATCAAGAAAGGTGCCGTCGCGATCGCAGCGCCGCCGAGAAAGATCGCGCCCCGTTTCGCTGCGAGCCGCTGCCAACGCGCGTCGGTCCCTTGAAAGAGCCATGCATCCAAAATCAGCCAGATCGGCGCTGCGGCTGCCAGATAAACGCCCGTCTCGAAGCTGTACAGGCCTCCGAGTGCCGCAAGGATGCCCGCAGTGAATAACCACCGCGGCCTTCGTCCATGCAGGAACATTCCGAGCGCCGCAACGACCGTCATCGCCAGCGCCGGCCGTTCGCTCACCTCGTACCATCCGAGAACCAGGATCAGGAACGTGAGAAGCGTCGCCCAGAGCCTCCGCGTCAGGGCCGCCGCTGCCAGTACGATGGCAGCGGCCCCCAGGGGGGGCAGTAGGCCGCGATAGACGTAACTGTTTTGCCCCATTCGACGCAACGACGCAACACTGTCACCGAATAACCAGCGCCCGAGAAGCGGCTTGAGCACGTCCTCGCCGATCCCGTGCGGCACGTGTGCGTCGCGAAAGGGCAGCCCGCCGTTTGCGTACACGTCCAGCATCGCCAGGCGCTCGCCTTCGTGATACAGATCCAGCGGGCCGTCGATGTTTCCGTTGTAACAGGCGATGTACGCGCCGATGACCAGTCCGGCGAAAGCCGTCGCGCGAAGTCGACTCCGGTTCGCAACTGATGGGTTGACCATGCGTTGTCAACTGAACAGAGCCGCGACCGTAAGGGAGCGGTCACCGCTGAATTTGTGAGGGTTTCGGTTGCCACGCCCATCCCTCGCGGACGTGGTCACGAACGTGGAGATCGTCAGGTCTTGAGTGCCAGCTGCACGACTTCACGATCCGGCACGAAGGCGCTGCGCGTGTAATTCACCCGCCAGACCAGTCCATCGGACGCGGAATACTCGGTCCCGTGCGGCAGATCGCACCCGGAAATAAAAATGCGCTCGGCGATCAGATCGATCGCCTTCCGCGCGGCCGCCTCGTGCGACGCCGGCGCGATCACCTGCACGTCCGGCAGCCCGAACGCCAGCAGGCCGACCGAGTCGAAGAGCAACATGCCCTCGTTGTCGCCCGACAGCGCAAAGCCGCGGATGTGCGCGCAAGTCCGCCACATGGCCTGTCCCGCCGACCGGGCATACTCAAGCAGACCCGCGAGCTGATCGACCGGCGTCAACATGCGCGCGTCGGGCCAGAAGGTGCAGACGACCGGCGTGAATTCGGTCAGCGCTGCGTGGGCGTGGTGGTGGACACGGACGACGAAGTCGCGCGGGCTGCCCGCGGGGTAGTGCGACGTCAATGTTACATGCGCGGCATGGACCCGAATCGCATCGGCGAATTCAGCAGAGTGCTCGAAGTACGTCAGCGTCTCTTCGATGGCGGCCGGGTCGCGGGGAGCGTTCTGCAGGTCGAATTCGAGCACCACGTCGCCAATCCGGATGCGCGGGAGAGTGTCGCCCTCCACGGCCGCCGCGTCGCGCCGGCCGGTCCGGCGCAGCGATGCCACGAATACGCCGGGAGCGACGCTGCAATCGCGGCTGAAAAGAACCTGCGTCCGCAACGTGAGACGCGGTAGCTCCTGCTCCGACGGTGGCAGGGCGTTGACGGTGTTGGTGGGAGGCGTGGGCAGATCGGCGCCGACGTCGTCGCCCGGCCGCCGCTGCGCTGGCGGCTTGGTCATCCGCACGTCGCCGCCCTCGTCCTCCCAGCGCTCGGCCGGCGCCGGCTCGGTGATCGCATCGGGTTGGGCTTCTTCGACCGTGGAACGGATCGTGCCGGTCGCCTTGGCCCGCGCGGCGGCGATTTCACCGGCTTCGGGTGACCAGGCCTCGGCGAGATAGGCGGCGTCGTCCGGCTGCGAACGGGCGGCCGCGGTCTTGGCGGCCGAAGGACCGTGCGACGGACTCGCTGCTGGAGAGGACCGTGCCGCACGAACGGGATCCTCGCCCGCGCCGATGGTCCGGTAGCCGGGAACCGAGTCTACCACTGGCTTCACTCGTTTTTTCGACGCCAGCCACCTAATTGCCTCGATTCCCGCAGCCGCAAAGAGGCAGACCCGGCCCGTCGTGGTCTCATGTGAAGACCATGCCGCCGCCCCAAGAAGTGCCAGACAAATGACATGAAGCGGAGCGGCGGAACGCCCACCGGGCCCGACGCCGATCAAGCCAACGATCGACGCCGCCAGCGTCACGGTGCCCAGAATGACGAAAACTATCAGCACGAGGAGTTTCGCTCCGCTTGCGCATAGATTTCGTCAGGAATCGGAATCAATCCGCCGCTCCGATCGATGCACGCCAGCGTCGACGCCGCTTCACACAGAAGCATGCCGGCGCGATGCAGCTTGTACGAGTGATCGATCCGCGCCCGGGTCATCCGCTCGATCGTCGTCGTCAGCACCAGCTCGTCATCGTAAAAGGCGGGCGCCTTGAATTTGCATTCCACCTTGGCGACGGCGAACAGCACTCCCTGCGCCTCCAGATCGCGGTAGCGAAAGCCGGCCAGTCGCAGCAGCTCGGTCCGGCCCATCTCGAAATACTCAAAATATTTGGAGTGGTGCAGAAACCCCATCGGGTCGCTCTCCGCGTAGCGCACGCGGATCGACAAATCACAGGACGTCGGCCTTTCGATGCTCATGCCGCCATTGTCCGGCCGCGCGGCGGGCGTGCAAGAGGAATGAAAATCGCAGAGAACTTCGATCCGTTTAGCCCAGACCCAATGGGTCCGAGAGTGCGCGAAATATAAACATGAACAAGAATAATCTCTTTACGGAAATATCGACGCACGTTCGCCTTCACCGGGGCCCTGTCGGGCCGCGGCTAAACGACTCTCCGCGCCCTTGGCGTTCCTCGCCGGCTCAATCGCGCCGCGCGCCCGGCCGTCGTGTTTCTTCAGCAGACTCTCCGCGTCGCGTCGATTTAGTCCCCGCAACTGCATGACGATCGCCGTCTTGGCTTTGCCGCGGGCGTCGTGCAGCAGGCGGCCGGCCTCGTCGCGATTCACCCCGGTCACGGCCATCACCACGCGCGTCGCGCGGTCTACCAGCTTACGGCAGGCGTAGCTGTTCAGATCGACCATCAGATTGCCGTAGACCTTGCCGAGCTGCACCATGCTCAAGGTCGTGATCATGTTGAGCACCAGCTTGGTCGCGGTGCCGGCCTTGAGCCGCGTCGATCCGGAAAGGATTTCGGGGCCGGTGAGCACGCGAATGTCCACGTCGGCGGCCGCCTCCACCTGCGATTTGGGCACGCAGGCGAAGAAGATGGTCTTCGCCCCTCGCCGACGGGCCTCAGCCAGCCCTGCGTGAACGTAAGGCGTCGTGCCGCCGGTGGCGATGCCCATGAGCACGTCGCTCTTCGCGACCTTCATCTTGCGGATTTCTTTTTCGGCGGCCTTCGGATCGTCCTCCGCGCCCTCGACGCTCCGCCACAGCGCCTTCTTCCCCCCGGCGATGATGCCGCGGACCATCTTCGGATCGGACCGAAACGTCGGCGGGCACTCGGATGCGTCCAGCACCCCCAGCCGCCCGCTGGTCCCGGCGCCGATGTAAATCAGCCGACCGCCACGCTGCCATGCGGACGACACCATGGTGATGGCGCGCACGATATCCGACTTCGCCTTTGCGACGGCGCGCGGAACGGACTGATCCTCGGCGCTCATGACGTCGAAGGCGTCAGCGATCGAGAGCGAGTCGAGCTCAAGCGAGCGCTGGTTGCGTTTCTCAGTGAGAAGATGTCCTCGGTCGTTCATTCGGCTTCCTTGCCTTTTTCGCCCTCAATGGTAATCGATGAACCGCATTCGGGGCAGATTCCGCTGACATTTCCGGTGAGGTTGTATCCGCACTCAGCACAAATTGGGTGGTCGATCGCTGGCGACTTGTCCCAGAACTTCCGTATTGTAACCGCGGCTCGACAAAGAAGGCCCAGCATGAGTGGCCACAAACTCATCATCAGGGCATCGAAGATATCATCGGTTTTAGTTGTCCAGATTGGACGACGGGGCGGACTCATCGAGAGAGCGAAGAAAAACCCAACCGCCATTCCAAAGATCAAGAACAGGATTCGCTGTCGAGAATATGATGCCGCGAGGAACGAGCAAACGGGCGTTAGCGACAGACCAACTAACTGGAGAACAGTTGGGCCGCGATTGCTCAATGGAGTTCCTGCAATTGTGATCATGAGAATGACGATGCCTGACGCCACCAATGCGAGCATGGCATTCGCCAACTGCTCCTGATGGTCATCGCAGGGGATTTGTCTTCTGAGTCGCAGCCTCACAATAGTTAACATGTCCTAGAAGCACCATGCAATTGGCTCCTGTCACGCGCGGCAGGTTTGCCGGCACGCCGTCCACGCATGCGACCGCCAGCATCGCGAAGGAGACGCATTCCTTGGCCTGGGTGCTGATGCCGTATTCGTCCATCAGGGTGAGTTCGTGATCGCCGGGGATTTCGGGGCGATCCAGGGCGCGGGCCAGCTCGCGGAGCAGGGTCGGATTTTTCGCGCCGCCGCCGCAGAGGATGATTTCGTCGATTCCCCGGGCTTGTCCCGCGCTTGCGCGAGTGGACCGGTGTTCATTCAAAACGAGAATTGGTTTTTTCGCCCGCGTAATTCTTTCGCCCCTCCGGGGCTGGATCGCGCGTCGCGTCGATACCCCGGGCTTACGCCCGGGGCTATACCCTGACGCTCCTCCGGGGCTGATTGCTGCGTAGGCGCGGGCGAGGCACTCCGCCGTGAAGTGGGTGGCCGTGGCAATCCAGTGTTCTGCCTTATAGCGCCGTGGCGCGAACCGCGCGAGCAGCGAGCGCACGTGGGCAGAGCCGAACTCCTCGCGGCCGCAGCTTTTGGGCGGCGGCCGGCGCAGATAGGGGTGAGCGAGCATGTATTCATATACGTCGGGAATGAGCCGGCCGTGCGCGGCGATTCTTCCATCGCGATCATAGGTCTTGCGGCCGCGGGTGAAGTGCGAGACGAGGGCGTCGATGATCATGTTGCCCGGGCCGCAGTCGAACGCGATGACGTCGTCCTCGCTCCCGCCCGCCGGCAAATATGTGAGATTGGCAATGCCCCCGATGTTCTGAATCACCCGGCTCTTTTTCGCATCGCGGAAGAGAACGTAATCCGTCCACGGCACCAGCGGCGCTCCCTGACCGCCGACCGCCATGTCCGCCTGCCGGAACTGCGACACCACCGGCGCGCCGATGGCCGCGGCGATGATCGTAGCGTCGCCGATCTGCATCGTTCCTGTTTCGGCGTTTCCGCTGCCGCTGGTGCGAGAATCCCTTCTCGCACCCAGTCTCTCGGGAATCCCTTCCCGAGAACCATTCTTCACCGGGGGCAACTCGGCGCCCCCGGAAGGCCCGCGCACTGCCGTGCGGGGTTCTGAATGGCCGCTTCGTGGCGGCAGATGGCATACGGTTTGTCCATGAGAGCCGATGAGATCAACGCCGCGAAGCCCCAGTTTCTTGATGACCTTTCCGGCCGCGGATGCAAACACATGTCCTACGGCCGTGTTCAACCGGCAAATCTCCTCCGTCCGCGTCTCGGCCGGCGCCATCACCGCCAGCAGGCGCTCCCA
>Ga0190265_10000476_pt1 | contig 28677 bp, 24 predicted proteins | sample Popmic124T_FD_133135 | JGI IMG/M metagenome (GOLD analysis project Ga0190265, IMG submission 133135) | Populus adjacent soil microbial communities from riparian zone of Indian Creek, Utah, USA - 124 T | ecosystem: Environmental > Terrestrial > Soil > Riparian zone | place: USA: Utah | collected...
GCTTCGGTCGGACCCGCGGGCCGGTCCGGTGGGCGCCAACGTGAACTTCGTGAGTCCTCCCAGAGAGTCCGGGAGCCCGTGGCTGATCCGGACCTTCGAGCGAGGCGTGGAGGGAGAAACCTTGGCCTGTGGGACCGGAACGGTGGCGGCTGCGCTGGCCTTGGCGAGCAGGGCCGAGGCGGAGTTGCCCCTAACCTTCCGGAGCAGGGGAGGACCCGAGCTGAAAGTTCGGGCTGAGCGGGATGGGAGTAGGGCTGTAGAGGTGTGGCTGGCGGGTCAGGGTCGGTTGCTATTCCGCGGGGTATGGGAGGGTAAGTAGCTGCGGTAGCCCACGTGGAAATCTTCTGTATATCCTTACGCAATAACAACATAGTGAGATTGACCGGGGAGTACTCCACAGTTCTCCACAGTTTTCCCCAGGTGGACTTAACATAACATATCTTATACGTCGTTTCATTCAGCCCAACAAATAGGGGGCTCTTCCCGAGACCCCCGGCTCGCTGTTGAGCGTTCCCCTACCCCCGCAGTGGGCCCGCGGGGTCCTACATCTTCCCGTCGGTCACTTCTGCCAGACGGACCTCCGCCTCAGTCACGCTGGGCGCCTTGGGATACTTCTGCAGCACGGTCCGATAAGCCTTGGTGGCGTCCTCCAGCCTCCCGCCTTCGCGAAAGGCGCGGCCCGCATCCACCAGGTACTTCGCCTTGAGGTACTCGACGTCCGAGACGTTGGAGGCCTGGGTATAGGCGTTGGCCGCCTCGATCCATTTCCTGGAATTCTCCAGCGCTGCGGCCAACAGTCCGGTCGCGGGCGCGACATACTTAGGCTCGGGCTTGCCGGCCAGGAACTCTCTGAGCCCGACAGCCGCCAGCTCACTCTGGCCGTTGACCATCCGCACCTGGTTCAGGGTGATCACGGCCTCGCTGGCCGCATCGGTGCCCTTGTACGCCGAGATCAGCCTCTGAAGCTCGCTGGAAGCCAGAGGCAGATTCCCCGCCTCTGCGGCCGTCCTCGCTTGATTGAGGCTGCGCGCGGCGAACTCCTCCTTCCGCCTCCCGCTGGCCATAATGAACCACGCAGCGAGCGCCAATACTGCAAGAACCGCGATCCCGGCCAGAAGGTACCGCTGGTGCCGTTGGTACCACGGTGTCGTGGCCACAGGAATTGGAGTTGGGCCTGCCCTGGTCGGTTCCACTGTCGTTGCCATGTGTGTCCAGCAATAAGGTTCTTGACGAGATGCTGCGGCCTCGACGGCACCGCCCGCATGCCCCCGGCGTGACTCGAACACGCGGCCAACAGTTTAGGAAACTGCTGCTCTATCCATCTGAGCTACGGGGGCTAGCCTAATTAACGAGCTCGTATGCGCTTAGCCTGCGCAGCTAAGGTACTTTCTAACCCAACGGCGGCCCCAAGAGCTGCTCTGGTCGGAAAGTGACATTCTGCCCAGCGGGGGAAAATGACCCCCTGCACTGGCCTGGGCAACCCCGCCGCCAATGCGAGAGCCGGTCCTCGGGGCCTTGTGGCTTCCCTGCCCCGCACGTTTGAGGCGGACGTAGCCTTGCATGTCACCCACGAGACAGACGGCACGAGTTCGAGCCCAGTCCGAGCGCCCCACGAGGTGCGCGCACGGGTACCGCTTCGGTCAGCTGCGGGCTACGACATGGCAGAGGGCGCCGGAGAGGCGCTCTCGCCCCTTGAGCACCCCGATCTCGAGCAGGAAGCTCCACCCAGCCAGCTCAGCGCCGAGCCCACGCGCAAGCTGTCCAGCGGCCCTGGCCGTGCCACCGGTGGCCAGCACGTCATCTACCACCAGGACCAGGTCTCCGGAGGTCAAGGCATCTCTATGGGCTTCGAGTGAGTCGCTGCCGTACTCGAGATCGTACGATTCCGTGGCTCGCTCCCACGGCAGCTTTCCCGGCTTCCGGGCAGGGACGAATCCAGCTCCAAGCGCAGCAGCAACTGCTCCACCCAGGATGAAGCCCCTGGCTTCGATGCCCATGACGTGGGTCACGCCGCGATCGCGAAACGGTCGGCACATGTCGGAGACCACATCTCGCAGCAGTAGCCCATCCCGGAGGACCGGGGTGATATCCTGAAAGAGGATCCCCGGCTTGGGGTAATCCGGAATAGCGCGCAGGCTTTGCTGGACCCGCTCGGCAACCGTTGTCATCGGACTAGTGGTCATCAGGCTACTTGGATTGAGGTGAGTGCGCGACTACATGACATCGAAGCCCTTCGTTGTCGGGATGGAGCCTGGCTCGGTGGATCGCTCCACCCGCTCGACCTGCGCACTCGCCGGGCCACTCCGGAGCATCCGCTCGAGCTCGGGGATCGCGTCCTCCGGTCCATCCACCACTACCTCGACACTGCCGTTCGGCAGGTTACGGGCGTGGCCGGTGAGACCCAGCGAGCGGGCGTGCCGGGCGACGAACCAGCGGAAGCCGACTCCCTGCACCATGCCGAACACCTCGAATCTGGTGCTCACGCCGGCCGGCTTCGGCGAGCTCTCAGCGCTTCGACCACGATGGGCAGCACCGACAGTGTGATGATCGCCAGGATCACCAGGGTGAAGTTCTCCCGCACCACGGCGATGTTGCCGAAGAAGTAGCCCCCGAGCACGAACAACCCAACCCACAGGACCGCGCCCACCACGTTGTACAGGATGAATCTCGGATAGCTCATGGCGCCGACGCCCGCGACAAAGGGAGCAAAGGTGCGAATGATCGGGACGAAGCGCGCCATGATGATCGTCTTGCCTCCGTGCTTCTCGTAGAAGGCGTGAGTCCGGTCGAGGTACTCCTTCCGGAGAAAGCGAATGTCGCCGCTGAACGCTCGGGGACCGACATAGGCACCGATCCAGTAGTTCACGGTATCGCCCGCGATAGCGGCGACGATCAGCAGCAGCACAACCAGCCAGAGGTCGAGCGCGCCGAGTGCCGCGAACGTCCCCGCCGCGAAGAGCAGCGAGTCGCCGGGCAGAAATGGGGTGATCACGAGCCCGGTCTCGCAGAAGACGATCAGAAACAGGATCAGGTGGGTCCAGGTGCCATACTGGGAGATCAGCTGCCCCAGGTGGTGATCCAGGTGCAGAAAGAGATCGATGATGCGAGGCAGCAGATCCATGCACAGTCTCCGGGGGGTCTATTCCTGGCGAAAGCCGAACTCGCCGACCAGCGGCACGAAACGAACGTCGGCGATGGTACTGGTCCGTACCCCGTCACCATGGCGCTCTACCAGGGTCAGGGTCTGGGACGCGCGATCCCCCAGCGGGATGACCATCTTTCCCCCGGGCGCCAACTGTTCCACCAGGGGAGCCGGCACCTCCGGTGAGGCAGCAGACACCAGGATGGCGTCATAGGGAGCAAACGGGCGCCATCCCAGGGTCCCGTCTCCCACCAGGACCGTCACATTGCGAACGCCCGCCGCCGCGAGGGCCGTCCGCGCGCTCTGGGCCAGCCCCGCGAATCGCTCGACGCTGAACACCATACTGGCCACCAGCGCGAGTAGGGCCGTCTGGTACCCCGACCCGGTTCCGATTTCCAGGACTTTCTCCTGCCCCGTGAGCGCGATCAACTCGAGATACCGCGCCTGCACATAGGGCTGGGAGATGGTCTGCCCGCTGCCGATCGGCAGGGCGACATCGTCGTACGCCCGGTGGCGCACGCTCTCCGGCACGAAAAGGTGCCGCGGTACCATCTGAATGGCGCGCAGCACCGAAAGATCTCGCACTCCCTTGCGCCGGAGCGTCTCCACCAGTCGGCTCCGATAGCCCCCGTAGCTGTCGCCCTCCCCTACCCCTCCAGCGACCATCCCCGAACCGTCTCCAGCAGCGAGTAGTTGGTGAGATCCATGTGCAGTGGCGTAACTGAAACGTAGCCCTCGGCAACAGCCAGGTGGTCGGAGTTCTCCCCGCCGGTCCAGGTGATCGTCCCGCCCCCGATCCAGATGATCTCCCGGCCCCAGGGATCCTTCATCCGGGTCAGCGACTCGGAAAAGTAGCGGCTGCCCAGCTTGGTCACCTGGATCCCCTTGACCTCCGACGCCGGGATCCTGGGAAAGTTAATGTTGAGCAGCATCTGCTCGGGAAAATCCTGCACCCGGGTGATTCGCTGCACCAGCTCCACCAGCAGGAGCCGATACGTCGCCATCGTCTCCGGCTGGTTTCCCGCGAAGGAAATCGCGATGCCGGGTACACCCAGAGTCACCGCCTCCATGGCGGCCGCTACCGTGCCGGAGTAGAGCACGTCTTCACCCATGTTAGGGCCGTGGTTCACGCCGGAGAAGACGAAGTCCGGCCGCTCGGGCATGAGGGCCTGGATAGCCAGCATGGCGCAATCCGTCGGGGTGCCATCGATCTGCCAGCCGCCGTCGGGACGCCGGGCAGGCCGGAGCGGGCGATGCAAGGTGAGCGAGTGAGAGGTGCCGCTCTGCTCCCGATCGGGAGCGACAACGGTAACGTTGCCGACTTCGCGGCATGCGTCGGCCAGCAACGCCAGCCCGGGCGCCAGCACGCCGTCATCGTTGGTCACGAGAATGTTCACAGCGGGGGAGCGGGGCAGCGGGGCAGCGGGGCAGAAACCGCACCCGACCTGGTCATCGATTGGGGGTTCCTACCCACCCTGAGCTCCTTCACCCTGGGCATCACCACCCTGCCCCACTGCCCCGCTGCCCCGCTTAGGTGCCGCTTTGCCGTCGAGGATCGCGACAACGTCCTCGAGGGTCATCCGGACCTCCTGCGCCATCTCCGCTTCGAACGCCCGCCGGGCGGAGACCCGCAGCTCGCCGGTCCGGCGGTAGTGATCGATCTTCTGCCGGGCGCCGTCGATGGTGAATTTCTCGGTGTAGAGAAGGTGCTTGACCAGCATGATCAGCTCGACTTCGCGCCCCTTGTAGACCCGGTTACCCGACCGGTTCTTGGCCGGGTTCAGGAAGCGGAACTGGCTTTCCCAGTAGCGCAGGACGTGTGGCTTCAGGTCGGTCAGCGAACAGACTTCGCCGATGGAGTAAAACTCCTGGACCGGTCGGGTGGTGGTCATCTCCACTGCTCCGACTTGAGTTGGCGTGCCATGAGCTCGGTGATGCCCTCCCGAGCGGGTTTCCCCGAGAACAGAACTTCACAAACCTTCTCGATGATGGGAAGCTCGACCCCCATTCGCTTCCCCAGCGCGGCACCGGCCTTGGAGGTGTTGGCTCCCTCGGCTACGCTCACGTGCGCGGCGCGATACTGCTCCAGCGTCTGCCCCTCGGCCAGCGCCACCCCCAGTGCGCGGTTCCGGCTCAGGCTTCCGGTGGTTGTCAGGATCAGGTCTCCCATACCGGCCAGACCGGCAAAGGTGAGCGGACTGGCACCCAGGGCAACCCCCAGCCGCGTAATCTCGGCGAGCCCCCGGGTGATCAGGGCGGCCCGAGGATTGTGCCCCATGCCGAGCCCCTCGAGAATACCCGCGGCGATGGCGATGACATTCTTGAGCGCGCCGGCCAGCTCGACTCCCACCACGTCGTCATGCGAGTAGACCCGGAATCGTGGCGTGGCGAAGATCCGCTGTGCGTCCCGCGCGGTGGCCTCCTCCCGTGCCGCCGCCACCACCAGCGTCGGCTGGCCCTGACATACCTCCAGAGCGAAGCTGGGCCCCGACAGCGCCGCGAACCGAACGTCGGGGAGACACTCCTCAAACACGTTCGACATGAGGGCCAAGGTATCGGTCTCGATTCCCTTGGTGGCACTCACTACCAACGTCCCCGCTCGCACCCCGCCCTTGAGTCCCGAGATCACCGATCTGACCGCGTGACTCGGAGCGACTGAGACGATCACCGCCGCGTCGGCCACCGCTTCCCGCGGGTCGGCGAATGCGCGAAGCCCTGGCGCCAGGGGAATGCCGGGCAGGAACATCGGGTTCTCGTGCCGCTGGTTGACCGCCGCCACCACTTCCGGCTCGTAAGCCCAGAGCCGGACGTTCTCTCCCTTGACCGCCAGGAGATTGGCCAGCGTCGTACCCCAGCTGCCCGCGCCAAGCACGGCAATGGGCGTCATGGTCGGGGTGCGCTCGCCGCCTTACGGCCGAACCGGTTCTCCGTTCCCTTGAGGAGACGCTGAATATTGCGCCGGTGGAGAAGGATCACGCCCGCGGCTATCGCCGTAGCGATCCAGAGAAGCGCCGGTGAAGTCGAATCCTCCAGCAAATAGACCGCCACCGGGAGGACCGCAGCCGCCGCGATACTGGCGACCGATACATAACCGGTGACCCGGACCAGGACCGCCCAGACCACCGCCGCTACCGTCAGGGCCAGTGGGGCGAGGCCCAGCATGACACCCGCCGCGGTGGCCACGCCCTTGCCTCCCTTGAATCCGACGAACACCGAAAACACATGTCCAAGGATTGCTGCCACACCGCATCCAAGGGCGAACAACTGGGAGTTTGACACCTGGGGAGCGAAGACGAGAACCGGGATGGCACCCTTGGCGATATCGATTGCGGCAGCTGGAATCGCGTATTTCCAGCCCAGGACCCGATAGAGGTTGGTGGCGCCGAGGTTCCCGCTGCCGTGCTTGCGAAGATCGATTCCGGCAAAGAGTCGGCTGAGCAGATAGCTGGTCGGTATGGCCCCCACAAAGTAGGAAGCGAGGAGCCACAAGACGGCTTGAGGCATCAGCGTCGAGATCCTCGACTGGTGAATTTCAGCCGCAAGGGCGATCCAGTGAACGGCCAGGCCTCCCGAAAGCCGTTCGCCAGGTACCGCTGATACGACTCGGGCACTTCATCGGGCCGGTTGCTGACGATGGCCAGCGTGGGAGGGGCGGTGGCGATCTGCGAAGCGTAGAGCAGCTTGACCTCCTCGCCGGGCTTTTGGGGTGGCGCGTTTCGCTCGATCAGCGATGCAAGGACCTTGTTCACTTCCGCGGTGGGTACCCGCCGTTCGCGGTCCGCCGCTACCTCCAGGATCAGATCGAGCACCTTCCGCACCCGCTGCCCCGTCAGCGCGGACACGTAGAGGAACGGCACGTAACGGAGAAACGGCGCCTTGGCCACCAGCGCTTCCTGACCCTGCCGGGCGGTGTTGGCGTCCTTCTCCTGGATCAGATCCCACTTGTTCACCAGAACGATCAGGCCGGCACCGTCCTCCCAGGCCTGCGTGGCGATGCGGAGGTCCTGGTTGTGCAGCCCAACTGCCGCGTCCACCACGAGTACAGCGACCTGGGCCCGCTCGATCGCGCGTTCAGTCCGGAGTGTGGAGTAGAACTCCAGGTCATCTTCTACTTTAGCCTTGCGGCGTAACCCTGCGGTATCTATGAAGTTGAGTGTCTTGCCCTCAAAGCGCAAGACCGAATCGATCGCGTCGCGTGTGGTACCTGCCTCGGCTGCCACGACGTGGCGCTCCTCGCCCAGGAGCCGGTTCACCACCGACGACTTCCCGACATTCGGCCGCCCGACCACGGCGACGTTGATGGTGTCTTCATCCTCGCCCGGATTGTAGGGTGGAAGCCGCTCGACGATGGCATCCAGGAGATCGCCACTTCCCTTCCCAATCGCCGCGCTTACTCCGACCGGGTCGCCGAAGCCGAGCGAGTAGAACCCATACTGCTCGGTGCTCTGCTCCAGGTTGTCCAGCTTGTTCACCGTGAGGAGTACCGGGCGCCCTGCCTTCCGAAGGTGATCCGCGATGGCCCGATCAACCGGATTGAGGCCCTCGCGGCCGTCCACCATGAACACCACGACGTCCGCCTCGTCCAGCGCAAACTCCACCTGGCGCCTGATGGCGCGGTCCATCGAGTCGTCAGAGTCAGGCAGGAGCCCGCCGGTGTCGACCACCCAGAAGCGGCGGCCCTGCCAATCGGCGTCGCCGAAGTGGCGGTCGCGAGTGGTGCCCGGCAGTTCCGATACGATGGCTGGACGGCCCCCCATGATCCGATTGAAAAGGGTGGACTTGCCCACGTTCGGACGGCCAACGATGGCAACGGTCGGCTTGCTCATGCGGCCACCGGGGCCTGGAGCACATCGGTAAAGTCGCGGGAGAGGCGCACCGCTGCCGGCATCGAGAGAGCCAGCACCTCGAAGCTCATGTTGTCGATGAAAAGTCCATCGTCGTTCACCGACTCAGCCGGGAGCAGCACCAGATCGAAGTCGCGGCGGCCCTTCAGCGCCTGCTGCATCGCCATCCCGGGGAGCAGTCCAGCGGTCGTAACCGTCGGCCCGAAGAGCGAATTGATTATCGGGATGAGCTCGAACTCCGCGCCCGTCACTCGGGCCAGGGGTTCGAGGACCATAGGCATGAGCTGGCCCATGGCGGTACCGGTCACCACCGCGATGCGCTTCCCTTCCCAGCCACGCAGCTCGTCCGACACCGTCTCGATCCGCTGTTGGAGCCAACGCACCGAGCCAACCCCGTTCTCGACCTGATCGAAACCGTCATAGATCTCAGCGCCTGGGAGCTCGACCCCCGCCCTGACGTAGAGCTCGTCGGCACCGAAGGCCCAGTTGATGCCCCGCTCGGCCCGGGCGATGGCGGCCCGCTGGTCGATGAGCTCGATCGCCGCCCGGCATTCCCCCGCAGTGGGCTCCCGGACCAGGTGGTGCTTGGAATACTCGGTGAGACCCACCGGCACCACCGAGCAGCCAATGATCGCGGGGCCGAATTCATAGAGCTCGGTGAGCGTCTGCCGCAGGACCGGCCCGTCGTTCACTCCGGGCGACATCACGATCTGGGTGTGAAATTCGATCCCATGGTCCGCAAACTCACGCAGCTGAGGGATGACCTCAGGGGCCGTGGGGTTCCGCAGGAGATAGCGCCGGATGGTAGGATCGGTGGCGTGAACCGAGACGTACAGCGGTGACAGCCGGTAATCAATGATGCGCCGGACGTCGTGAGGCTTGAGGTTGGTCAGCGTCGCGAAATTGCCATACCGGAACGAGAGGCGGTAGTCGTCGTCCCGGATGTAGAGCACGTCGCGCAAGCCATCGGGCAGCCCATCCACAAAGCAGAAGTCGCAGCGGTTGGCGCATCGCCGAATCCGGGCCGGCTCGAGCTCCACCCCGACCGGCTCGCCCAGGGGCCGCTCGATCTCGAACTCGATCTCCTCCCCGCCGGGCTGGCGCACGTGCAGCAGGAACTCCTCCTCGGCGGTCAGGAACTCCCAATCGAGAAAGTCTTCCAGCTCCCGCCCGTCAACCGACAGGAGCTCCGTGCCTTCCTGGAGCCCCAGCTCGGCTGCGATTGAATCGGGATGTACCGCCGTTACTCGAATCATCGGGCACCACTCAGATCTAATCGGAGGCTAAACGCCCCTGAGACAGCCCGGGAAGATCTCTCTCTCCGACGCTAAATTCAAGACCTGTGGTCACTTCCCGGCTAGTATCGAAGTGGCTTCTAAGCAGTTGCTGTTCGGTTGTCTTCTGAGACCGCAGTTCCCATACTTCGACCAGGCGTTCAACGATTCTGGGGGGAGAAATGAAGCCAAAACTGAAGCGACTGGAGGATCAGGTCGTGGTGATAACTGGCGGCACCAGCGGGATCGGGCTGGCCACCGCCAAACGGGCGGCGGAACGGGGAGCCCGGGTGGTGCTGTGCTCCCGGAATGGGCCCGAGCTGCGGGAGACGGTTACCGCCATCGAGGAGCGCGGCGGAACTGCCCGATCGGTGGTGGCGGACGTCGCCAATCAGGTGGACCTCGAGCGGCTGGCATCCACCGCCATGGAGGAGTTCGGCACCATAGATACCTGGGTCAACAACGCGGGCGTCTCGTTCTACGGCAACCTGGTGGACGTGTCCATCGACGATATGAGACGGCTGTTCGAGGTGAACTTCTGGGGGACGGTCTATGGTGCCCGCGCCGCCATCTCCCGGCTCCGCGCCAACGGGGGTGCGCTGATCAACATCGGCAGCGTCGTATCCGACCGGGCCGTGCCGCTGCAAGGCGCATACTCCGCCTCGAAGCATGCGGTGAAGGGTTTTACCGATGCTCTTCGAATGGAGCTCGAAGAGGAGGGTGTGCCCATCTCGGTCACGTTGATCAAGCCATCGACCATCGATACACCGTACTTCCAGCACGCCAAGAACTACATGACGGTCGAGCCCAAGCCACCGGCGCCGGTGTACGCGCCGGAGGTGGTCGCCAACGCGGTGCTGCGGGCCGCTGAGCATCCCGTCCGCGACATCACCATCGGGGGCGGTGGCCGATTGATCAGCGCCCTGGGCACCGCCATGCCCCGGTTGACTGACTTCTATATGGAGCGCTCGATGTTCGATGCGCAGCGCTCGGACACCCCTGCCACGGAGCGGTCCGGCAATCTGTACGCTCCCGCGGCCGAAGGCCGGAAGGAGCGGGGTGGGTACCGCGGGCACGTGATGAAGTCCAGCGTCTACACCAGGGCGGCGCTCTCGCCTGGCAAGGCGCTCCTCGCCGCCGGCCTGGGCCTCGCCGTGTTCGCTGGGATCAGATCCTGGGCCTCATCGGACTGAGACCTACTGGACCCGGATGATTCTCCCGGCTGACGGCACCCCGTTCCGGTTCAGGATGAAGAGTTGGTAATGCCCCGGCGGCGCCTGCCGCGGCAGCATCGGCGCCTTCACATCGACCTTCCCACCGTTGATCTCAAAGCTCAAGGTGTTCGCCCGCTGACCGGCGTCGAAGGCGTGGGTCACCGAGCCGAGGCGGATCCAGCGGACCTCGGTGATCTGGGCCGCATTGGGCGTGGCAACTGAAAAGGTCTCCCCGTAGCCGACCGACGTCGGCGCCGAGGTGATCGTCGGACGCGCGCCCTTGAACAGGTAGGGTGGCTGGAAGATCTCGTGGCTCCGCTCCGGCGGAACCGGAACCGCTCCGGCCATCGCGTCGCCGCTCGCCCCGTGGAGCACGGTTCCGTTGGGCAGTAGCATCGAGACGGAGTGATAGACTCGCATGACGCTGTTGCTCGCCAGGGTGGTCCACTGCCCTGTCTCCGGGTTCCACAGCTCGGCCGCCTTGACCGCGTTTCCCTCGCTGATGTTGACGAACCCACCACCGCTGGTGCCGCCGGTCGCGAGCACCTGGCCGTCGGGCAAAACCGTGGCGTTCATGTGGCGCCGCCGGTTGGCCATAGAGGCGGTGCTCTGCCAGGACGGGGACACCCTATTGAGATCGATCACCTCGGCGGTGGCCGTGGGGGTGCCGGTTGTCGCATCAGGCGTGGGCCAGCTCAAGTACCCGCCTCCACCCACCACCAGGATCTTGCCCGTGTCGTACATGACGGCGGAACCGTAGTCTCGATTGAAGCCAAAGCTGTGCGATGGGCCCGAGGTCCATCTCCCGCGGCCACCACCGGCGCCCGTACCATCCACATCGAACCAGCGGGACTGGACCCGCTCGCTGGCGTAGAAAATGAGTCCGTTCTTGGGATCGACGAAGTTCCGCGGGTAGTAGGGGATCTCCAGGGTGCCGGCACCGGGCAGCTCGTGCCAGGCTCCGCTCTCCCAGATCTCGGGCGTTCTCACCACTGTCTTCGCCTCATTGCGTCCGGCCATGGTGAGCACCCGGCCGTCTTCCAGCACCGTGACGGTGGGGTACCAGCGGCCATTGGCCATGTCGGGCCCCTTTTGTGGGGCGCCACTGCTGGCGGAAAAGAAGTAGGTGGTCTTGATCCCGGCATCGTCCTTATGGTGTCCGCCCGACACCATCAAGCGACCGTCTGGCATCAAGGTATGCCCGGCGCAGAAGAGCATGTCATCGACATGGATTTCGGTGGCAGTAGAGGGAGAGCTTGCAGACGGGTCCCAGATCCGCGGCATCCCCATGGTGTCCGCGACATCGGTCTTGCCCCAGGCGAAAATCTTTCCGGTCGGCAGCAGCGTCATGTGAAGGGGCACGATGTCCCAGGGCACGACCGGGCCCCACTTGCCCGACGTAGCTTCGCGCGGCAACGCGGACAGCGTCACCGGCGAGGAGGTCACGCTCGCCGTGCCGGCGGTGAACTTCAGGGTGTGGTCGCCGGTTCCCTCGATGCCCAGGTCTCCGAACTTCGCCAGTCCGCTGCTGTTGGTGGTGACGGTAACCTTCCCTTGCAGCGTGCCGCCGCCGGATGCCAGGCTGGCGGTCACCTCGACCCCGCCCGCCGGGTTGTCGCCGTCCTTCACTTCGACCGCCGGCTGAACCGCCGGATCGAACACCTCGCCGCTCAACGCAGACACCGGCGGATTGGCCGTGATCGCAATGGTCCCGGTTCCGGTGCGGCTGGTGCAAACGATCGTAAATGTCACCGCAGCAGTGTTGCCCGCCGTCACCGAAACGGTCTCGGGGTTGTTCCCTTGAACGACACAGTTCTCCGCCGCACCCGAGAGGCTCACGCTTCGAACGCCAGCCTGCACTCCAGCGATGGTAACGGCGGCGTTCGCGCCAATGGGCTGGCTTGATCCACCGTCGATGGCAACCACAAATCCATCGGTGTCGGGGTCGGGGCCACTCGTAGCGGTGGTGACTTCGATGCTTCCGGTGGTGGTCTGGCAGCTCAAGGTAAACGTCACCGACACCGCACCGCCGCCCGGCACCACGACGCTCCGTAGGTTGTCCCCAGTGAGCGTACAATGCTCCGCTATGCCCGAAAGCCGAACCGAATGCGTGCCGGCGCCGAGATTGTTGATTGGGGCAGTCGCGTTGGGACCGATGGGCTGTTCAGCATCACCGTCAACCGTGAAGGTGTACCCATCGATATCAACCCCGGGGCCACTGGTCGCCGTGGTGATGTAGATGGTTCCGCTGTTCGGTGGCGGCGCCTGACAGGTGACGGTGAACCCGGTCTCGGCCGAGGAGCCTGCCGTGATAGGGAGGGAGCGGGGATTGTCACCTTCGACCTGGCAGTTTCCAGCCACCCCGCCGATGCCAACCGTGTGCGAGCCCTGGGTCAGCCCATCGACAACCGTCTCACCGTTGGTCGCGAGCGCCCCGTGGGTACTTCCATCGATGATGACGGCGTATCCATCCGTGTCCGGGGAGGACCCGGTAGTCGTGGAGGTGACGCGGAGGCTTCCAGTCGTAGCGCCGCAGGCGACAGCAAAGGTCAGGCTGACCGTCTCGCCAGCCGTAACGTTGATGGAACGCGGATTGTCACCCTGCACGGCACAGTTGGTCGAAGCACCGGCCAACAGGACCGAGTGGGAACCCAGCGCGACCTCGGGAAAGCGCAGCGTGGCGTTCGGGCCGAGCGGCTGGGGAGCGCCGGCGTCGATCTGGAGGGTGTAACCATCGACGTCCGGCTCAGCACCGGTGGTGGAGCTGATCACTTCCAGGGTGCCGGCGTCGGGCCCGGCCAGGTTCTCTCCGCTACAGCCTACGCCGATCCCCGCTATAACGAGGAGGGCCGAGCCGGCGACCTGGTAGCCGCGGAACCTGGAAAGCGCGCTGTGGGTGCCCATCCGGGTCTATTGCACCCGAATGACTTTTCCGGCAGACGGCACGCCGTTTCGGTTCAGGATGAAGAGCTGGTAGTGACCCGGCGGCGCCTGCCGCGGCAGCATCGGAGCCTGTACGTCGACGTTCCCCCCATTGATCGCGAAGCTCAGCGCATTCGCCCGCTGGCCGGCGTCGAAGGCATGGGTCACCGAGCCCAGCTTGATCCAACGCACTCCGGTAACCTGGGCCGCGTTCGGGGTCGCAACCGAAAAAGTCTCGCCGTAGCCGACGGTGCTCGGCGCCGAGGTGATGGTCGGACGCGCGCCCTTGAAGAAGTAGGGCGGCTGGAAGATCTCATGGTTCCGCTCCGGTGGGACCGGCACGGTCGGAGTGGCCATCGCATCGCCGCTGGCACCGTGCAGCACGCTACCATCGGGGAGAAGGAGCGACACGGAGTGGTAGACCCGCATGATGCTGCTGCTCGCCAGGGTGGTCCACTGCCCAGTGCTCGGATTCCACAGCTCGGCAGCCTTAACTGCGCTCCCCTCGTTGATGTTGACGAATCCACCGCCGCTGGTGCCGCCGGTCGCAAGCACCTGGCCGTCGGGCAAAATCGTGGCGTTCATGTGGCGCCGCCGATTGGCCATCGGGCCGGTGCTCTGCCAGGTTGGGGAGGTCGCATTCAGATCGATGATCTCTGCCGTGGCCGTGGGGGTGGCGGTTGTCGCGTCCGGCGTGGGCCAGCTGCTGTTCCCCGCTCCCCCCACCACCAGAATCTTCCCCACGTCATACATGACCGCGGAGCCGTAATCCCGATTGAAGCCAAAGATGTGCGATGGACCCGCGCTCCAGCTGCCGCGGCCACCCCCAACGCCGGTCCCATCCACGTTGAACCAGCGTGATTGGATGCGCTCGCTGGCGTAGAAGATGAGCCCGTTCTTGGGATCGACGAAATTCCGAGGGTAGTAGGGGATCTCCAGGGTGCCGGCACCGGGCAGCTCGTGCCAGGCTCCGTTTTCCCAGATCTCAGGCGTTCTCACCACTGTCTTCGCCTCATTCCGCCCGGCCATGGTGAGCACCCTGCCGTCTTCCAGCACCGTGACCGTGGGATACCAGCGGCCGTTGGTCATGTCGGGCCCCTGGTCTGGGACGCCATCGGCCGAGAAGAAGTACGTCGTCTTGATCCCGGCATCGTCCTGGTGATGCCCACCGGACAGCATCAGTCGACCATCCGGCATGAGCGCGAGTCCGGCACAGAAGAGCATGTCGTCCACCTGAATCGCGGGAAGTCCCGACGGCGGCCCCGCTGCCGGATCCCAGATCCGTGGCATCCCCATGGTATCGGCGACGTCAGTCTTGCCCCAGGCAAAGATCTTTCCGTTCGTCATCAGGCTCATGTGCAGCGGCACGATGTCCCACGGAACCACTGGCCCCCACTTGCCCGACGTGGCTTCAGCAGGCAGAGCCGACAGCGTTACCGGCGAGGAGGTGACCTCGGTCGTTCCGGCGGTGAACTTCAGGCTGTGGTCGCCGGTTCCCTCAATGCCCAGGTCTCCGAACTTCGCCACGCCGCTGGCATTGGTGATGGCGGTGACCGTCCCTTCCAGCGTGCCGCTGCCGGATGCAAGCGCGGCAGCAACTTCTACCGCGCCGACCGGATTCCCGCTGCCGTCCTTCACAATGACTTCCGGCTGCACCAGGGGATCGAATACCTCCCCGGTCAGTGCCGCTACCGGCGGGTTGGTCGAGATCTCGATGGTTCCCGCACCCCCACCATCTTCTGTGGCGGTCGACACGAAGGTCACCGGCGAACCCGTCAGGCCGGCTGCGGTTGCTGTCGTCCCTTGGGCCCCCGCGGTGGGACCGAGAACACGGGTCACGGAGGCAGTGCCGTCGGCTCCGGTTGTGACCGCTGAGGCTGACACGCTGCCCCCGCCCTGGGCGCTCCAGCTCACGCTGACGCCAGCCAGTGGATCGCCGTTATCGTCCGTCACACGCACCACGAGTGGTTCTGCAAGCGCCTCGCCCGGAGGTGCCTCCTGGTTGTTGCCACTCAATAGCTCGATCACGCCAGCTCCATTCGGGGGAGTGACGTCACTGCAGGTTAGAGAGCCCGCCGCGAGAACGAGAGCGAGAACACCGGTGCGCAGCTGCGAGGTCCGAGTCATGATCACCAAGAGCGCCCGATCATCGGGCGCCGCCAAGAAGGTTCAAGATCGATCGTCAAGCCGGCAGGACATGCAGGTCCTGGGCCGCTGCTTGACTGGATTGAGCGGTTGCAACTCGTTCTATTTGAGTCGGTTACAAACATCAAGCGTACCGGCGTTGCGTGCGCGCCACGAGAAGCCTAACCACGTCAACGCCGGTCCTGCCAGAGCAACGCAACATCTTCCCGACCCACGCATCCCGCTGTGTTGCGGAACACGATCGCCGTGACCAGGGCGAGGCCGAGCGGTTTGAAACGGCGGGTGCGGGCAGGATGGCAGTGGTAGGCGAGACTGGCGACTGGTACCTGAGAGCGGGCGACCGGACTCGAACCGGCGACGTCCAGCTTGGGAAGCTGGCATTCTACCACTGAATTACGCCCGCGGAGTAAGGGCGGAAATGTAAGGCGGTCGATGGAGAGGCGGAAGGTACTTCTACCGCCCTCCGGCCTTCTCCGAGGCGTCCAGGAAGCTCCGAAGATCGGGCTCGCTGATGGCCGGCTCTCCCGGCGAGACGTTGTCCAGTCGGCCCTGCCGCATCCATCGCTCCAGCTCGCCCACCAGGTCGAACAGGTGATCGAACGAATCCACCACGAACAGCAGCGGCTGGTAGCGGTCGATCTCGAAGTACTGGTTGATGACCCACTCGAGCTGCATCGGGTAGCGCTGCACGTCCGGCGAATCGATGGAGTGAGCGATCTCGCCGTAGGAGCTGAGCAGTCCGCTGCCATACACTCGGAGATCTCCGCCCTGGCGCATCAGGCCGAACTCGATCGTGAACCAGAAGAACCTGGCCATCGCCTTGAAGATGCTGGTGACCCGGCGAATCTTCTCCTTTTCATCCCGAATGTCGGCCACGATCTCGGCCGCCGTATGCGCGCAGTCGCCGAACCGCACCAGGGTGTCGGCAAAGGCCCGATCGGTATGCATCGGAACGTGTCCGGCGATGTCGTGGAAGATGTCCGGCTCGGGCAGATAGTCGAGGGTGGAGCCGTCTCGAATGGTGATGGTAGTGGGAAACTCGCGATTCCGGAGGCAATCGAAGAAGAGGAAGGACGGGATGTAGCCGCTCACCGGCTTGGCCTTGAACCCGGTGAGCGGGCTAAGAAATCGGTTGACGTCCTCCAGTCGCGGCATCCGGGTGGGATCGAGGCACAGGCTGTCGATTCCCTGAATGAAGCGGGGGTTCGCGTACCGACGCCACCGGTCTTCCATCCGGGAGAAGAGCCGGCGCCATGCGTCGTGGTTGGCTTCCGAGTAGAGCTCGTACGGCTGATGGATATACAGCCGCCCTTCCTCCTGGGCCTGTTCGATGAACGGCGCCTTCGTCGTCGTCAGGCCGCTGCCGGCCGCGTGCCCCGCTCGAACTCCCGCCATCGAGTCCCCCTTACTTCTGTTTGTACCTCCAAGCCGCGATACCGGTTCCTTCAGCCTTGACCGCGACCGGCTGCGACTCTCCCGGCTTCAATGCCGGAAGTTGGACCTCCTGGTTGGCTACCACGGCTCCCTTCGCGTCCAGAAACTCGAACACCAGGGTGTAGGGCTTGGGTGCTACCGGCTTGCCTTGTGCGGTCTGCGCCTCACGCCCGGTTGCCGTTCCCGTGATCGCCGCCGCCGCCGCGGTTGGTGCAAACTGGGTGACCTTGACGGTGGTCGGGGTCCCAATCAGAAGTACCGCGGTCTTGTTGGCCTGGGTCTCTTTCTTGGCCAGACGCTGGCCATTCGCCAACATGCGGACCGCGTCGTCATTCAAGGGCTCGATCGCTGCCAGGCGCGCGGCGGCGTCAGCCAGCTTGGGACTCTTGAGCCCCACATACGCATTGGACAAGCCGTATAGCGCGTCACGATTGTTCGGCTCCGTGGCCAGCACCTTCTCGAAGCCCGCTGCGGCCTCGGCATATTTCTTTTCGTTGTACAGCGCAATCGCCGCGGCCATCTCCGCTCCGGCGGCGGAACCTGCTGCTCCGGCCGCGCCTGCGGCCGGCGGTGCGGCTCCAACTTCCTTCTCGATGGCCGCGGCCTTGTCGTTCTCCCCAATCGCGCGGTAGGAGGAGGCAAGCGCTCGCTTCACCTCCACATCCTTGGGAACCCAGCCGACATACTTCTCCAGCACCGGCACGGCCTCCTTATGGCGGCCGTTGCGCTGTAGCAGCGCCCCCCAGTTGCGGGTGGCCAGGTTGCGGTCTTCCACCGAGTTGGTTTGTTCAGCGATCTCCGACGCCTTCTGGAAGTTGACGATCGCGCTGTCCGTCTGCCCCGCATTGGCGAAGATGACCCCGGCATTCAGGAAGGCGAGGGGCTTGTCGCGATAGATGCTGTTAGCCAGGCGGTACAGAGCCAGCGCCGAATCGTGCTTCTCTTCCTTTGTGAACGTGATACCTGCGTTGACCAGGGGTACCCAGCCCAGGTAGCGCACGTCGCTGATGTCCTTCTTGCAGGCGGGTAAGAGCGTCTCCGCCTTGGTCAGCGCGCTGTCCGCTCCGGCGAGATCGCCCTGTTGCAGGTAGATCCGTCCGAGATAAAACCAGAGGGCAGGGTTCTTGTCCTGCTGGTTCTGCTCCACCGCCTCCAGCAGTACTTTCTTCCCACTTTCCAACGCCCGAGTCCGATTCTCCGGTACTGCGGTTTCGATGCCCGTCTTCAGGTAGGTGGCCCCACTCTGCACTTTGAAGTGGCCCGCCTTGAGACCGCAGGTTGGGGGCGTGTATTTCGTTGGCATTTCCTTGACGACGCGATCGTTGATGACCGTCTGAGCCCGTACCGGCGCGCCGCTGAAGAGCAGGAACAGGAGAGCGGCAGCCACGATTCTCGTTTTCACTCGTTATGACTCCTTTTTCGGGGCCACCGGCCCGGCATTGTCGGCACTCACCAATCGGAGAGCCCTGGATTGCAAGTCCCTTGCCACCTCATGCGCCGGCCTGCCAGTTCGGCGGGCCAGCGCCGCCACATCCTCGTATTCCGGCTTGACCCGAGGTCCGTCGGGCCCATCAAGCACCTTGACGCGCACGGAGGCTCCGTCCGCAGTCATGACTTCCACCTCGCGCCGGGCAAGCGTCACCCGCTCCGCGCTATATCGCCGAATTCCCGCCGTGGTGCTGTGACGGAACAACGCTTCCGTCACTCTGTCGGCTTCGCCGGGGGCGACGGTGGCCTCTATCCTGAACCCCGCTCGCCCTTTCTTCATCTGCGTCGTCCACAACTGGACGTCGAGCGCTCCTGCCAAAAAGAGCGCCTCCCGTAATGGATCGAGAAACTCCGGGCTGAGATCGTCCAGATCAGTGGACACCAGGACCACCTCGCCGGCTTCGAGGGCGGCCGTGGCGAGGATCAGCCGGAGCGCATTGGGATAGTCCTTGGGGTCCCGGCCCCCTGCTCCCCAGGCCCCTGCTCCACCGGCCCGCCAACGGGCCGGCGGCGGGCCGGCAGACAGCACTCTCAAGAGCACCGCCCCGGTTGGGGTCGTGGCTTCGCCCACCACCGGTCCGTTGGGTCCCACCTCCAGCCCCTCGAGCAGAATTGCCGTGGCCGGGGCTGGAACCGGCATCACGCCATGCGCGGCGCGCACCCAGCCGCTCCCGACGGCGAGCGGACGATTGTAGATCCGGGTGATGCCCAACTGCTCGAATCCCTCGATGGCTCCCACGATGTCAACCAGGGCATCCACGGCGCCAACCTCGTGCAGCGGGACCTGATCCGCCGGCAGTCCATGAACCCGCCCTTCGGCTTCGCCTAACAGCTGAAACGCACGCACCGCCCGTTCACGCACCCAGGGCGACAACCGGGCTCGTTCCACGATGGCGATCAGCTCTCCGATGTGGCGATGGGGTTCGTGCTCCTGCGCCTGTTCGTGCGCTTGGTCGTCGGGGCCGTGGAAATGTCCCGGCTCTTCCCGGCGCCCGTCGGGGAGACACACGTCTACCTTGGTGGCTTTGACCCCACAGCGATCTACGATAGAGACCTGGACCGTGACGTCCGGGAAGCCGAGGCGAGCGGGAAGCGACCGGAGCCACTCCGGGGCTGCACCCGCAGCCAGGAGTGCCCCCAGCAGCATGTCACCGCTGATGCCGGACACCGGATCCAGGATGGCAAAGCGTCCATCAGGCATAGACTTAGAAATATAGGCGGAAAGGCAGTCAGGCGGAACGGCGCCTGGGTCAAGCGGCGGCCTACCGCCTCAGTTCCCCCTCGTACTTGCCGCCTTCCCGCCTACCGCCCTGTCCCCGCCCTCAGATGATCGAGGATCCGCTCCGCAAGCCCTTTCGAGAACCCCGGCACCGAAGCCAGCTCCGCCACCGAGGCCGATCTGACCCCGGCCAGGCTGCCGAAGCGTTCCAGCAGCCGGCTCCGTTTGGTGGGACCGACGCCAGGAATGTTGAGCAGCTCCGAAGTGATCGTGCGCTGGTTTCGCCGCTTCTGGTTGTACGCCAGGCCGAATCGGTGCGCCTCATCTCGGGCCCGCTGAAGCAGGCGGAGCGATGGACTGCGGCGCGGGAGGCGCAGGCTCTCCGAGCGGCCGGGCAGAAAGACCTCCTCCTCGCGCTTGGCCAGGCTCACGATCGGCAGCGCCTCCAGCCCGAGCTGGGTGGCGGCCTCCACGGCGGCGCTGAGCTGCCCCTTGCCGCCGTCGATCACGATCAGGTCCGGATAGGGGAGACTCTCATTGCGCCGTCGGGTCAGATAACGGGTCAGCACCTCCTGAATGGCGGCGTAATCGTCCTGCTGACCCAGCCCCTGGATCTTGAACTTGCGGTATTCGCTCTTCCGAGGCCTTCCCGCTTCGAACCACACCAGCGAGCCGACCGTGTCCCGGCCCTGGTTGTGTGAGATGTCGACGCAGATGAAACTGCGAGGGACGATGTTGAGCCCCAGATCGCGGCCCAGGGCGTAGACCGGATCCTCGGCCCGCTCCTCCGTTTCGAATGATTCGATGCGCAGACTCTCCAGCAGGTGCCGGGCGTTCTGGTCCGCCAGCTCGAGCCAGCGCTGCGCGGTGCCCCGGCGCGGCACCAGCCAATTGGTATCGGGTAGAAGCTCGCGCAGCGTGTCCCACTCGTTTGGCGGCATCGGAATCACCAGCCGCCGCACACGACCCTCGACCGGCACGTAGTAGCGCACCAGGAACGCGCTTAGCACCGCGGCGTCCTCTTCCTCCTCCACGCCCTCCAGAAATCGGTGCTCCCGGCCGAGCACGCGCCCGCCTCGAACCCGGATAAGAACCCCGACCGCATCGTCACCGTCTCGCGCGTAGCCGATCACGTCGGCGTCACCGGTTCCCATCACTTCGACACTTGCCGGCTCGTCCAGCCGATCGAGCCAGCGAAGTGCGTCCCTCATCTCCCGGGCGCGCTCGAAATCTTCCCGGCCGCTGGCCTCCAGCATCGCTTGCCGAACTCGTACTCGCACATCCTGGGTACGGCCCTCCAGAAACTCGACCACATCGGTGACCATGCGCTGGTAGTCGGGCATGTCGTGCCACCCCATGCAGGGAGCGCGGCAGCGTCCGATGTAGAAATCGAGGCAGGGTCGCGCGCGGCGCTCCTCGGGCAACCGGTCCTGGCAGCTCCGGACCGTGTAGAGGCGCCGGATGATCGCCAGCGTCCGCCGCAGCTGTCCGACATCGGTGTAGGGACCGAAGTAGCGGGCCCCGGGAATGTCGCGCTTCCGGGTCACCAGCACTCGAGGAAATGGATCCGCCAGCGTTACTGCGATGGAGGGATAGCTCTTGTCGTCTTTCAGCCGGACGTTGAACCGGGGGCGGTACTCCTTGATAAAATTGTTCTCGAGAAGGAGCGAGCCGGCCTCGCTCGGCACCACGATCGTGTCCACGTCGGCGATCAGGCGCTGGAGCAGCTGGTTCCTGGGGCTGTCGGGAAAATCGGAGGCGAAGTAGCTGCGTACTCTGCTACGGAGCCGCTTGGCCTTCCCTACGTACAGCACCTCCCGGTCGCTACCCCGCCAGAGGTACACACCGGGTCCCTCCGGAAGCGTGTCGAGCTTCCGCTGGAGTTCCTCTGGGATTGGGGGAGTAGTCACCGGTTCTCGCTTACAGACTCACGGAAAATTTCCCAGGCTCGCTTGGCGAGTACGAGGACTCTACTTGTTGTCGTTGCCTCTGTGCCCTTTCTGCCTCTGAAGGTGAAACAACGGCTACTTAGAGCAGGGGGACTCAGGGCTTTCTGCGCCAGTCCAGTCTGCTCAACAGCCGCCAGGCGTGGGGCACGCCTAGAGCGGCGGTAATGGCGAAGTAGGCGGCGCCGTACATACCCAGGGAAAATAACGCCACGACCAGAGGGTGATGGCCCTCCAGTGCCAGTTTCACCACCCAGGCCGCCGCTGCCGCCGCCAAGGCGCCTCCCCAGAGCCGGGCGACGAATGAGAACGGCGTTCGAGTCGATCCAATGCGGTTGAACAGCCCCCGCCGAAGCAGGTGAAATTCGACCCAACCAGCCAACCCGGCCGATGCGGTGAGTCCGGCTGCTCCCCAGCGGGGATCAATACCCAGCCGGATCGGCAAGGGGATGGCGAACAGGTATCCGAGCACAATCGTGAGCGCCACTCGAATCACGGCGAACCGGAGCGGAGATCGGGTGTCCTGCAGCGCATAATAGGTGGAGGCGTAGAGCCGTCCCCAGGTGGAGGCGAGCAGCCCGATGGCGGAGCCGGCGAGGATGGCCCAGACGTAGACTGTCATTTCCCGGGTGAAGGCACCTGTCTGGTACAGCGCGCCCGCCACCACGTCTCCCAAGGTCAGGAACGCCACGGCCGATGGAATGACGAGGAATGCGATCTGGCGCAGCCCGGCATCGAGCCGGCTGCGCAACTGTGCTGCGCGCTGGCTCTCGTTGCCACTGACTCCGGACATGGCCGGTAGCTCCGCCGCGGAGACCGACATGCCGAACAGGCTCACCGGCAGAGTGTAGAGCACCTGAGCGTAGGAGATAGCCGCGACCGCGCCCGTCGGCAGAAAGCTCGCGATCACGGTATCGATGTACGAGCTGAGCTGGACTACTCCCCGTCCCACAAAGACCGGAACCGAGTTTCGGAGCACGGTACGAACCGCATCCGCTCCCGCCCGGAGTGAGGGTGTCACCTTGCCAAGCAGTTGGAGCACAGTAGGAAACTGAATCCCGAACTGTAGGGCGCTGCCGAGCACCGATCCCCACGCGGCAACCTGCGCCAGCCGGTACCCCGCGCTGGTATCGCCAAAGGCGAGCAGTACGCCGATTATGGCCAGGTTCCACACCACCGGCGCGGAGTAGGAGAGGAAGAAGCGGCCGTGGCTGTTCAGTACGCCGAGGCACCAGGCCGAGAGAACCAGGAATCCAGCCCCCGGAAAGAAGATCCGGGCGAGGCGGATGGTCGCCTCGCGCCTCTCACCCTCGAAGCCGGGAGTGAAAATCGTGACCAGGACCGGCGCGAGGAGGACCCCGAGCACGACCACGATCGAGGTGGCGAGCGCGAGCAGGCCCCCGATCGCAACGGCTACCCTCCGGGCCTCGTCCCGATCCTGTTGTTGAAGCCGTACGTAAACCGGAATGAAAGAGGCCGACAGCACCCCCTCACCGAAGAGATTCTGAAGGAAGTTGGGAAGCTTGAATGCCGCATTGAAAGCATCGGCTGCGGCGGAGGTACCGAAGTAGTGGGCGAAGACCCGGTTCCGGACCAGTCCCAGAATCCGGCTCAGCAGGATGCCCGCGGCCACCATGGTCGCGGGGCGCGAGGCCCGGCCCGGCCGTTCGGTCAGGGAGTCCTGGGAGGTGGCAGGGTGGAGCGGGGCGACTGATCTTCGAGCAGGCGTTGGAGGAACGCGTTCTCGTCCTGCAGAACCTGGACGCTTCGCATCAGGTCGTCCACTTCCGCTTCCAGGAGATCCACCTTCTTGGCCAGGTCATCCAGGGCGGCCGGTGTGGCCTGGGGACCCTCGAGGCGGCGCGCCAGGGCCCGGCCGATGGGAGAATCGACCACGATTCCCATGATGGGGATCAGCAGTGCCACGAGGAGGATGAGCGCGATGATCGACATGATCGAGTCTATGACGGATTCAAGGCGCCCTCAAGGGCGGAGGCATACCATCCCTCGATAGCCTCGCTGAGCTCGGTCAGCAGCGAGGGTCCATAGCGCGCCACAAACGGCGCCACGGTGAGAATCCGCTCTTGAGGTTGGTTGTCGGGCAGCACCATGAGACGAGCCTTGGTGATCTGGCTCAGTTCGATCTCCTGCCGCCGCTTGAGATGCTGCAGCAGCTTCCGCTCGATGTCATGCACGCCGCTGAGCCCCTGGTTTCTGGCCCCTTGGACCGGCCGTGCCAGGGTGGGGTCGATCTCGGTGGCACTGCGGCCGAGCGCATCGTACCCGGCCTCGAGGTCGGCTCGCAGCCGTGCGATGGCGTGGGCGGCCTCATCGGACAGCTGTGAGCGTACCAGCTTTGCCTCCAGGGCACCGGCCGGCGCCAGCAGATCGTCGAGCTCAATATTGAATTTTTGAAGCACCCGCTCCACCCGGGGCTCGACCAGGATTCCGGACCAGCGAGGCAGCGCCACCTGGCGCGGGATCCGCATGCGCTCGTAGACCGGCGGGGTGAGGGCGAGATAGCCCAGCTCACCGGGACCCGCCAGGTAGGCGACGGTCGGCAGCAGCGCGCTCTCGATCACCGGTCGCAGGAGCACATTGGGCGAGAGCCGCTGGGGCTCGGTCGCCGCGATGTTCTGGAGTGCCGCCAGATCAAAGCGCTCCCGGCCGCGGCGGGTCATGAACCCGCCGTCATCGATGACCAGACGATCCCGTCCCTGCCCACCCTCCAGCATCACCAGCGTCGCTCCGTCGCCGACGGCTACCCCGGGGTCGGCACCACCCAGGCGCAACTCCTCCGCCCGATGCCCCAGGTCCCGATCGAGCTCTCGAGCCAGCCCGAGGGCACGAACCAGGTGGCGAGCCGCAGCGCGCTTGACCGCCGGATGGGTGCTGTCGAGAACGGCAACTCCGGTCGGTGCCAGCAGCTCAGCGAGCGCCCCGCCGAAGCTCCCGGCCACCGTGGCCGTGGGCTGATAGTGCCGTCGTAGCCAGGAGACGGTGCGATCGCGGAACTCTGACGCCGGCAGGTCCCCCGCCAGCGACTCGAGGATGCGTTCCACCTCCGGGCCCAGCAGCTGACGGTACATCGGAGTGAGGGGTGCCTCCGGCGGCCGCGGCGGGAGCGCCGCCCTTACCAGGGCTCCGTCGGCAGTGATCCAGCTCGCCTGACTCGCTTCGGCGAAATCGTGATCGTCGCCGGCTACCCAGAAGACCGGGACAACCGGACGCTGCCACTGCCGCTCCAGAATTCGGGCCAGGGCCGCGGTCGAGAGGGCCTTGTAAATAGTGTACAGCGGGCCGGTGAGGAGCCCTGGCTGCTGGCCAGTGGTGATGGCGATGGCGCCGGGCTCGTTGAGACGTGCCAGGGCGGCTTCCCGGGCTGGCGACGCCAGGATGGCGTCTGCCAGGGCCGGATCGAAGTGTCCATCACGGGGTGTGAGAGGCTCCACGGTTGGCGCGAGCGGAGTCGGCACTATGCGGAGCGTCATTCGACCTGTCCCACGAGAATGGTGCGAGGCGAGCCCGAGGTGAGCGGTGCCGCATCATAGTCGCCGAAACGGAATCGTACAGTCACACCGGCCGCTGCCATCATACCGGCCATCTGCTCTGGCTCGAACAGGCGCACCCGTTCCCGGAAGTGGCGTCCCTCCGATCCCCGGATAGTCTTACAGACGTAGCGTCCGTCGGGGGAGACCGACCGGGAGACCTGAACCGTTGACCCCGCGACCTCGAGCGTCTCCTCCGGCACCAGCTGGCGCCGCACGGCAGCCGGGTTCAGGAAGTCGATGACGAACCAGCCGCCGGGCCGAACCGTGGCGACCATTTCACCGAGCGCCGCGGCATGCTCGGCATCCTGTTCGAAGTATCCAAAGCTGGTAAAGAGATTGACGGTGAGGTCCATGGAGCCGGCGCGGATCGGCAGCTGCCTCATGTCGGCACGCACGAGGGGAGCGGTGGTGACCTGATGTGCCAGGCGGAGTAAGGTCATCGAGAGGTCGACCCCCGTGCACCGGGCGCCGGCGCTCTGAAAGGCCCGCGCATGGCGCCCCGCCCCGCAGGCCACGTCGAGCACGCGCCACCCGTTCTGAAAGGGCACGGTTCGGAGGATGAGATCGACAGCCTGCCCCGCCTCGGTGTCGTCCCGATGCGGGTAGAGCCGGAGATACTCCTCGCCGAACCATTCTTCGAACCATTCAGTCATGTGAAAACGTAAGCAGTAAGCGGTAAGCAGTGAGCGGGAGTACCCCCGCAAGAGGAACGCCGCAACGCCCCCGATCCACCCGCTGGCTGCTCACCGCTCACCGCCTTTGTGATACGGCTTCCCCTGCAGGATCGTGAACGCCCGATAGAGCTGCTCACCGACCACGACCCGGGCCAGCTCGTGCGGGAGGGTGAGGGGGCCCAGGCTCCAGGTGGCCGCTGCCCGGGAAATCAGTGAGGAGTCGAGGCCGTGCGAGCCCCCAATCACGAATGTCAGCGGCCGTGCCGCCAGCAGCCAGCGCTCCACCTGCTTTGCCAGGTCGGCGCTGGTCCACCCGGCGCCGACGCGCGCCAGCGCCACCACATTGGAGCCTTCGGTGATGCGGGCCCGGAGCCGCTCTGCTTCCTCCGCCCGCTGGGCCGCCACCGTCGGCGCCCGGCTCGCCTCGCGCACCTCGTGCTCCCGGAAGGTGCCATAGCGCTGGAGACGTCGCGCGTAATCGTCGAAGGCCTCCCGGTAGTAGGACCGAAGCTTGCCCACCGCGACGACCGAGATGTCCACCTGTGGTTACTTCCCCGCTTCCCCGCTTCCCCGCCTTCCAGTCTCAGGCATACATCCCTCTCAGCCGGTGTACCGCTGCCACCCGCTCGATCGCCTGCATGTAGGCGCCGATGCGCATGTTGATGCCATGCCGGCCGGCCATCCCGGCAACCTCGTCGAAGGACTGCACCATGATGCGCTCGAGCCGTTGATTCACCGTCTCCTCGTCCCAGAAGTAACCGCCCCGATCCTGGACCCACTCGAAGTAGCTCACCGTCACCCCACCGGCATTCGCGAGAATGTCAGGGATCACGAATACCCCGTTCTCCTCCAGGATCTTGTCGGCGCCGGCGGTCGTGGGGCCGTTGGCACCCTCACAGATGATGCGCGCCTTGACGTCGCCCGCGTTGTGGCTGGTGATGACGTTCTCCATTGCGGCGGGAACCAGAACATCGCAGTCGAGGGTCAGGAGCTGGTCGTTGGTGATCTGCTCAGCCTCGGTGTAGCCACTCAGGAAGCGGTGCTGCCGTACGTGCTGAATCACTTCCTTGATCCTGAGGCCCTTGGCGTTGAAGATGCCGCCGGACTTGTCGCTGACGGCAATCACCTTCATCCCCTGCTGCTCCATCAGCTGGGCCGAAACCGATCCCACGTTGCCGAACCCCTGCACCGCTACCCTGCTGCCTTCGACCGGCATCCGCAGCCTGTTGAGCGCCTGGCGCGTCACCAGCATGCAGCCACGACCGGTCGCCTCCCGCCGTCCCAGGGACCCGCCCATTTCCACCGGCTTGCCGGTGACCACCGCGGTCACCGTGTGGCGCTTATGCATGGAGTAGGTATCCATGATCCAGGCCATCATGCGCTCGTTGGTGTTCATGTCGGGAGCGGGTACGTCGGAGTCAGGGCCCAGCGTGTCGATGATGGCCGAGGTATACCGCCGGGTAACGCGCTCCAGCTCGGCATTGGACATCGTGCTGGGATCGCAGACCACGCCACCTTTGGAGCCGCCGAACGGGATGTTCACCACGGCGCACTTCCAGGTCATCCAGGCCGCCAGCGCCTTCACCTCGTCCAGGGTGACGTTCATGTCGAACCGGATGCCGCCCTTGGCTGGCCCCCGGGAGGTGTTGTAGAGCACCCGGTAGCCGACATACACCTCCGTCTCGCCATTGTCCCGGTGGATCGGCACCGAGACGATGATCTGTTTCTCCGGGCTGCGCAGAACCTTGTAGAGCCCGGGATCGAGACTCAACCGCGTCGCCGCGTAATCGAAGCGCGACATCATCGCCTCGAATGGGTTTTCCTCGCTGAGGAACTTGTCCTTGTCGGGACGAATGAGGTCTTGATTCGGACGAGAGGCGGTGGTCATAGAGTTCCGGTACGCTCCGAGAAGTTGGGTTACAGTCCATCTACCGGCGTCACGACGGCGTCCAGCGCGGCGACGATCCGCTCGCCACCTTCTTCCCACTCCAGGTCGAGCATTGCCACCAGCGGTTCCGGCACCGAGTTGGGCCAACGGTTCCGGAGTTTGACCGCATCCTTCTGGGTAATCACGACGTGGTCGGCCCGCCGGGCGGCGTGCGCCAGCCAGGCGACATCCTCGTCCCGGTAGTCGTGGTGATCCTTCCAGGTTGCAACCTGGACCGCCGCACCGGTTGCCTTGGTCTGGGCCACGAATGCATCCGGATCGGCGATGCCCGACGCCGCCACGACTCTCTTACCGGCCAATGCCGACGCGGGTTGGCGGGTACCACTCACCATGCCCTCGAGGTAGCGCATGCCGAGGTGAGCAATCGCGATCGGCCCCTGCACCCGTCCCTGGAGGTCAGCCACCAGCGCCAGCGCGGCCTCCGGTGTAGCCCGCTTCCGGGTAACAATCACCGCGTCGGCCCGATCCAGGGCGCCCAGACCTTCTCGCCAGGGCCCCGCGGGGAGCGGCCAGCGCACGGCCCGGGTGGTCTCGGCGCTGACCACGGCGATGTTGAGGTCGCGACGCACATCCAGGCGCTGGTACGCGTCATCCAGGACCAGCACCTCCGCTCCCCGTGCCAGGGCCCGTTCAGCCCCCGCGGCTCGATCGGCGTCGGCGATCACCTGTGCCTCAGGCACGGCGTGCTGGTGAACCAGCGTCTCGTCACCACCGTAGCCTCGGAGCAGAATGCCTGGCACCAGGCCGCGAGATACGTAATGACGGGCGATCCAGATGGCTATCGGCGTTTTACCGGAGCCGCCGACGGTGAGATTGCCCACCGCGACCGACGGCAGCGGCAGGTCGTGAACGGTCAGCCAGCCGCGACGGTACGCC
>Ga0190265_10000477_pt1 | contig 28652 bp, 31 predicted proteins | sample Popmic124T_FD_133135 | JGI IMG/M metagenome (GOLD analysis project Ga0190265, IMG submission 133135) | Populus adjacent soil microbial communities from riparian zone of Indian Creek, Utah, USA - 124 T | ecosystem: Environmental > Terrestrial > Soil > Riparian zone | place: USA: Utah | collected...
CTCCTTCATCTGCTCGACGATCGGCTCCGGGAACGAGTCCTCGTGGTCGTAGTGCTCGGCGTTCGGCAGGATCTGCTCGTCCGCGAACTGGCGCACCATCTCGGTGATCGCCTTCTGCTCGTCCGTCTTGTCGATCGTGGGGGTCGCTACGGCCATGGGGTCTCGGGGCTCCCGTCGGTTGATTCGTCGGTCGATTCGCTCCGGGAGGATACCGGCGTGCGAAAGCTCGGGAGAGCCGCCGAGCGGCTCTAGAAGCCCGACGGGTGGCGGGCCGTGAAGCCGTGCGGCGAGCGGTTGTACTTACGCCAGCGCGGGCCGTCGCCGGAGCGCGTCTCGTCGACCGTGGCGCGGCCGCCCGTCGAGGTGTCGAGGCGCAGGCCGGCGATCACGATGTAGGCGTGTCCCGGGTTGGTGTAGACGGTGATCCACTGGCCGGCGCCCGGATCGCCCCAGGACATGAAGCTCGACGAGTCGAGCGGGCTGCTGAGGAACCTGCCGCCATAGAGGGCGTGACTGACGGTTCCGGAGCAGTCGTAGCCGCGATCGAGCTTGCGCCAGATCTGGCTGTAGGGCTTGTGGCCGCCGCCGTAGACATAAGGCTTCTCGACGATCCGGTTGGCGGCCGCGAAGACCTTCTTGACGCGAGCCGGCGCGGCGGCCGGCGGGATCGCGACCCCGTCGACGATCTTCGCGCGCTGCCCGGGAGGCGGCGGCGGGACGTAGGCGGCGCCGCCACCGCCGCTGGCGGTGGTCGTCCGCGCGGAGGCGCCCGCGGCGGGGAGGGCGACGGTCACGGCCAGGCAGGCCGCGAGCGCGCACAGGATCGAGTGTCTGGGGCGTCGGTCCAAAACTCTTTCGAACGCCTACGGGGTTAGCTGACGGGCTCGCGCTGAAAGAGCTGCGCGCTTCCCCTATCGAGGAAGTTCGCCCCAGTGGCACTGCCACCTTGGTTCCCCCGTTCCACACTTCGTGGATTCGGCGTGCGGGCAAGCTAACAGATCTTTCGGCGGAACTTCGACAGACATGTGTCGAGACCCTGCAACGTGGGTAGGTCTGCAAGGCTCAGCGCGGTCGCGAGCCGTTCCTCTCCAGCGCGCGATACCGCTCGTGGTGCACAATCCAGCGCTTGAACTTCGCGCGCGACGTAGTCGAGGCAGCCGATCCCCAGCGCCTGGCGCTGGTCTCCATCGACCGCACGGGCGAGCGCTCGACCGAGACGTTCGGGCAGGTCGGCGACCGTGCAGCACGGCTTGCGGGAACGCTTGCCGCAAGCGGCGTCTCACGCGGGGACGTCGTGATGACGCTCGTCGGCAACCGGCCCCAGTGGGTCCATGCGATGGTCGCCTGCTGGCGAATCGGCGCGGTGGCTCTCCCCTGCACCGAGCAGCTGCGACCGCTCGACCTGGCGAAGCGGATCGAGATCGCGGCACCACGGGCGATCCTCGCGGACGAGCGCAACGGCGCGACGCTGCGGGCGGCGCTCGAGCGCGGCGCGAGCGATGCCGGCGGCGCCTCCGGAGCATCCCGTGCGGGCGACCGGCTCCCCGTCGCGCCGCCCGTGCTGACGATTCCGGACGAGCGGCTCTACGACGCCGAGCCCGCCCCGCCCGTCGACCTCGCCGGTGACGAGCCGGCGCTGATCGTGTTCACCTCCGGCACCTCCGGAGAGCCGAAGCCGATCCGCCACGGCGCGCGCAATCTGCCCGGACAGATGCTGCAGGCCGAGCACTGGTACGACGCGCGGCCCGGGGAGCTCGCCTGGTGCACGGCCGCGAGCGGCTGGTCGCTCTCGGCGCGCAACGCCTTCGTCGCGCCGTGGCTGTGCGGCGCGACCGCGCTGCTGCACGACGCCCGCTTCGACCCGGCCGAGCGCCTCGAGCTGATCGAGCGCGAGGCGGTCGACGTGCTCTGCATGGCGCCGACCGAGTACCGCGCGATCGCCAAGCGGACGGCACTGCGGCGGTTGCCGTCGCTGCGCCATGCGGTTGCGGCCGGCGAGCCGCTGAACCCCGAGATCGTCGAGCGCTGGCGCGACGAGGTCGGCGTCACGATCCACGACGGGTACGGCCAGACCGAGACCGGCGCGCTGACCGGGATGCCGCTCGACGAGCCGGTGCGCCCGGGCGCGATGGGCCGGCCGCTGCCGGGGATCGAGGTCTGGCTGGACACGGCGGCCGGCGGCTCCGACGCAGGTGGCGCGACCGGGGCCACGACCGACCGCATCGGCGAGCTGTGCGTCGATCCGACGACCGTCCCGACCTTCTTCATCGACGGCCCGTTGGAGACCTGGCGCACCGGCGATCGCGTGCGCGAGGACGCCGACGGCTTCCTCTGGTTCGAGGGCCGCCTCGACGACACGATCGTCTCGGCCGGCTACCGGATCGGCCCGTTCGAGGTCGAGTCGGCGCTCGTGTCGCATCCCGCGGTCGCCGAGGCCGCCGCGGTCGCGGCGCCGGACGAGGAGCGCGGTCAGGTCGTGCGCGCGGTCGTCGTGCTGCGAGACGGCCATGCACCGTCGCCGGAGCTGGTGCGCGAGCTCCAGCAGCACGTCAAGGCGCTGACCGCGCCCTACAAGTATCCGCGCATCGTCGACTTCGCCGTCGCGCTGCCGAAGACGCCGAGCGGCAAGATCAAGCGCGGCGAGCTCCGCGCGGCGACCACGTAGGCGACACGCGTTTGCACGGCCGGCGGGCGGGAATGGCTGTTGCCATGTCCTCCTCCCCCGCCGCGACTCCCCAACCCGGCCAGCGAGCCGCCCACGAGCCGGTCCTGCGCGGCGCCCGAGTCGCCGAGGGGGTGCGGCGCTTCGACGACGGGATCGTCAACTGGTACCTCGTCGAGGACGGCGACCGGCTGGCGCTGATCGACGCCGGCTTTCCGGCCGACTGGTCGATGTTCGCGACCGCGCTCGGCACGCTCGACCGCTCGCCCTCCGACCTTGCCGCGGTGGTCCTCACCCACGCGCACGTCGACCACCTCGGCTTCGCCGAGCGCGCCCGGCGCGAGTGCGGCGCCGAGATCCTCGTCCACGCCGCCGACCAGCGGCTCGCCGAGAGCCCGACGACGATCGCCGAGTCCGAGCGCAGCCCGCTGCGCTACCTCCGCCATGCCGCGACGCGACGGCTGATGCTCCAGGCGACGCTGGCGCTGGCGCCGCTCGCCAAGGGCATCTCGAAGGCCACGACCTTCGCCGACGGCGAGACGCTCGAGTGGGTGCCCGGCCGGCCGCGGGCGATCCACACGCCTGGGCATACCGACGGCCACTGCGCGCTGCACATGCCCGAGCGCGGGGTGCTGTTCACCGGTGACGCGCTCGTCACGCGCGATCCCTACACCGGCGCGACCGGACCGCGGACGGTGGCCGCCGCGGCGACCAAGGACACGGCGCGGGCGCGGGCGTCGCTGGACGCGCTCGAGCGCGTCGAGGCCGACGTGCTGCTGGCCGGCCACGGCGAGCCGTGGCACGGCGGCGTCGCGGAGGCGGTGCGGCTGGCGCGCCTCGCCAAGCGGGCGTGAGCCTCGGGTTGGCCGAACCGGGGCACGGGTAGCCTCCCGGCGATGCCGAATCGCCTGGCGAACGAGACCTCCCCCTACCTCCTGCAGCACAAGGACAACCCGGTCGACTGGCATCCGTGGGGGGACGAGGCGCTGGCCGCCGCGCGCGAGCGCGACGTGCCGATCCTGCTGTCGATCGGCTACTCGGCCTGCCATTGGTGCCACGTGATGGAGCGCGAGTCCTTCGAGGACGCGGACACCGCCGCCTACATGAACGAGCACTTCGTCTGCATCAAGCTCGACCGCGAGGAGCGGCCCGACCTCGACGCGATCTACATGGAGGCCTGCCAGGCGATCAGCGGCCAGGGCGGCTGGCCGCTGAACGCCTTCCTGACCCCCGACCAGGTGCCTTTCTTCGCCGGCACGTACTTCCCGCCCGACGAGGATCGCGGCATGCCGAGCTGGCTCCAGGTCCTCCGCTCGGTGGTCGAGGCATGGGACGAGCGCGGCGAGGAGATCCGCGCGACGTCGGAGAAGGTCTCCGGCCGGCTGTCCGGCGCCGCGTGGGTCGAGCCCTCGGACGAGCCGCTGACCGACGCGATGCTCGAGCAGGCGGTGGAGGGGCTGGAGGCGCTCGAGGATCCGCGCAACGGCGGCTTCGGCGCGGCGCCGAAGTTCCCGGCCGCGTCGGCGATCGAGCTGCTGCTGCGGCGGGGATCGGCCGACCCGGCCGCACGTGCGCTGAGCGCGATGGCCAACGGCGGCATCTACGACCAGCTCGGCGGCGGCTTCGCCCGCTACACCGTCGACGCCGGCTGGCTTATCCCCCACTTCGAGAAGATGCTCTACGACAACGCGCTGCTCGCGCGCGCCTACCTGCACGGCTGGCAGGTGACCGGCTACCCGCTGTTCCGGCGCGTCTGCGAGGAGACGCTCGACTGGGCGCTGCGCGAGATGCGCGGGCCCGAGGGCGGCTTCTACTCGGCGCTCGACGCCGACTCGGAGGGCGAGGAGGGGCGCTTCTACGTCTGGACGGTCGAGCAGATGCGCGAGGTGCTCGGCGACGACGCGCAGGCCGCGCTCGACTACTTCGGCGTCCAGCCCGGCGGCAACTGGGAGGGCAAGACGATCCTCACGCGCGGCGCCGAGGAGCCGGAGCGCTTCGAGGAGCTGCGCCGGCGGCTGTACGAGGCCCGCGCCCAGCGAGTCTGGCCGGAGCTCGACGACAAGCGGCTGGCGTCGTGGAACGCGCTGATGGTGTCGGCGCTCGCCGACGCCGGCTCGGTGCTCGAGCGCGACGACTACCTCGACGCCGCGCGGCGCTGCGCCGACTTCCTGCTGCGCGACCTGACCGACGACGAGGGCCGCCTGCTGCGCACCTGGAAGGACGGCGCGGGCCGGCTGAACGCCTACCTCGAGGACCACGCCTACCTGCTCGACGCGCTGCTGACGCTCTACGAGGCGACGTTCGAGCCGCGCTGGTTCGAGGCCGCGCGAGCGCTCGCCGAGAGCATGATCGCTCGCTTCGGCGATCCCGAGAACGGCGGCTTCTTCGAGACCTCCTCCGATCACGAGCAGCTGCTGACACGGCGCAAGGACCCCGAGGACCACCCGATTCCGTCGGGCAACGCGGCGGCGAGCTACGCGCTGCTGCGGCTCGGGGCGCTGACCGGCGAGCACGAGTACGAGCGCCAGGGCGTCGGCGTGCTGCGGCTGTTCGCGGAGCTGGCGCCGCGCCACCCGAACGCGTTCGCCCACCTGCTGCAGGCACTCGACTTCCATCTCGCGCAGGTCAGGGAGGTGGCGCTCGTGGGCGACGACCTGCGCCCGCTGGAGCGCGTGGTGCGCGGCAGGTTCAGGCCGCATCTCGTGGTCGCCGGCTCGCCACCGGGCTCCGACGACGCCGGCGCGATCCCGCTGCTCGAGGGCCGCACGCCGGTCGACGGCCGCGCCGCCGCATATGTCTGCGAGCGCTTCGCCTGCAAGGCGCCGGTGACCGAGACGGCGGAGCTGGAGGCGCTGCTCGAGTGAGCGCTCCGCTCGCCTGCCTCGTTTGCGCCGCGGTCGCGAGCGTGGGCGGCGTCGCGCCGGCCCAGCCGGCGACCGCCGCCGACGAGGCGCGGGTTGCGGCCGATATACGGCCGCAACCCGCGCTTCGGGCCGCCAGCGGGCACGGCGTGCTGCGCGTGGCACGCGCGATCGAGTCGCTCACCATCGCCGGCCGAGTGGCGCCGGCCGGCGGGCGGGCTGCCCTGCGTGCAGCGCGAAGGGTGGCTTCGCTCGGGCCGCGTCCGGCTGCGAGCGACGCCGAGCGCCACGCGCACGCCTACGTGGGCCGCGTCTTCGAGAAGGCCGGGCTCGACGTGACGGTCCAGCGCTTCGCGGTGCCCGGCAAAGGGACGTCGCGCAACGTGATCGGGCTGCTCGACGGGCCGCGCACCTGCTTGAAGATCGTCATGGCCCATACCGACACGACCGCCCCCGGGCCCGGCGCCAACGACAACGCCTCCGGGGTCGGGGTGGTGGTCGCGCTCGCCGGGCGGCTGGCGATCGTCGCCCCGCGCTGCGACGTCTGGCTGGTCGCCACGGGAGCCGAGGAGCGGATCTACACCGGCCAGCCCGACCATCTCGGCGCGCTCGCGCTCGCCCGCCGCGCGCGTGCGCGCGGAGCCGAGCGCCGCCTGCGCTACGCGCTGTCGCTCGACGAGGTCGGTCGCGACCGCCCGTTCTGGCTGCGCTCGCCGGCCTCCGCGCCGCGCCACGGGGTCGAGCGAGCCCTGCTGCGGGCGGCTGAGCGAGCCGGCGTCAACGCCTTCTGGGTCCGCGACGGCAGCGACAGCAACTCCGACCATCGCGAGTTCGAGCTGCTCGGCCTGCCGGCCGCCAAGCTCGGCGTCGGCGCGGGTGGCGAGCCGTGCCGTCACATGGCCTGCGACACGCCGGACCGTCTCGACCGGCATTCGCTGGCGCTCGCGCAGCGGATGGCGGAGCAGGCGCTGCGCTAGCGCTCGGGGGCCGCACTCGAGCACTCGATGCAGGGTTCGCTGCGCCTGCACCGCTGGATACTGCATCGGCGGCTTTGCTGGATCGCACGCGGCGGCTCGATTTGCGAGCATGGCCGCCGTGACGGAGCGCCGCTCGATCTTCTCCTTCCCCGCCGGACGGCGATCGAAGTGGATCGTGTTCGCGATCTGGTTCGTGGCGATCTTCGTCGCCACGGGCCCCGCCGACCTGCAGACGAAGTTCTCCGACGCCGAGGAGAACGAGTCGACCTCGTTCCTGCCCGGCGACGCCGAGTCGACCAAGGCGCTCAGCGCGACCGAGGAGCTGCAGGGTGGCGAGCTCGCCCCCGCGGTGATCGTCTTCCGGCGCGAGTCGGGCCTGACCGACGCCGACCGGCGAACGATCCAGCAGGACGTCGCAAAGCTGGCCCAGAAGCGCTTCCCGGGCGTCGTCGCGGACGGCGCGACGGCAGCCGCGGGCGGCAAGGGCAGCGGCGCGGCAGGCGGTGGCGGACAGGAGACCGGCGGGGCGAGCGGCAGTGGCAGCGCGGCGGCGCCGGCGGGCGGTAGCGGACAGCAGACCGGCGGCCCGCAGGGCGGCGGCGGGGCGCCCGCCGGAGATTCGCCGGAGGGCTGCGGGGGTCCGACCACGACCGTCCCCGGCCAGCCGAGCGGCTACGCGCCGTTCGTCGGGCCGATCTGCTCGCCGGACGGCAAGGCCGCGATCGTCACCGCCTACCTCAAGGGCGACGGCGAGGCCGACACGATCCTCGACCCGATCCAGGACTGGCGCGACCAGGTCTCCGATCCGGGCGGCGGCCTCGAGGTGAAGATCACCGGCGGCGCCGGCTACGCGGCAGACGCGATCGAGGTCTTCGAGTCGATCGACGGCACGCTGCTGCTGGCCGCGCTCAGCCTCGTGATCTTCCTGCTGATCGTGATCTACCGGTCGCCGATCTTCTTCCTGATCCCGCTGATGGCGGTGGTGTTCGCCGAGATGCTGTCGCGCTCGGTCGGCTACGGCGTCTCCGAGCTCGGCGTGACGATCAACGGCCAGTCGAGCTCGATCATGTCGATCCTCGTCCTGGGCGCGGGAACCGACTACGCGCTGCTGCTCGTCGCCCGCTACCGCGAGGAGCTGCACCACACCGCCGACAAGCATCGAGCGATGGCGACCGCTCTGGCCTCCGCGGGCCCGGCGATCTTCGCGTCGGCGGCCACCGTGATCGCCGCCCTCTTCTGCCTGACGATCGCCAAGGTCAACGGCACGTCCGGCCTCGGACCGATCGGCGCGCTCGGCGTGTTCTGCGCCGCGCTGTCGATGCTGACGCTGCTGCCCGCGGTGCTGACGATCTTCGGGCGCCGGGCGTTCTGGCCGTTCGTGCCGCACACGCCGGACACCGCTCCGAACGAGGACGGCCTGCGGGCGGGATCGGTACGGGCGATCACCGAGGGGCCGCGCACGACGGCGCTCGGCAGCGTGATCCTCGCCAGCCTCGTGGTGCTGGCGCTGCTGCCGCTCGTGCTGCTCAACCTGGTGGTGAAGCTGCTCGTCGCGATCGTCGTGCGCTGGTTCACCGACTGGCGCTTCCCGTCGCTGATCGTCGGCCCGCTCGACAGGCTCGCCTTCCGCCCCTACGAGCTGCGCCGCTATCGGCGCGAGCACCTCGCCGATGAGACGCACGGGTTCTGGAAGCGTGTCGGCGACTGGGTCGCGCGCGGGCGCGGGCGGGTGCTCGCCGGCTCGATCGCCGTGCTGCTCGTCCTGTGCTGCGGGCTCGCGTTCTTCTCCACCGATCTGACCAGCAACGACTCCTACCGCACGAAGGTCGAGTCTGTCGCGGGCCAGGAGATCCTCAGCAAGAGCTTCGCCGCCGGCTCCGCGGCGCCGACCGACATCGTCGTCAGCGAGCCCGGCCAGGTCGAGGCGGTGACGCGCGCCGCCGAGCGCGTCGACGGCATCGAGTCGGTCTCGCCGCCGGTCGCGCAGGGTGACGGCGGCGTGCTGATCCAGGCGACGCTGGACCCCACGCCCTACTCGACCGAGGCCTACGACATCGTCGAGCCGCTGCGCGACGCGGTCCAGGGCACCGCGCCGGACACGCTCGTCGGCGGGCCGACGGCGGTCGAGTTCGACCTGCGCGAGGCCGCCGCCTGGGACTCGGTCGTGATCCCGCCGATCGTCCTGGTCGTCGTCTTCCTGATCCTCGTGCTGCTGCTGCGCGCCGTCGTCGCTCCGCTGATCCTGATCGGGACGGTCATCCTCAGCTTCGCCGCCGCGCTCGGCGTCGGCTACTTCGCCTTCGACACGATCTTCGACTTCCCCGGCTCGGACCCGTCGCTGCCGCTGTTCGCCTTCGTCTTCCTCGTCGCGCTCGGAGTCGACTACAACATCTTCCTGATCGCCAGAGCGCGCGAGGAGACGCTCAAGCACGGCACCCGCGAGGGCATGCTGCGCGCGCTCGCCGTCACCGGCGGAGTGATCACCAGCGCCGGAATCGTCCTCGCCGGCACCTTCTCCGTGCTCGCCGTCCTGCCGCTCGTCTTCCTCACCGAGATCGGCTTCGTCGTCGCCTTCGGCGTGCTGCTCGACACCTTCCTCGTCCGGTCGGTCCTGGTGCCGGCGATCGTGCTGAAGATGGGCCCGCAGTTCTGGTGGCCGTCGGAGCTCGCGAAGACCGACGGCGGCGTAGAGCCCGAGAAGCAGCTGGCCTAACCGCTACAGAACCGGCAGGTAGCGGTCGAGCTCCCAGCTCGTCACCTGCACCCTGTAGTCCTCCCACTCCTGCCGCTTGATCTCGACGAAGCGGTTGAAGATGTGCTCGCCGAAGGCGCGCAGGACCAGCTCGGACTCCGAGGTCAGCTCGATCGCCTCGCCGAGCGTCTCGGGAAGCTGCTCGATGCCGAGCCGCTTGCGCTCGTCGGGCGACAGGTGGTAGAGGTTCTTCTCCATCGGGTCCGGCAGCTCGTAGCCCTTCTCGATCCCCTCGAGGCCCGCGTGCAGCAGCGCGGCGAAGGTCAGGTACGGGTTGCAGGCCGGATCGGGGCAGCGCAGCTCCATCCGCGTCGCCTGCTCCTTGCCGGGGTGGTAGAGCGGCACCCGCACCAGCGCCGAGCGGTTGCGCCGCGACCACGCGCAGTAGACCGGCGCCTCGTAGCCGGGCACCAGCCGCTTGTAGGAGTTGACCCACTGAGCGAAGACCGACGAGATCTCGCGCGCGTGCTTGAGCTGACCCGCGATGAACTGCTTGCCGACGTCTGAGAGGTAGTACTGGTCGTCGGCGTCGAAGAAGGCGTTCTGGCCGTCCTTGAACAGCGACTGGTGGGTGTGCATCCCCGACCCGTTCTCGCCGAACAGCGGCTTCGGCATGAAGGTGGCGTGCCAGCCGTACTTCATCGCGTACTCCTTGACCGTGATGCGGTAGGTCATGCAATCGTCGGCCATCTTGAGCGCGTCGGCGTAGCGCATGTCGATCTCGTGCTGCGAGGGCCCGACCTCGTGATGGGTGTACTCGACGTGGATGCCGAGCTGCTCGAGCGCGAGCACGGTCTCGCGGCGGACGTCGGAGCCGGCGTCGAGCGTGGTCAGGTCGAAGTAGCCGCCCTCGTCGAGGATCTCGGGGACGCCATCGGCCGGGCGCGCGTTGCGGAAGTAGAAGTACTCGAGCTCCGGCCCGACGTTGAACGTGTCGAAGCCCATGCTCTCGGCGCGTTGCAGGGCGCGGCGCAGGACGTGGCGCGGGTCGCCCTCGTAGGGGTCGCGGCTCGGCGTGAGCACATCGCAGAACAGGCGTGCGACGCCCTTGTCCTCGGGCCGCCACGGCAGCACGGCGAACGTCGTCGGGTCGGGCATCGCGATCATGTCCGACTCCTCGATCGCGTTGAAGCCGGTGATCGAGGAGCCGTCGAAGCCCATCCCGCCCTCGAAGGCGTCGTCGAGCTCGGCCGCGTTGATCGAGAAGCTCTTGAGCTGGCCGAGCACGTCGGTGAACCAGAGGCGGACGAAGCGGATGTCGTGCTCCTCGACGAAGCCCAGTACGTCGGCGGCGGTCTTCGGCTGGTCGGCCATGCTGTCCCCTAGCTCTGTCGGCGGCTCAAGGCCGCGAAGCGTATCCCCTGCTACGAGCTGCGGCGCGTCGCCGCATCGGGGCAGTAGTCATGCGACCACTGCTTGAGCGCCTTGAGCGCCGGCTGCAGCGCCTTGCCCTTGGAGGTCAGCTCGTACTCGACGCGAACCGGGGTCTCGTCGTAGACGTGGCGCGCGACGATCTCCTCGGTCTCGAGCTCCTTGAGCCGCTCGGACAGCAGCCGATCGGAGACGTCTGGCACGAGCGTGCGGATCTCGGAGAACCGCAACGGCCCGTCCTCGACCAGGACCAGGAGGATGGCGCCCGTCCAGCGCCTACCGATCAACTCGACGGCGTGGTGGTAGAGCGAGCAACAGGGCGACCGCCCAGCGCCTGAAGTCGGGGCTACCGCCGGCTCCTCGGCCGACTCGGTGACGGTAGGCATCCCCGCGCCCATGGGCTCGAATCCTAGAGGACCGGACTCACGCCGCCCGGGCCACTCGCCCTTCCTCAGCCGAGCCGTCGTTGGGCACGTCGCCGGCACGCGTGACGAGGTTGCCGAAGCTGCCGAGCGCGACGTGGGCGACCGCCTCGAGGATCTGCTCGTCCTCCCAGCCCGCCTCGCGAGCCTCCTCGTGGAGGTGCAGCGGCGGCGCGCCGTCGGCGGTGAGCAGCGCCTTGACGTAGCGCAGCAACACGGAGTCGTGCTCGTCGCGTGAGTCGAACTCGCGCGCCAGCGCGATCTCGTCGAGGCCGAGGCCGGCGTCACGAGCGGTCCGCTGGAGCGTGGCGAGCGCGTACTCGCTGCCCTGGTGCTGGGCCACCGCCAGCGCGATCCGCTGCTGTGTCTTCAGCGGCAGCGTGCCGTGGCGCAGCTCCGAGCGAAAGCGCGCGTAGGCACGCAAAGTGGCGGGCGAGCCCGCCAGGACGCCGACGATGTTCGAGAGCTGGCCTCCACCGGCGAGGGCGCCCTTGAGCACCGAAACGCTGCCCTCGGGGGCGGTCAGCTCGTCGTGGACCTGGAACCTGCTCTCCTTGGTCTTCATCGGCGCTTCTCTTTCTGCCGGTTGCTTACCGGAAGTAAGGATAGCCGAGAGACCCCGGAGAATCCAGGGGTTTTCCGCGACTAGGCGTTGGCGGTGGCTATCGCCATGAACACCAGGAAGAGGCCGAGCGCGAACGCCCACATGGCGATGCGATCGGGGCGGGCCTGGATCTGGGCCTGCGCGCGCGGCGGACGGCGGCGCGGCGGTACTGGCTGTCCGGTGATGACGACGGTACGGCGCCCGTCGATTCTCTGATCATCGTGCCGCGCGGAGCGGGCAGCGGTGGTCTGCATCGGCTCTCTTTCGTCGTGCCGGCGGGGTTAGCTGACGGGCTCGCGCTGAAAGAGCTGCGCTACGTCTACTTCGACGATTCGCCCCTGGCCGTCAGGCCAAGTGGTTCCCCCACGCCCTGGAAGGATGGGCTTTGGCTAGTTGGACGACAGCATCGTAACAACGCGTCCGGCGGAAACGCCGCGACGCCGTATCGACGCGTCAGTTGCTGCCGGCGACCTTCGACAGGTACTCGCCGACCTCGCGCGCCTCCTGGCCCTCCAGCAGGCCGGCCGGCATCAGGCCCTGGCCGGTGCCGCCGTTCTCGATCGCGTTGACGACGCGCTCCGGCGAGATCTCGCCGATCTGGTCGAGGCTCGGACCCGTGACGCCGCGGGCGTTGACCGCGGCGAGGCTGTGGCAGCTCGCGCAGGTCTGGCGGAACAGGTCCTTGCCGCGCTGCTCCGACGCGCTGAGGTCCTCGCTGCGCAGCGCCCCGATGCCTCCGGCCTCCTCGTCCTTGTTGGCCAGCACCAAGCTGGGGACGACGAGGCCGAAGCCGATGTAGATCGCGACGATCGTGAGCTGGAAGAAGCGGCTGCCGCGCGTGAGATACGCCTCGCGAGCCTCGCTCGGCCCGCCCGAAAACGCCACGAACAGCACGAGGCCGCCGAGCAGCACGAACGGCAACAGGAACGCAACTACCTCCATCGCGCGAGCACTCTATTCGACCGCGCCGACGGGAGCCATCTCAGCTAATTGGCAGACGGACGATTTGCCGTCCTACGGAGCGGAGAGGATCGGCCGTGCCGGCCGGCGGTAGGGCCGGTCGGCACCGCAGCAACCGGGCGGGCCCACCCGCAAGGGCGGGCCCGTCCGCCGCGGCGGGCGACATAGCCCAACCTTCTGCCGGCATAGCAGATACGCTCTGTTGGTGCCAGGGAACCAGTCGCGCATAGGAGAGCCGCTTCCCAACGCCTCGCTGGCGGTGATCCCACATCAGAAGCTGATCGACTACGTGCTCAACCCGACCCACCACCACGGCGGGCCGAAGGCCCATGTATTCGTAGCCGCGCTCGCCATCGAACGCAGCGACTGGCGCTACCTGCACGACGCGATCCTCGATGAGCTGCCGAACCGCCCGGTCACCGGCGCACGCGAGCCTTCCCGACCCAGAGCTGTGCGCACTTGGGAGGTCCGCGTGTTGATCGAAGGACTCAACGATCGAGCCGCCTGGGTGATCACCAGTTGGCGAATGGTCGACGAGCGCCCGGTGCTCGTATCCGCACGGGTGGCCCAAAAGGGTCGTCAAGATCCCCGCAGAGGCGTACGATAGGAGGCCTGATGGCACGCCGAGCACACGAGCTAGACGTCGTTTCGCTGCGCAAGCCTGTCGGTCGCTTCCCGGCGGGGACGTCGGGCACCGTCGTGGCCGAGGATCCCGACAGCGCCCTCGTGGAGATCGTCACCGACGACCAGACCACGGACGGCTTCCCAACCAGGGACCTCCTCGACGACCTCGTCGACGTGCCCTACGAGGACCTAGAGGTTCTCCGGCCGGCCCGCGCCGCCGCCCGATAGACCTTCTGGCGCGTCAGCCCCAGAAGATGCCGGTCGGATCGCGGTCGATCTCGGCGAGCAGCGGAGCGACCTTCGGCGTCGGAGCGATGTCGTCGTAGGGCCACCAACGCCCTTTGCTGTCTCGGCAGTGCAACGACCAGCGGCGCGTCGCGTCGTCGTAACGTAGCTGGGCGACCTTCGTGCTCGTCCAGCCAGCGCCCTGAGCCTCGGGGTTCCAGGGCGGCCGCTCCTCGACGATCGTGATCGAGTCGCCCCGCCGTGAGCACGCGATCCGCATCTGGTCGCGAGCGCTCTCGGGAACGCGCGACCCGCAGTACGCTTGGACGGCGGCGAGCGCGGCTTCGGGTGGGCTGGGCGGCATCGGGCGGAGCTACTCCGCGCCGACCTGGCAGCCGCTTGAGCCCGTCGCCGCGCGCTGGTACCGTCGCCTCAGCGGCGTGGAACGTTGCCGGCCAGTAGCCGGGCGCCCACGCCGAGCAGTTCCAATGAGATCGCCGAAGGGCGGCCCTCGGGGGACCATGACGAGTCTCGGGCGACTCGGCCAATAGAAAAGGCCCGCCTTAACGGGCCTTTCCCTTAGCTGGCTGTAAGCCGGATTCTGTCTCGAGCAACCATCCGTCTGCCCTGCCGTCGCTGGGGCGGCTGGGCGGGCCCTGCGGCCCTGCGGCCTACCTGGGACTCGGCGGGCAGCGTCGACGTCCCTGCTTGGCCTTGCACCGGGCGGGGTTTACCTGGCCGCCGTGTCGCCACGACGCCGGTGCGCTCTTACCGCACCATTTCACCCTTGCCGGCGGCGGGCGAGCCCGTCGCTTAGGCGGTGTATTTCTGTGGCACTTTCCCGCGGGTTTCCCCGGGTCGGTTCCCCGACCGCCCTGCCCTGTGGTGTCCGGACTTTCCTCGAACGCCGGTTTTCTCTCCGGCGCCCGCGGCTGCTTACCAGCCGATCAATGTTAGGCCCGAACGGGCCTAGCGCAAGGCTGGTGGCAGACGGCGACCAGCGGGACTAAGCGAGCTCGCTGCCACAGTCATGGCAGCGAGCAGGGCCGGATCCCTCCATCCGGCCGCGGCAGACCGGACACTCGGCCGTCCCGTCGGTGCGCAGACCCTCCCAGACGCTGTCGAGCCGCTGCTCGAGCGTGAGCCTGCCGCCACCAACGGGACGGGCCGAATGCCCAGCCAGATGACGACGCATCGCATCGCCGTCTGGATCTCCGCGTAACGCGGAGCCCTCCCTCCAAGCTTGCGAGAGCCGGTCGGTCACCCACGCGGTAGCCGTCGCGGGCGTCATGTCGGCTCCTCGGTACTCACGTGACCCTCCGCAGGACGCCGACCACCTTGCCGACGATCGTGACCTCCTGGCTGCGAATCGGCTCGTAGGCCTCGTTCTCCGCCTGCAACCGGACGTGGTCTCGCTCCTTGAAGAAGCGCTTGACCGTCGCCTCGGAGTCCTCGCCCACCAAGGCCACGACGATCTCGCCGTCGCGTGCCGTCTCCTGACTGTGGACAGCGACGTGGTCGCCGTCGTGAATCCCGGCATCGATCATCGAGTCGCCGGTGATCCGCAGCAGGTAGTCGCCCTGGTCGCCACCCGCGATCTGCGGGACCTCCACGTACTCCTCGACGTTCTCCTCGGCGAGCACCGGCGAGCCCGCGGCGACCTGACCGACGAGCGGCAAGCCGCTCCCACCGGCGACCGCCTGCTTCGCGCGATCGACCAGCAACTCGATCGCACGCGGCTTGCTCGGATCGCGGCGAAGCAGCCCGACCTTCTCGAGATTCGCCAGATGCGCATGCACGGTCGACGACGACGTCAGCCCGATCGCCTTGCCGATGTCGCGCACCGTAGGCGGATAGCCGTGCTTGGCCGAGTAGCGCTTGATGAAGTCGAAGATCTCCTGCTGACGCTTGGTCAGGTTCAAGTCCACGGTCTCAGGCTCCCGTTTTCGCTAGGCGGTTGTCGTCTGATCCGAACATGTGTTCGTAACACTAGCGTCCCCCCGGACGGAATCAAGTCGCAGTGGACCGCAGCTATACTCCGCGCCCCTCGAGCGGCTGTGGCGGAACTGGTAGACGCGCAAGGTTGAGGGCCTTGTGGACAGCAATGTCCGTGGAGGTTCGACTCCTCTCAGCCGCACTTCGGAGAGCCCCGCGCTGCGGGGCTCTTCGGGTCACTCTGAGCATGATGAAGACAGTGCGCGTCATCTACCACCACGAGCCTGATGGCTGGTGGGCTGAGTCGCCCGACATCGACGGATGGTCCGCCGCCGGCGGCACCTTCGCGGAGGTCCGCCAGCTTGCGCAGGAGGGTGTCCCGTTTGCGCTCGGCCACGACGCCATGCTCGAGCATTACGTGCCGGCCGGCGAGCGAGTTCCCGCTTAGTAGACGCCTAAACGCTTTCCCTCCCATACCGAGAGAACGCCAGGACCAGCCGCGTGCGGCAGACTCCGCGGGCGATGGCGAGCTCCGCGAACAACGACGCACTGGTGATGTCCGGCCTCGCCGAGGTGGCGCTGGGCGCGCTGACCGGCTGGCCGTTCTCGCTGGCGGTGTCGGATCCGGAACGGGCGCGAGCGCTCGGGATCCGCTCTACGCCGCGGCTGCGCCAGTGGCACCTCGACCTGATCGCGCTAGGCAGCCTGCAGGCGCTCGCGGCCAGTGCGGTGCCGGACTTGCCCCGCAAGGTCGCGTGGCCGTTGATGCTTGGCGCGTGGACCAATGCCAATGCCTTCGCGCCGCTGGTCGCGCGACCCGAGCTGAAGGACCATCCGGTCTACAAGGCGGCGGCCGTGGCCTCGTTCGTCACCACCAGCTGGGGATTCACCGGCTTGGCGACGGTGGCGGCACGACGCGCATTGCGACGCCGGCGCTGACAGCCCCCCGCCCGCTTCGGCGCCTTCGAGCTCGGGACGACCTGAACCGAGATCTGCGCCTACGGCACGGCTGTCCGCGCGACTGGCGCTCATAGCGCTACCGCCCTCGCACCGTCACTCGCACGATCGGCGACATCCCGGCCTCATACGGATAGGCCGCCTCACGGGCAACGACCGCGCGGAAGGCGTAGCGCCGCAGACGGGTCGTGGACGTGAAGCGGTAGCGATGCCTGAACACGCCCTTGACGTTCGCCCGCGGGTTCGCGAACGTGCGCCACTTACGGCCGACCTTGGCCTGGAGTGCCACCACCTTGCCTCCGCGAGGAATCGGCTTGCCGAGCAGCCTTCCGGAGAAGCGAACGACCTGGCCGTTCCGCAGGCGGCGCCGGTTGACCTTCAGCTGCGCCGCGGCGCGAACCTTGGTCTCGAGCGTGCCCGATGCCGAGCGGATCGTGTTGGTTCCCTCGTAGCGATAGCGGATCGTTCGCGACGGCCCCGCGGGAATGATGAACCTGAATCCGCCCCGTGTGTCGGTCCGCGCCGTGCCGAGGCGAACGAACGCCCCACCCGAGCGCGCCTGACCTTCGACAAGCACCGGAGCGCCGGGAATCGGCGCACCCTGAGCGGTGGTCAACCGCCCATTCGACGTCGCTCGCCTGCCGTGACGGAGCTCGAGCGACTTCTTCGCCTTCGCTGCGGGCCGACACTTCTGCCGCGGCGAGCGCTTGCGTAGCCGCTTGGCCCTCCCCTTCCTCGCTTTCTTCACGCATCTCTTGGCCTTCGCGCTCGCGAACACCTCGACCTGAGCGCCCATCCGCAACGGCATGGCGAGCGTCGTCGCCGATCCGTCCGCCCACTTGTCGATCACCGCCTCGTTCCCAGCCACGTCGGTGACCACACTCCGCAGCTCGTACCGTCCCGCCGGCAGTCCGTCGTCATCCAGCCGCGCCCAGAGGACACCCGCGTCGACCGTCGTCGCAAGACGCCTGAATCCGCTCTCCCCTTGCCGTCGGTACTCGATCCACCCATCCGCAACTCCCGAGGTCGCATCGGCAACCTCGACCTTCAGCTGCCTCGGGTCTTTCGGATCCAAAACTCTAAACGCCCCCACCGGCGGTGTCCCATCAATACGAACAACCGCCTCCTTCTGAACCGACGCGTTGCCTGCGGCGTCGAAGGCACGGTAGGTCAGGGTGTGCCGTCCGTCCCCACTGATCGAGATAACCGCCTGGCCACCGCGAAGCCTTACGGTTGGCTGGTCGTCTAATTCATATGCGACATGAGCCCCGCTCTCGACCGGCTCACCCTCTGGAGCGGGAATCATTCCGGATAGCTGCGGCTGGTCATAAACCTCGAGCGGGACCGCCAGGGGACCGCTATACCACCTTTCCCGGAGTGTCGAACCATTCTCCTCGATACTGGGCGGGGTTCTGTCCAAGCGGATGTAAGCGATACCAGCCAAACCTGATGGAATACCGGCATTCGAGACGCTCCGCGTACGAACCACAGTAACTCCCTCATCTAGCTGCTCAAACTCGTAAACCGCTTGAAAGCGTTCGTAGTCCTGGTCGGCAAAGATCTCCACGTTTCCATCGGGAAGATCGCCGTTCGTAGTGACGGAGTAGCCACGGATGCCTGATACCGGCCATTCAGCCTCGGCCGCAATCTCGACGAAGTAGCTTGGGTTCATCGACGCATCGGCGCCCAACCAATCGCCGTCATGACGAAGAACAGCTTCAGGCGGCAAGGCATCGTCGTATCGCAACATGACCTGTGATGACTTCGCATCTGGATTGACATTCCCAGCCGCATCTTCAAGCCAAAGTCGGAGCCAAAACCACCCTGCATGAGGCAAGTTGATGTCGAGCTCGGAAATGCTCTCCTCAGCGACTTGGTACTCAGCACATGGACCAAGTGGAACGGCAGGGCATAGCTCATAATGTGCGACCGCGATCGGAGATTCTTGACCTGGCGGCGTATGCCACCAGACGTCAAAGTGATTTTCGCTCTGCCAGACTGAGCCTTGGTCTACGAAGACGCCCGCCGGAGCGTCAGGAGCCGCGGTGTCGTCAGCCCGCACTGGCGATACCCAAACAAACGCCGCAAGGACTGCGGCGCAGGGCACCAAAGTCAGCGCTCGTCGCCACCGAAAGCCTGTCCTATTTGCGGGCATACGTGCCTCCTTGGCATTAGTCCTCAAACCCGAACTCGGTGGGTTGAGGTGGAGTTGGGATTGGTTGGGCAGAAGCTGGGACCGGGTTTGGGTCTGGGGCAACCACCGGGGCTTGAGCCGCCGGCTCAGGACTTGAATGCTCGGGCTTGAGCAGAGGCTTGTGCTTGGCAGCTCGCTTGGGTCCGAAGGTCGGCGCTGGCTGATGGAAGGTGGGCGCTGTGACCGAGCTCTGCGCCGGTGCAAGGCCGGGTGAAAGCGTGGAGGTGGATGTGGCCTCGTGAAAGCCATACGCGCCCCCGCCGACCGCCAGAACGCTGGCGATAGCCACAAATGCTGCGCCAGGGCGAGGCGCGGATGCCATTAGGGAAGGATTGGCGGTGCGAATGTAGAGCGATATGGCGTGTTGCTTGCTGACCTCAATCGCATCTGCGAGGTGGCTGCGGAGGTCGGATGCGAGTTGTGCAAGGTCGTCGACGGCGCCGATGGAGGGACTGGCAACGAAGACCGGCAGCGGGAGCAGGGCTGCGACGCCGCGGACGGAACGGCGGACCTCCGCATACAGCGCTGCGACATGGGGATCGGACTCGAGCAGGCGTTGGGCCTCGGCTCGCTGGCGATGGCTCGCGATGCCCGTCCGGCGTTCGCCGTCACGGGTGACCTCAACCAGGCAGGCGACAAGCAGGCTGCGGGTACGTCGTGACCACTGGCCACTGTCGAGCTCCTCGACTCGCTCGGCGAGAGCGGCGGCGCCCTCTTCGGCGAGCCGCCGGTACTGGCGTTCGGTCAAGCCGAGGGCCGCGCGGACCTCGCGTCCCGAGAGCTGGAGATCCCAACGCAGCTTGAGGACGTTGCGCTGACGTTCGTCGAGGGTGTCCAGCAGACGTCGTGCGATACGCGCCTCGTCACGAATGACGACCTGCTCGTCGACGGGCGGTGAGTCATCGGACAGCGTCGCCAAGCGAGAATCGTCCGGGGCGACCGGAGTAGGCACGCGACCGCGACTCAGGATGCTCAGCGCCTCCGCGCCAGACGTCGCCAGCAGGTAGGCGCGCAGCGACGCGATCCTCTCTCCGCGCTCTCGCTTCGAGAGAACGCGAGCCCACGCATCGTGGTAGATGGCGAGCCTCTCGTCCTCGTCGAAACGCGGAAAGCGCTTCGCCAGCATGCCCAATACCGCTAGGCGATGCCGCTCGTATTCGCCGCCCGGCGAGTCGCCCCCTACCCCCCTCATGGCGCGAGAGATCGGTCGAGGACGGAAGACCCTTTAGGCCAGCCGGCACAATATAGACAAACTCGTTTCCTAGTTTTCGCGCCCATGCACGGCTATAGGGCGCGTCGCGTCCAAAGCACCCCCCCCCTCTCGAGCACGCTGGACGGCGATAAGCCACCGACGCCGGCGGCGACGGGCCCGGAGGGATGGGCACTATGTCGCCGCCGGTGAGCCTAGGGCTCTACTAGCTCAGGGCGGGCCTACTCACGGGGAGGGTTCGGTCCGTGTCGAGGCCCAAGGGCTAGCACGCCGGTGGGTTTCCGGCCCGTCAGACGGGCCGAAACTGGTGAGATAGAGGGACGACCAGCGGTCAGAGCGGCTTGGACAACCACCCGCGACGGGAACCCCGTCGGGGTCGGCGACCCTCCGCTGTCAACCACGCCCTCCATCTGCCTGTATGCAGAATACACGGACGAGGCGGTCATGTCTAGCCCGAACCGGTGATTTTGGTCCTGACCACTTGCTTCGGCCGACCGCACGATGGGGTCCACCAAATCGCGACGGCGCGACGCGCCGCTGGAGCTTGGGTTCAAAAGGCCTCCGACCGCAACCCTGCGACCGCCGGCAAAAGTGGCGATCAACTCATAGTTGCGCGCGAGCTCGCGTATGTCGCCCTGGCGCCTGCTCGGCATTCGAACCAGGAATGACGTAAGGCGGGGACCCTTCACGCTCCCTTTGAGGCGAGGAGTCCATGGACGGCTGAGGGCCACGCTGATGCGGTCGTTGCGGCCCCGAGAGACGATCCCCTCGATGTCGCTACTGGCATACCCCTGGAACAGAACGTACTTCTCGCCGCTGACCACGGATACTGCAGCCGCGTGCTCGCGTAACAGCTGTGCGGCGAGGGCGGCGGCCGGCACGCAGCCCCCTCCCTTCGATTGTTGTGAGATCCCGCCCACCTCGTAGAGGAGAGCGGAGCAAACATCTCCCTCCCGATCGACGTACGTCGAGTTGATGATGGTCCGGCTACCGGTCTCCAGCTTCGCGGCCACGCTCGTAGTGCCGATCCTGGGCGCACCTTTGCCTCGCATTGAGGGGGGAATGCTGTTGAGCACATTCACCGGCGTGCCACGGTCGTGATCACCAGGACGGTGGTCAAACACCGATCTCCCCACGGCGATCGCGGCGACAACCGACGTGGCGACAGCGAGTGCCCCCATGCATAGCCTCCATGATCGACGTCGCTGCTGACCAGCGGCAAGACTGTCGATGTAGAGCAATAGCTCCTCACGAGAGGCATCCAGACGCTCGGCAGCAACTGCGTTGGCCGGCAGATCTCGCGTCTCGACGTCGTCGGGGTAGTACTCCCCTAACGCGACGCCCAATGAATCCGCTGCGTTTCGCAGGGCTATCTCCTGCGGGCTCTTGTAGCCAGGCTTCTCAGCCTTTTTGCGGGCACTCGAGTCGCGGACGCCCCCCGATAGCCGACTAATCCACGTTTGTAGCCGCCGCCACTGACTCACCGCGATTCACCGCTGACAAAGCGGGCGAGCTTACGCAGCCCTCGACTCACACGCTGCCGAACGACAACCTCGCTCGACTCCTGGCATTGCGCGATCTCGGCATAGTCACGCTCCTCGAGGACCCGCGCAACGACAGCGTCGCGTTCCCGCTGTGATAGCTCATCCAGTCCGGCGACAAGAGGCGAAAGGGATGAATCGATTCGCGCCTCAGCCGCCTCGAGATCATCCGCCTCGCCTCGCGCACCGTGAAGTCGACGTTGCGCAGCGGTCTCACGGCCGCCCTTGCGAGCCCGCGCAAGCATCGCGACACGCGTGATCCCAAACAGCCACTGCCGCCCGTTGCCGAGGGCTGGATCGAAGTGATCTACCTTGCTGAGCGCGATTGCGAAGACCTCCGCCGCAATGTCCTGAGCTAGGTCGGAGTCCCTGAGCGAGCCGGCGATGAACATGAGGACGGCTTGCTGATGACGACGATAGAAGACATCGAATGCGTCACGATCGCCTTTCTCGTCGGTTAGGCGCAGAAGCTCGGCATCGGACATGTCCACGAGCTTGGGTCGTGATCGAAACGTCCGAATGAGTGGCACAGCACCGAACCTCAACCGGTTAGCCGGCCGCTCTCACACGCTACGAATGTCCCTACGGCTCCCGCAGCCGCGACGATATGCAATCTGAGATCGAGTATTTCTTCCTCCGTGATTGGACGGGGCCGACCGGTGAGCCTCTCTACCAACGCATCGAGCTCATAAGCGGCGTGACTAGCCGCAGCCCGGACCACGCTCACAACCATCTGCTCGGACCCGACGAGTCGTACAGGACCGGGAGTGGCCTCGAGCTGCCTCCGCAAGGCGGCTATCTCTGCGAGGCGCGCTTCCGCGCGCTCGCGGGTTGCCCGATCGTCGGGCGTCATGACGAGTTCCTCATGGATCATCGCTGCCAGTACGTCTAGCGCGCTCGAGACCGAATCCCGTGCTGCCTCGCCCACCGGAGCTTCGACATCGCGACCTCCGTCCGAAGCGATGCTCAATGCCCATCTCCTGGGTGTACGACGCCTACAAGCCGCGGATCAAGTCCGCGCCGCTCATGCCAAGGGCGTCTGCCAGACGAAGGATCGTCGGAAGTCGAGGCTGACGGTCGCCAGCCTCGAGACGGTAAACGGTGGCCAGGTCGATACCGGCACGTACGCTCAGATCCTCGTGCGACAGCCCGCGCCACAACCTCGCGGCCTTCAGGTTCGCGCCGAAGGCGCCGCCAGGCATGTCGGGCAGTTCGGCCAAGGTCGTCTCTCGTTCTTGTCCGATCCACCACCTTCTGTGACGTGCCGGCTACCGGCACCCGGCGACGCCGCGACCGGAGTAGCGTCGCGACGCCGCCGGGCAGTCCACCTTGGCGACTTGGAAGCGACGAGCTGCAGGGGTTATGGACAACCCGTCGCGGCCTATGACGCCTGCCGGTAGCCATCGGGCGCCTGTAGACGCCCAGCCAACGAAAGGAGAGAGGCAGCGCGCAAATCGAGGGTGCTGGAACTCCCGGCGGAGAGATCCGCCAGGGCCAGCACCTTCCAGTGCGATCCGTGCCCTCCATTCGCCAGTTGGCAAAGTACAGCAGTTGCCACGGCTTGTCTAGTGACTCAGAGCAGGTCGGTCACTGCTCCTCGAACACGGCGGACGGGTCGACGATCGGAAACTCGACAGAACCGCTGGGACCGACGTATGCGACCGACCGCAGCGGAGTTCCCGGCGGAACCACCGTGTAGTAGGCGTTGCCCTGGGTCGCGACATCCAACGAATCGGCCTCACCCGTGCGAACCGCCACCTCCTCGACGCCGTCCGGCACGAGCCCGTAGATCGCGATGCCTCCGGTCCCCAAGATAACCGTCGTCGGCGCTACCCGGCCATCAACGATGTCGTCGGTCGACGGACAGCTGAGATCGGCCCCGCCGTCCATCGTGAGAACCACGCAGACATGTCCGTGAGCAGGAACCACATAGACAGAGTTTGCGACGTTGCCTATGGACAGACGCGACAGGTCGGGGTTCATGCCGAAAGGCGAATGCTCGTCCATTCTCCCGCTGAGATGGGCAGGCAGGCCATCGCCACTGGTGCGCGGGCTTCGAAGGACGGCCATCGTCGCCGTGGCAGATGCCTCGATCGACTCCACCTGTGGGTGGCCGTCGCCCGGATGATTGCTCTCGTCGCCGTCGGCGATCGCCGTAACCGATGCTGTGCCGAGCAACAGAACGGCAAGGCCCGCGACCATAGATGTCCTCGACATTCGGATCACCATGCTGAATCAGCGAAGCCGTTGACGTTCTGAGGACTGCCGCTGTTCTGCCGGACCTCAGCGTCGTAGCACGTGCACTGAACGTCGCCGTAGTAGTGCGACGCGTAGTCGGGACCGCAGCTCGAGCCCGTAAGCCAATTTCCCGACGAGGGCTTGAAGACCCGCTGACAGACCTCGAAACTGCCCCCGCCGGGATTCCAAGCGTCAACGTAATCCCAGCTGTTCTGCCCATCGTAACTGCCATTTGCCCGTCCGTCGCACCATTGGCCGGATGGCTTGCTAACGCAGTTGAAATAGCTAATAGCTGCATCGGCCTGCGCGGGGGCGACAGCCCCTATAGCGCAGACCAAACCCAGCGCAAGCACGGCTAGCCGCGCCCTCGCCTGCCTCATGTAAACCCCTCTCGATGTAGCGAGCCCAAGTGCACCCATAGGGCGCGTGCCCACCCTAGTCCGGGCCCCCGACACGAGTCAAGCAGTGCCTCTACGGCGTGACTTGGCGACGGCTTCCATCCGCGGAGACGGTCTTGACCACGTAGTCATGACCGGTCACCGACCGACCGCGAACGCGCTCGCCGATGGCGACGAAAGGCCTCAGTGAAGGGATACCGGGCAGATCCGTCGTCCACGAGTCGCCGAGAGACGTCTTCAACCGGCCGGCAGGCCCGGTCCCTTCGAGCTGTACGACGTCTCCGTTGACAAATCCTCTCAGTACGATCTCAGATGGTCCCTCGGTGACCAGCAGGACTCCCCCGTGCTGGTTCAGGCGCCTTACGAGCCGCAGGGGCGGGAGGCACACGAGATCGCCAGACCTTCCACCGTCGACACCCGCTAGGGCCGAGCACACACCCGCGTCCTCCGCGACGTAGGACGTGCTGACGATTCGTCGCACGCGGCCGTCGACCGCAATCTCGATCGAGACGCTCGCGACCGACGAATCGGGCCGGAGGTCCCGTCCCATAGGTCCACGCCGACCGGACGCACCGGGTTTGTCAAGGCCAGCCTCGTAAATGCCCAACAGACGATCCACGGCAGGCACCCCCGTCGACCCCGTCACCAGCGCCGTCGCCCCCGCGCCCAGCACTGCCAAAGTGACCAACGCCGCCATCGACAGGGACGCCGTCCGCCGGCGGCGTGCGCGGCGGCCGCGGGTACGGCGCGCTGTGGTGCTGCGGGCGTGCTCGACCAGCTCTGCGCGGTTCGCGTCGAGTCGCGCCGCCAGCTCGGGCGGGAGGTCCACCGGCTCGTAGTCGACCCCCTCGACCGGGATCTCGCCGGCGCTGAGGTAGTAGCTGGAGCCGGCGGCGGCGGGCGTGCCGCCGCCACCGACCAGCGCGCGAGCTCTGACCGCGGCCAACCGCCAGCGCACCCACACCGCTGCCCAGAGCCAGGCGAGGAGTTGCCGCAGCGCGCTCATCGCTCGTCGCCCCCGATCTGCTTGCGGAGCCGGCTCAGGCCGCGCTTGACGCGCTGGCGGATCGCGGCCTCGGTGGCTTGTTCGCTCAGGGCTATGTCGGAGTAGTCGCGCTCGTCGAGGATGCGTGCGACCACGGCGAGGCGCTCGGCCCGCGGAAGCTCGTCGACGCCGTCGATCAAGCCGGGCAGCGAGGCGTCGATGCGGGCCTCGGCCTCCTCCCACGCCTCGTCGCTGTAGCCGGGCATGGTGAGGCCGAAGCGCAGGCGGGCGGACCGCTCGGCGCGCTGCTGGCGGTAGCTGGTCAGCATCGTGATCTTGGCGATGCCGAACAGCCAGCCGCGGGCGTCGCCCTTGGCGGGGTCGTAGCGAGCGACCGACTCGAGCGCGACCGCGAAGGTCTCGGAGGTCAGGTCGAGCGCGATGTCCTGGTTGCCGGTGTGGCGCCACAGGTAGGAGACGATCGCCTGGCTGTGGCGGACGTAGAAGACGTCGAAGGCGTCCGGGACCGAAGGCGTCAGGGCTAGCAGCTCGGCATCGCTGCGCCGGGCGAGCTGCCGCGCTAGCTGATCGGGATCCGGCGCCATCTGGCGGCCATCATCGCGTTCGCGTGACGACGGAACGGCGGGCGGGCGCCAGGCGTCGGCGCAGGGGGCAGCGGCGCGTTCCAGGCGGAACGCACGGTCGCAAGTCCCGAACCCCTCGTGCATGCCAATGCTCGGCATGCGCCCACCCCCCTGCTCGCCGTTGACTACAAGGTGCTTGGCATGGGGCCATGTCTTGTGACACAGCACACGTCCTTGCGGAGCTTTCGGGCGGAAAGCTCATGGGGTGCTGGGAGGAAGGTCGCGGGTTCGAATCCCGCCCCCTCTATTTGCCGGAAAGCGGAAAGGAGGAGTGTGAGCATTATCGTCTATCTGACGATGTAATAGCGTGGGCGCGCTACGATGGACGTATGAGCCCGCTGCTCCAAGAGGCCCAGAGAGTCCATGACCAGGCTGGTCTGTCGGATCGTCTGATCGCCCAGGCGACCGGCGCGAAGCCGAGCACCGTGCGCGGTTGGTTGTCGGGACGTAGCGAGCCATCGGGCGCGCGCGCGGAGCGGTTGGTGGAGCTATCGGCCATGACCGAGCGGCTCGCGCGTGTCGTGCGGCCCGAGGCGATCGGGGTGTGGTTGATCCGTCCGAACGTGGCCCTGGCCGATGAGCGGCCGATCGATCTGATCGCGCGCGGCGACTATCTGCCGGTTGCGCGAGTGATCTCGAGCATCGAGTACCCGGGCGTCTCCTGACGGCCCTTCGGAGACGGAGGGGATGGTGGTCGAGGGGCGGAGGGTCGCGGGTGTCTGGATTCGTCATGTCCCGCACGGGGCGGATCTGCTGGGACGCGCGATGCCGCCGGCTGACGGGCGGTGGCAGCATGGCGAGATCGTCGGCGGGCTCTACTTAGCCGATGGGGCGGAAACCGCGACCGCGGAGTGGTACCGGGCCCTCGCGGAGCAGGGCTTCAGCCCGCAAGACCACGTCCCACACGACCACCACCGCTGGCGCATCGACGTTGAGCTAGCCGACCTCACGAGGGAGGAGCGCCTCGAGGCCGTCGGGCTTGCTCCGCCGAGCCCCAATCGCAGGACCTGGCCCGCCTACCAGGACGTCGGCGAGCGGCTGCGACAGGAAGGCTGGGCGGGCGTCATTGCTCCGAGCGCCGCACGGCCGAAGTCGCTGATCGCCTGCCTGTTCGCCGACGACTGGCCGCCGAAGGGCTGCACCCCGATCGATGCAACGACCGTGGCTATCGTGCCGCCACGACCACGCGGCATGGCGAGCTGAGTGGGCAACAAGGGGACACAATAGGGTCGAGTCATGGCTCGCCCACCGCGCGATCGAGGGCACACCGGTCGCGATCCGGCGCTCGCGCCCGGCGACCGCGAGCGTCGGCCGCGCTGGCGACGGTGGCTCATGGGCGTCGTGGCGGTGCTCGTCGTGGCGCTGCTCGCTGGCGTCGGAGTCACGAGCTGGCGATTCTCCTCCGACGTAGTCGTCCCCGATCACGACGGAGCGCCATACGAGCTCGACGTCCGCGCCGTCCAACCTGGACAGGTCGCCATCACGCGGGACGACTACACCGACCGCCCCGGCGTCTATGGCCTCGAGTGGCATGGCGGACACGCGATCCTCGGGCGGGTCGTCGCCCGGGACGCGGACACGGTGACACGACGAGCCCGCGCGATTCGCGGAGAGCTCCACGAGGGGGAGTCCGCGCGTCTCGACGCCAACGTCTTCCACGGCACTCCGCGCAGCGCACGTGGGCTGCCGTTTCGGAGCGTGGAGGTCCCGGGCGAGCTCGGACCGATGCCGGGGTGGCGGATCGGCGATCGCTCGGATACGTGGGCGATCTTCGTCCACGGAATCAACGGCGACAAGATCGCCGGCCTCCGGATCGCTCCGGCGTTGCGTGCGGCGGGGCTGACCTCCCTGTTGATCTCCTATCGCGAGGACATCGGCGCTCCGCCCAGCCCGGATGGCAAGCACCACATGGGCTTGACCGAGTGGCACGATCTCGAGGCCGCCGCTCGCCTCGCCGTCGATAGCGGGGCCCGGCGGCTGGTCCTGATCGGGTACTCGATGGGAGGCGCCATCGTCACGCAGTTCATGGAGCGCTCGCCGCTCGCCTCACGCGTCGCGGCGATGATCCTCGACGCGCCCGCCCTCGACTGGGACGAGACGATCGAGTTCGGGGCGCGCGAGATGGGCCTGCCCGGCTTTGCCGCCAAGCCGGTGGAGTGGGCGATCGGGCTGCGGATCGACGTCGACTGGGACCGCCTCGACGCCCTGCGTCACACGGATGAGCTGCGCGTGCCTACCCTGCTCTTCCACGGCCTCGAGGACGACGTGGTCCCGATCGAGACGAGCGCCGCCTTCGCACGAGCTCTCCCCGACGACGTCACCTTCGTGCGCGTTCCCCACGCGGGCCACGTGCAGTCCTGGAACGTGGCGCCGGCGCGGTACGAGGCAAAGGTGCACACCTTCCTGCGCAGCGCGCTGCCTACGGATGAGAGGCGTGCACGATCCATTCGACGGGCACGGCCGGGTCACCCGTAGGACCGAGTCGCTCCCCGCTATGAAAATTCCCTCCCCTGATCGGCGCGCTGAGCCGATGGCAGAATGGCGACGGTGACCTCTCCTAGTCCCTCGATCCAGGGCGACTCGCTGTGGCCGCGGCTGGCGGACCTCCCGCTCGTCGTCGAGTCGTGCGAGTACGACAGCCTGCGTGCGGTCCTCGCCAACGACTTCGACCGCGTGACCACTCACGTGCGCCTGATCGGCGCCGGCGCCGACGGTCTCGGCGAGGACATCTCGCTGATGGAGGAGGACGGCACCTCGCTGCACGAGGCGCGGCCTGCGCTGGGGCTCGAGGGCGAGTGGACGCTGGCGAGCTTCTCCGGCCATCTCGCGACGCTCGACCTGTTCGTGAAGCCGCCGGAGTGGGAGGCGGCGCCGCGCTTTCGCCGCTGGGCGTTCGAGTCGGCCGCGCTGGACCTGGCCCTGCGCCAGGCCGGTCGCGCCCTGCACGAGGTGCTGGAGCTGGAGCCGCGGCCGCTGCGCTTCGTCAACTCGCTCGGCCTGGGCAAGCAGCCGTCGATCGAGCCGGTGCGCCGCCGGCTGGCGCGCTCTCCCGGTGTGCGCTTCAAGCTCGACGCGGAGGCGACCTGGGCGCC
>Ga0190265_10000478_pt1 | contig 28643 bp, 25 predicted proteins | sample Popmic124T_FD_133135 | JGI IMG/M metagenome (GOLD analysis project Ga0190265, IMG submission 133135) | Populus adjacent soil microbial communities from riparian zone of Indian Creek, Utah, USA - 124 T | ecosystem: Environmental > Terrestrial > Soil > Riparian zone | place: USA: Utah | collected...
AGTCCGAGTTAGGCAAGGACGACCACGCCCAGGAAGCCCTGATGCTGACGGGCGATCTCAACGTCGCCACCGTCGAATGGATCGTTCAATACAAGATTGCCGATCCTTACAAATACCTCTTCAACGTGCGCGCCGTGGAAGACACATTCCGCCTCATGAGCGAGGCGGCGATGCGTCAGGTAGTCGGCGACCACAACGTCACGGAGCTGCTCACCATCGGACGCGAAAGCATCGCAGGGATGGCCAAAGAGCTCCTCGACGAGCTGTGCAAGCGGTACGAGACGGGCATCGTCGTGCAGCAACTGGTGCTGCAGGACGTCGACCCCCCGGAACCGGTGCGCCCCTCGTTCAACGAAGTCAACCAGGCCATTCAGGAACGAGAGCGCGCCATCAACGAGGCCTGGGCCGAGTACAACCAGGAAATTCCTCGCGCTGGCGGCCGCGCCGAGCAGGCCATTCAAGCGGCCGAAGGCTTCGCGGTCGAACGTGTCAACCGTGCCATGGGTGAAGCGCAGCGCTTTCTGGCGATGCAAGCGGAGTACGCCAAGGCGCCGGAGGTGACCCGCACCCGCATCTATTTGGAGACTATGACCGAGGTGATGCCGTTGGCAGGCAAGAAACTTCTCATCGACGACAAAACCAGGGGCGTGCTTCCGCTCTTGGATCTCGGAAAAACCGATGTCGCCAAGCAGGAGGTGAAGCCATGACGCGCGCTCGTTGGCTCATCATCCTCATCGCGCTCGCCCTCATCACCGCCTGGTCATCGTTCTATACGGTTGCGGAGACGGAGCAGGTGGTCATCACGCAGTTTGGCGAGCCCATCGGCAAGCCCATCGACGCGCCCGGGCTGCACGTCAAGCTCCCGTTCGTGCAAGAGGTCAACGTCTTCGACAAACGCTGGCTCGAGTGGGACGGCTCCGCCAACCAGGTGCCAACCCGCGACAAGAAGTACATTTGGGTCGATACCTACGCCCGCTGGCGGATCGCGGACCCCCTCCGATTTTTCCAGCGCTTGCGCGACGAGCGCAGCGCACAGTCTCGTCTCGACGACATCGTCGATGGCGAGACGCGCAACGTCATCGCCAATCACGATCTCATCGAGAGCGTGAGGCGCAGCAACCGCCCATTCGAGCTCGGCGACGCGGCCCAGGACGTCATTTCGGAGGAGGCCGCGGTCGCGGTTCAGCACGGGCGCGAGAAGATCACTCGGATGATTCTGGAGCGCGCGTCCGCGGTCATGCCCGACTACGGCATCGAAATGGTCGACGTGCGAATCCAGCGCATCAACTACATCGATACCGTTCAAGCCAAGGTATTCGAGCGCATGATCTCGGAACGCAAGCGCATCGCCGATCGTTATCGTTCCGAAGGCCAGGGCAAGAGCGCGGAAATCCGAGGAAGAAAAGAACGCGAGCTGAAGAAGATCGAATCCGAAGCCTACCGCAAATCGCAAGAGATCATGGGCAAAGCCGACGCGGAGGCGACTACGATCTACGCTGCCGCGTACGGGCGCTCCCCGGAGCTATACCGTTTCTTGCGCACGATGGAGACGTACCGGAGCACGGTCGATGCGAAGAGCACGCTCGTCCTCTCGACCGAAGGGGATCTGTTTCGCTACCTGCAATCGGCGAGTGTCCCGCGTCGCTGATGCAAGACCGCAATGTTTCTCATCGAGCTCACGTACAAAGTCCCGCTTGCCGAAATCGACGCGCACATGAAGGCGCACGTCGTTTTCTTGAAGAAGTACTATGCGTCCGGCCAGTTTCTCGTCTCGGGGAGAAAGATCCCGCGCGAGGGAGGAATCATCCTGGCCTTGGGCAAAAGCCGCGACCAAATTGAAACGATCATGAAGGAAGATCCGTTTTGCCTGAACGGGCTCGCCGATTTTCGCATCGTGGAATTTCGAGCGAGCCAGCATGCCGACGACATGCCCAAGCGGATCGGCGGATAATCGCCAGCGGCCTTCGGCGCGCGAAACTTCATCGAATCACGCGGCTCGAGCAGCTACCGCTACGAAAACAGGCGAGCGGCCGGGCAAAACGCGGCGAGCGCTCGCTCGCTGTGCTGCATTTTGCAGAGTCGACGATTTTCTCACGTCGTTTCTATGGGTGTAGCAAGGCGACGACACCCCCAGCCTCGGGTCGCGAAAGAACGGAAGATTCAGCGTCGCCGATCGCTCATGCGTTTCGGCATCGGGGCCGGCGCGTTCATTGCTTCATCTCGGAGCATGAACCGATCTCCTCTTCGTCGAACCTCGCAGCTCGTCGTTGCCACTCTCGCGGTGTCCCTCGTCGCAGGATGCGCCGCCACTGGCCTCAGGCCCGGTGCCGAGCGGATCATGGTCACCCGTTTGCCGCCGCCCAGCGAATGCAAATTCGTGGGAACGCTCGTCGGCGAGCAGGGCGGCTCTTTCCTGGGGCCATTCACCAGCAACAAGGCGCTCGCCCAAGGGGCAATGAACGACATGAAAAACCAGGCCCAGGGCGTGGGGGCCAACTACGTTCTCCTCGAGACCACGACCGCCGGAAACACCGTCGGTGGCGGCCGCGGCGGCCTGTCGGGAGGACAAACCGACGTGACGCACGTCGGCAACGCCTTCGTATGCCCGGCCGCGCCCACGTCCACGCCGTCGTCGCCTCCCCCCGAGAGCCAGGCCTCACGTAATCCCTAAGCCCGGCGAGATCTCCTGGACAAGTCACCGATCGGTGACATAATGAAGGTCAGATGTCACCAGTCGGTGACATCGAACCAGGAGTCACCTCATGGATCGACGGCATTTTCTCAGCCGGTCAGCCCTAGCTGTGGGGACACTGGCACTGCCTATGACCGCAGGAAGCTGCGCCAGCTCTCCCATGATTGGAGCCTGGAACGGTATGCCTCCCCTCAACGAGCCCCGGACGTTGGCGCTCTCGTACGCCCTGCTCGCGCCGAATGCACACAATACGCAGCCCTGGCTGGTCGAGCTGGTCGGCCAGCGGGGGCTGCGCCTCTTCGTCGACCGCCAACGCCTGCTCCCCGCCACCGACCCGCATTTTCGGCAGACCTACGTGAGCCAAGGGACGTTCATCGAGCTCTACTGCATCGGGGCGAGCTCCGCCGGACATGGCGTCGAGGTTCAGCTTTTTCCCGAAGGAACGGAGATGGATGCCCCGGTAGCGTCCCTGACGCTGACTTCTGCCGCAAAGACGGCCGCCGATCCGCTCGCCCAACAGGTCACTCGACGCCGATCGAACAAGAGGGTCTACGAGGATCGACCTGTTCCCGAGCAGCACCTCCAAACGCTGGCCCAGATCGGCGGCGCCGCGATCTACGGGCGATGGTTGCAGAGCCAAGAGCGAACGCGCGAGCTTTCCGAGCTGTGCGCGCAGGCGATGGCCATCGAGGTATGCGACCGAAAGCGCAACGAAGAAACAGCGCGATGGTTTCGCCTGAGCGATGCGGAGTTCCAGAGAAATCGAGATGGATTCGGTCTGCCGCAGAGCGGCATCACCGGCGTGTCGCGCTGGTTTGCCGAGAGCTTCATGCTCGATCGTAAGGACCTCGCCGAGCCGGGGGGAAGCTTCGCCAAGAAAGCGGTCGAGCTTACGCGGGGGCAGGCCGAGAGCGCGCCGGCATTTTTGATCCAGGCGTCGCCCAAGAACGATCGGCCGACGCAGGTGCTCGCCGGTCGCGCCTTCGCACGCATGCAGCTCGCCGCGACCGGGCTCGGTCTGGCAACCCATCCCATGAGCCAGGCGCTCCAGGAGTACGGCGACATGACCGCGCTCTACCAGAAGTTCAAGCATGTCTTGGAAATCCCGGAGGGCCACACCATCCAGATGTTCGCGCGCGTCGGCTACGCCGCACCCACTTTCCCCGCGCCTCGCCGAGGAGTCGCCGATATCGTGCGCCACGGATGAAGCGGCGAGACCGCATAAGGACCAGAGAACGGATTCTGGAGGCCGTCGGCAAAGAGCTCGCCAAAAACGGCTTTCAGGGTCTCGGCGTCAACGCCATTGCCCGCCGCGCCCACATCGACAAGGCGCTCATCTATCGATACTTCGGAGGTCTCGACGAGCTGCTCCGCGCCTACGCCGAGTCCGGGCACCACTGGCCGAGCCTTCTTCTCATTGCCGAGGAAGTGCGCGACGTCGATGTCACGCCCGCGCAATTCGCGCGCCATGTCGTCTTCGGCTTCATGACGGCCGTGCGCAACAATCGCATCCTGCAAGAGATCATGCGCTGGGAGCTGTCCCAAAGGAGCACCATCGCCGATGTCCTCGCCGAGCGAAGGGAGCGTGACGCGACGGCCCTTCTCGAGCTGGCCGCGAAGAGGTTCGCGAACACGCCCAAATTCGTGGACGTTCCGGCGGTGAGCGCGGTTCTCGTTGCGGGCCTGACGCTGCTTCTGCTCCGTTCACAGACGTATCCCGAGTACAACGGCATTCCTATCGCGACGCCGGAAGGATGGACGCGACTCGAGCACGCCGTGGAAGCGATGTTGGGAGGGGTCTTCGGGGGGGATTCGGCGCCCTGACCATACCGAGCTAGCGGGGCGAGTGCAGCGCGGCGCGCTGCCTGGAAAAGCGCTTGCGGAGCGCCTTCACCGCGGCTCGAGTCCGCAGCTCACTCCAATCGAGCGCCCGCGCGACGAAGAGCGATTGCGTGGCGAATAGTCCTCCCGCGATCAGAAAGAAGAGAATCGCGGGGCCGGGAATGAACACCAAAATGACTCCTACGACGAAGGCCAACACGCCCGCCATGACATAAAGAACACGCCGGACCGGCGATTTTCCGGCCTCGGACTGCCGGTGCTGCCGATAATGGGTCTGAAACCGCTTCCCCGGCTCGAGCCGTTTGAACGCGCTCCAATGTTCTTTCAACCGGGCCAACATGGTACCTCTCGTCAGCTAAGGTTCCTGAATGAACAGATGCGTCGGCGTGAGTCCCCGTCAAGCCGGCCGTCCGACTGATACTGGGCTGGCTTCCGGCGATGCTCTATCGATCGCCAGAATGCCTGCGCGGGCTCGGTAGCGCTTCATGCCGCTTCGGAGAGCACTCGGACTTGGGGCCCTCACGTTCTACGGGGTCGGCATCATTCTCGGTGCCGGGATCTACTCCGTCATCGGAGTCGCGGCCGCGCAAACCGGAGACAGCGTCTGGCTGAGCTTCGCCATTGGCAGCGTCGTCGCGCTCCTGACGGCGCTTTCCTACGCCGAGCTGGCGACGACGTATCCCCAGACGAGCGCCGAGTTCGCCTATCTTCGCCGCGCCCTTCCGCGGTGGCCGAGCATCGCGATCGTAACGGGTCTGCTCGTTGCTTTGTCGGGTGCTGCGACGACGTCGACGGTGGCCATCGCTTTCGCCGGGTACTTACGAAGCTTCGTGGAAGTTCCACCGGAGCTCGTGGCCTACGGGCTACTCGGCGCGGCGACGGCAATCAATCTCGTCGGCATCAAAGAGTCGGCTTGGGTCAATGCCGCGTTTACCTTGATCGAAGCGAGCGGGCTTCTGCTCTTCATTGGGCTCGGGGTCGGCTCTGATCGCTTCGCGACAGCCCTTTCGGCGACGCCGGACCTCGGCGTCTTTTCGGGGGCCGCACTGGTGTTCTTCTCGTTCTTGGGATTCGAAAATATCGCCAATCTCGCCGAAGAAGCGAAGAGACCAAGGCGCGACATTTCTCGCGCCATCTTTCTTAGCCTCGCCATCGCGACGACTTTGTACATCCTCGTCGCGCTCGCGGCGGTCGCCCTCATCCCGGCGACGCAGCTCGGCGAGACGCAGGCGCCTCTCGTCGACGCCGCTCGCGCGAAATCGACGACAGTTGCGAGCGCGCTGGGTGCTATCGCGCTCTTCGCGACTGCCAATACGGCACTGGTGTCGTTGCTCGTCGCCAGCCGAGTCGTCTTCGGCATGGCCCGCGAGGGCGAGCTGCCAGCGAGCTTGGCGTCGCTTTTCGCGCGGCGCAAGACACCGTGGGCTGCGACTTTGGCCGTGGCCGGCATGGCCGCCGCATTGATCCCGCTCGGGCGAGTTGACGTCGTGGCCAGTATTTCGTCTTTCGCTTCGCTGCTTGCTTTTGCGACGGTCAACGTGGCGCTCATCCTCCTGCGCTACCGCGAGCCGCGAGCAAAGCGGCCGTTTCGTGTGCCGGGCGCCATTGGCCGCTTCCCGGTGATCCCGGCCATCGGCGCCGTGGCCACCGTGGGCATCGCCACACAGCTCGAGCGGACGGCTTTGCTCGGCGGCACCCTCGCCATGCTGGTGTTCGCGGGTTACTCGATATGGAGGCAGCGCGCGAAGCCTGCATCGTGAAAGCTTGCGCCTTGCACGCCCTGCGATGGCGAAGCATCGCAGGGCCCGCTATAGTGCGCGAGAACCTTCCTTCGCGAGGAGACCGTGTTCGTCATGCCCACCCGCGGCCTCGACGCTCGTGGCAAGCTTTTCAAACGTCTCGCAAACCCGAGGCGAGCGCGGAGCACGGCAGCTCCTTGGTTGCGCGGCCTTTTCGCAGGAGCGCTGCTCTTGGCCTCGGCCTGCAGTCCGGAAAACGTGGGAGAGCCGGCGGCGCCGCCCCCGGAAGCAGGGGGCGCCGGTGGCGACGGTCGCGGAGGGAATGACACCGGAGCCGAACCGAAAATGGACGGCCCGTCCAGTCAGTCCGACGCGACTTTGCTCGATTCGACCTCGAGCGATTCGATCGCCGATACCGGTCGTGTGACCGACGCGCCTCTCGGCGATGCGCGCGACGCATCATCGACCGATGTGTCGCTCGGCGATGCGCGCGACGCCTCATCTGGGCCCGACGTGTACGCGGAAGATTCACGAGACGGCATTGCCGACGCTCCGACGGAAACCTCCGACGTTCGCTCGTCCGACGCCACCACCGACGGCACGATCGTGCCCGGATGCGACGTCGTCGCGTCGCACGCGCGCGCCGATCGCGCTCTCGCCGATTTCCTGCTCCGCTTCTGGAACGGTGGAAACCAATACCTCGACGCTGCCGAACCAACCAGCGGCCAGTCGACCGGTTATTGGACCTATGCCCAAGCCTTCGACGCCTTACTCGATGGAGTCGAGCGCACGAGCGGCCGTCACTTCGGCGGCCTCGTGCGCAGCTTCTCTTTGGGACAGGAGGCGCGTGGCTGGTCGTCGGACTTTTACGACGACGAGAATTGGATGGCGCTCGCGCTGATGCGCGCTTTCGATTTGACGAATGACCGTGCTTACCTCGATCGGGCCGTCACGCTGTTCCAGGACATCACACTTGCGTGGGACAACACGAGCGCGCGCCCAGGCGGCATCTGGTGGGATCGTGCGCATACTCAGAAAGCCACCGCTTCCAACGCCGGCCCGGTGATCACCGGCGCGCGCCTCACCGCCAAAACCGGCGACATGACGCATCTCGCCTTCGCGCGAAGAGTCTACGACCACTGGCGGGCGACGATGGTCGACACCGCGACGTACGAAGTTTTCGATCACGTCAATCCGGACGGCACGATCGTGCGCTGGCGGTTCACCTACAACGAAGGGCTCATGATCGGCGCGGCGCTCGAGCTCTACGTCGCGACCGGCGAGTCGCGCTTTTTGAGCGACGCGCACTCCATCGCCGCCGCCATGGTGCGCGATCAGACACGCTCCACGGCGCCGGGCCCCGTCCTCTTCGACGGAACCAACACCGGCTGCGGCGGGGACTGCGCTCAGTTCAAGGGCATCGGCTATCGCTATCTGGCTGCGCTCTTTCGACTGGATCCGAGCCACAGCGAATATCGCCCCGTTCTCCAAGGGAGCGCCGAAGCGTTGTGGACCCTCGCGCGCAATACCACTACCGGCCTATTTTCCATCGACTGGGCCGGGCCGACGATGGCGGCGGCCATCACCGGCCAACAGAGCTCAGCGACCATGGCGCTCAACCTCTTCGCCACGCTGTGCGGCGCCTATCCCGGCGACGCCTCGCTCGGGTACGAGGCCGAAGACGCGCTCATCGATCACGTTGCCCTCGAAGCAACGTACGCCGGCTTTTCCGGCTGGGGCTATGTGGCGGCATGGGGCGGCGATAGACAATCGGTGGAGTTTTCGGTGCAGGTCCCGGCCGCAGGCAATTACCGACTCCACTTCGACTACGCGGCTGCCGACGGCGACGCGACCCGCGCCGTTCTGGTGAACGGCGTCCTCGTTGTGCCGCGGCTTCTCTTCCCGTCCACCGGATCGTGGAGCACCTGGGCGGAGATCGGGCCGACGGTCGCCCTTGGGGCCGGCATCAGCAGCATCCGAGTCGCCTTCGATGCGGCGGGCGGAAGCGCGCGGTACCTCAATCTCGATCGCCTCCGACTGGCCGCGGCGCCGTAAGCAGCGCGACCGTGCGGGTGCGGACGGCGCCGTGGGTCGGGCGCTTTACCTGAACATTCGATCAGCGTTAGACTCTCTATGAATGACGCTCGCTGCGCCGCGGCTTTGCTGTTTGGACCTCGACACGTTTTTCGTGTCGGTCGAGCGGCTTCTCGATCCGCGCTTGCTGGGCAAGCCGGTGGTCGTGGGCGGGCTTCCCGGGCAGCGCGGCGTCGTCACGTCGGCGAGCTACGAAGTGCGCGCCCTCGGCGTACGGTCGGGCATGTCGCTGAAGCGCGCCTTCGAGCTCGCGCCCAAGGCCGTGTACCTACCGACGCGGCACGGGCTGTACGGCGACTACGCGACTCGCGTACGTCGGATTGCCGAGAATTACACACCCGTCTCGCAGGTCGCGAGCATCGACGAGATGTTCCTCGATTTCTCCGGGTGCGAAAGCCTCTATTTTGCACCAGGCGACGCTGGACCGGATTTTACGATCGAGCGCACTGTGCGCAGGCTGACCGACGAAATCGAAGATCGCATCGGCCTGCCATCGAGCGCCGGCATCGCGACGAGCCGTTCGGTGGCGAAGGTGGCGAGCGGCCTCGCGAAACCGCGCGGCGTGCTGCTCGTCCCGGCGGGCACGGAGCTCACCTTTCTCGGACCGCTCCCGGTGCGGAAGTTGCCGGGGATCGGGCCGGTTGCGGAGCAGAAGCTACATGCCCTCGGCCTCTCCACGCTCGCCGACGTCGCGAAGGCTCCGCTTCCGACGCTGCGACGCATCTTCGGGGCGTGGACCAAGTCCATCCAGCAGAGTTGCCGGGGTGAGGGCGCACACGAGCTGGGTCGCGAACGCCCGGCATTCCAAGAGCACGACCCCGCCGGCAGCGCGATCGGGACCATTTCCAACGAACGCACTTTTCGCGAAGACGTGCGCGATCCAGCCTGCATCGAATCGATGTTGTGCTCGCTCTGCGAGCGCGTGTGCTGGCGAGCCCGCAAGCGCGGCATGAAAGCGCGTACCGTCAGCCTCAAGCTCCGCTATGCCGATTTTCAAACCCTCCAGCGCTCGCGCACGATCACCCCCACCTGCTCGGAGCTCGAGCTCTATCCGGTGATTCGCGACCTTTTCGACTGCGCGCGCAAGCGTCGTACGCCCATTCGACTCCTCGGCATCTGTCTTTCCAATCTGCGCCCTTACGACGAGCAACTCTCCCTCTTCGACCGTGACGAGCCGCTCCACCGGGCCGTGGATGGAATCCGCAAACGCTACGGGTACGATGCCTTGCGCATCGCGCTCGCCGATTCGCGGTGAGCGATCCTAGGAGCTCACCCGCCCAACCACGCGTCGATCTTCGCTTTGACGGCGGCCGGCAGCTCGCCCCCCAAATTTGCGTAGGCGTCGACGAGGTCGAGCACTTCCATGCGTTCGGACGTGTCCTCGACATCCGCGTGGGACGCGGCGATGACGGCGAGCAACGCCGGACAGGCGGCCGCGTCACCGTACTCGGTGAGGTACATCGCCGCCGCACGCGGATGGACCGTCAACAAATCCAACAGCGCATGCAAGATGCGCTCGTCACGCACACCGAGGGCCGACAGAACGCAGCAGAGCGATTCGGCCGTTTCGGTTTCTTTCGTCGTCCGCGCGAGAGCTGCCAGCGTGGGCTCGAGCGCATCGCCGCCGAAGTCGGGCAGGCGCTCGACGACCTTGTCATGGATGGGTTCATCGGAGCTCGTGTGCACGATGATGTTCAGCATGGCGTCGATGGCCGCGGGCTCGCGAAGCTCCGTCAAGAGATCCACGGCGTGAAGGCGTGCCCATGCGCGGTTGTCGTGCTGCTGGCCGCAATCCGCACAGGCTTCCGCCGCGCCTGGCCCTTCGTCTTCGTCGGCTGCCGGGCGGTCGTCGAGGAGCGCGAGGAGAAAGGGCGTGACTCCGCCGCCGAGGGCCACGATCTGGGCGGCGAGAGAGCTCGGCAGGTCGCTTCCGACCGTACGTAGCCGCTTTACGAGCGTCGACGCCGTTACCACTGAATCCGCGTACACGATTCGGGCCTCGCCGTCGAGACCGCGCGGCCTCGGAACGGACGCGGACCATCGGCATCCGCGAAAGATTGAACATTCCGCGGCGGCGCGGGAACGGAAACACGTTCGACAGGCGCGACGATGGCTCGCGCGGGAAGAGGTGGACGATGACCTACGAGAGATTGGGGTCGGCAACGCAATTGCCGATCGTCGTGTGGATGCTGGGCAGCGCCGCGGTGGGCTGCGGCAGCGAAGCGACCGCCGAGTCGTCGCCCACCTTCTGGCAAGACGTGGCGCCGATCATGGCCGCCAAGTGTGTCCGTTGCCATCAAGAGGATGGCATCGCGCCTTTCCGTTTGGACGACTTCGTGACTGCCAAAGCCTACGCCGCGCCCATCGACCAAGCGACGCAAGGAGGACACATGCCGCCATTTCTGGTGACCCATGACGGCACTTGCGGCGACTTCCGCGACGAGGAGGCGCTCACGGCGCGAGAGCTGGAAACCATTCATCGCTGGGCAACCGGCGCTCAGGCCGAGGGCGTGCGAGCAGAATTGCGTCGATTGCCCGACCCGTCCCTCGTCCCCGCCGCCGAATATCGGACGCCGTTGATCACGCCCATCGCCGACGCCGCCAATCCACTCGGCGCGGAGGATGAATATCGTTGTTTTTCCATCGATCCGGCGATCACCGCCGATCGATTCATCACCGGATACCAAGTCGTACCCGGCAATGCCGCGATCGTTCATCACGTCAGCGTTTACGTAGTGACGCCATCGGCTGCATCTTACGTGGAAGGCAAAACCAATCAGGACCTGATGACTGCGTACGACGAAGCTTCGCCTCATCGGCCGGGCTGGGATTGCTTCGGGGCCGCGGGCGACGGCATCACATTTCAATCCTTTCCGGTGACGTGGGCGGCGGGCCAGCTGGTCATCGAATATCCCGACGGCGCCGGAATCGCGGTCGCGCCAAGCGATCGTTTCGTCGTTCAAATGCACTACAACTTGCATAGCCGGCCGGGCGCGGGCGCAGCGGACTCGACGCTCATTCGCCTTCGCTATGCCGACAGCGTCCAACGGCGCGCGCTATCGCTTGGTCACGATGCATTTCTCGCCACGTTGTTTCGCCCGGAGGGCCCCGACATGTTGCCGCCGGGCGAGAAGGAAACTTCGTACACATGGAGCAACACGCGAGAGGAGATGGGGTTCGACCCCGGCACGCCGCCGCTGCAAATGCTGGGGATCATGCCGCACATGCACCAGCGAGGGCGCACCTACGAATTGCACTTGCGCTCGGCGGAGAAGGACGAATGCATCGCTCGCGTGAATGATTGGGACGTTCACTGGCAGGGGATCTATTGGTACAAGATGCGGCCCGTCTTGGATGCAAACTCTTCGCTTCGATTGACCTGCACATACAATACGGAGGGCATGGTGGGTCCCCTGCTGCCGGGCTGGGGCAGTGGCAACGAGATGTGCTTGGCCACGGCGCTGCTTGCCCTTCCCCCAACTCGGTGAGCGGAACGTTCGGTTTCCCGAAACGCGATCCGCACCACGGGTCAGGCGGCGTCGTCCCAGGTGATACTTTCGGGAGCAGCTGGAAACGCTCGCGACGAAGTCCGCACGCCAACACCCTGCCCGAGCGGGTCACAAAAATGCCGCAGTGAGCCATTTTCGGCCCCGGCGAGGGCCGTTACGCTCCGCCACTCGATCCTATCGGCATGTGCCTGAAAGAGCGTAACCTTTCCGGGCGGAGCTCGAGAAGTGATCCGACCCCAGCTGCAAGTGGTCTGACCACTGATTTCCTGCCACCGCACTCCCGTGTTACATTCTGTTCGTCGAGGCTACGTCTCCCGCCAGCGGCCGCCGGTCGCAGCGAACGACCGCCGGGCGACGGCGTGAGATCAACGAAGGGAGTCACGTCATGAAGTTTCGCTTCGCTTGTTTTTCCGCTGGGACGATGGGGCTCGCCTCGCTGCTCCTCGGACCCGGCTGCGCCGAAGGTGAGGAGATCACCGTGAGGGGTGCAGACTCGGGAAAAATCGGAAGCGACGCCGCTGCAGGCTCGAGCGGCGCGGCGGGGTCGAATGGGACGGGCACAGGCGGTGCGGGCGGCACAGGTCCAACCGGTTCGGGGGGCTCGGGCGGCTCGGGCGCGATCGGCGGCGGCGGTGGAATCAGCGGTAGCGGTGGGTTGGGGGGAGGCGCCGGGAAAGGTGGTTCGGGCGGCTCGACCGGCGGTCGAGGAGGAAGTGGTGGATCGACCGGCGGAACGGGTGGAGCGACGGGCGGGACCGGTGGCACCGGTGGATCGACAGGTGGGACTGGCGGTGCGACCGGCGGGACCGGTGGCTCGACGGGCGGAAGCGGCGGAATCGGTGGGACGGGCGGGCTGACCGATGCAGGCAGCGGCGTCGATGGCGGCACGTGCCCCGGCGGCGTGAGTTACTGCAACGACTTCGAGCGCGACCTAGCGGGGTCGATGCCTGTCGGTTGGACGCGCGTGGGAGGCAGTGACGGCGACTGGCAAGTGTTCCTCGATGGCAGCAACGTCTTTGCGCAGAACCACGCTTCGAGCTCGACGTTTCGTCTTTGTTATCCAAACGGCGCCGTCGGCGCGCCCTGGACCGGCGCAACCACCGTCTCGGCACGCGTGAAGATCCTGCTTTCCGGATCGTCGGGGATCACCACGGCGCTGCTCTGCATGGGCTACCGCGCCGGCTCCGGCGGCAACTACGCGTGTCTCACGTTGGAACCAGGAAGTGGGGCGCGCATTCGCATCAACGCGGGATCGAGCCCCACCGATGGGCCGCTTTGGCCAGCCCCGATCACGGTGGGCACTTGGTACGACGTGAAGATCAGCATGGATGCGTCGGGAGCCCTCAGCGCGTACCTCGGAGGCGCGTTGCTCGGCACCTACATGCCGCCCACCGCGCTCGCCGGAGGCTACGTCGCCGTCGCCACCCAGAGCTCGCAGGCTGCGTTCGACAATGTGATCGTGACGCAGCCTTGAGCCCCGGGCGCGCGGCCGAGCCATCTCAGAGCAGGCGACGGCGCCGCATGAGCGCCTGGTAAGCCACCACGAGCAGCACCGCGCCGAGTACCGACATGATGAACCCGGCGGGCTCACCTTCCCGGTAGAAACCCATCGTGCGTCCCATCAAGCCGCCGAGAAACGCGCCTGCGACGCCGAGTAGCATGGAGACGCCCCATCCGCCGGATTGGCGTCCAGGCACGAGAAGCCGCGCTACGGCACCGACCAGAAGCCCAAAGAGCAGAAATACAATCAAGTCCATGAGTGGTTCCTCCTCGTCAATCGTTCGCGCTCGGCGCTTCTCCGCCGAGGCTTTGAAAGGGTGGGTAACGAAGCTTGCGGGTCAGCGCATCTTCTTGGGTGACTCCTACGCAATGGGCATGCCTTCGTCTGTGCGCACGCTGCCACTGCGCCGTTTATCGGTGGGGACGGCTGCGGTGCCAAACGGGCGGCGTCGTTCGACGCTGGGCGCCCCACGGGAGTCGACGGACGACGGATCGCCGAGATTCTTTTGCGCACGTGCGACGATTGCACACAGCGCGTGATCAGCGCGCGGATTTCCTGCGGCATCGGCAACGGATCGGTCGACAGTCCGATGCGCCGTCAACGCACGCGCGGCGCCCGCACAAGCGCGGCTGTCGCGATCATCGAAGGCGTACGCCGCACCGGTGACAGAAAGATGGATTCATGTGCTTGCCGAGATAGCGCCGACAGGCCGGGCATCGCCAGTTGACGATCGAAAACACGATGCCGGCGACCATCACGGCGGCGAGCGCCGCCACCACGATCGAAAGTGACACACCGAAGATCGGCCCTTTCGCTTTTTCGTCGAGCACGATCACAACGCCGATCATGAAGACAGCGAGCGGGATTGAAACGAAGAGTTGTTTCTTCCGGCGAGCTGCGAACTCGGTACGAAATGCCGCCTTCTGCTCTTCGGTGTAGGTCATGGGCTCCCCGGACCTGAAGCCAGTATTGTAACAGGTGCCGGCATCGGTGAGGCGAACGCTGCTCGGCAAGACCGAGCTTGCCTCGGCTGACGGCGGTCGCCGTCTGTGCGAATCTCGCGCGATGGCTGATTCAGAAACCTCGGCGGTGCTTCCGCAAACGGCGATCTTTCTCGCTGCTGCCGTCATCGCCGTCCCGCTCTTCCGCAAACTGCGCCTCGGGTCGATTCTCGGCTACCTCGCGGCCGGTGTCGTCATCGGTCCCCGCGGGCTCGCCTTGTTCGGCGACCCCGAGGCGATCATGCACGTCGCCGAGCTCGGGGTCGTTCTCTTTCTCTTCATCATCGGGCTCGAGCTGAAGTTGTCGCGTCTGTGGTCCATGCGGCGCGACATCTTCGGGCTGGGCGCCGCGCAGTTGATCCTGACCGGTCCGCTGGCGATGCTCTATCCACTGCTCGTCGTTGGCCGTCCGTGGCAAGGTTCCCTCATCGCCGGAATGGGCCTCGCGCTGTCGTCGACGGCGCTCGTCATGCAGCTGCTGGAAGAGCGCGGCGACGTCCAGTCCCCGCACGGTCAAAAGGCATTCGCCATCCTTCTTTTTCAGGATCTCGCCGTGGTGCCGCTCTTGGCGCTGGTCGCGATCCTCGCGCCGCGTTCAGCCGGCGCTGGCGACGCCGTGTGGATCTCCGCGCTCAAGATGGCGGCGGCCCTCGGCGCGGTCATCGTGGCGGGCCGCTACTTGCTAAACCCGCTCTTTCGCATCCTCGCCGCGACGGGGGCGCGGGAAATCATGACCGCCGCTGCCCTGCTCGTCGTCATTTCCGCGGCGGGCCTGATGACGTACGCCGGTCTGTCGGCGGCCCTCGGCGCGTTTCTGGCGGGCATCTTGCTGGCCGAGTCGAGCTACAGGCACGAGCTCGAGGCCGATATCGAGCCGTTCCGCGGCCTGTTGCTCGGGCTGTTTTTCATCTCGGTCGGCATGACGGTCGACGTGCCGGTCGTGGCGCGCGCCTGGCCGCTGCTCCTCGGCGGGCTCGTCACGCTCACCGTCATCAAGGTCAGCGTCGTCTACGGGCTCGTGCGCGCGTCGTCCGGCGATCACGCGACGGCAATACGGACTGCGCTGCACCTGCCGCAGGGCGGCGAGTTCGGCTTCGTCCTCTTTGCCACCGCCGTCTCCGCCGGCGTGATGCAGGAAGAACAGGCAACGCTGCTCGTCGCCGTGGTCACGCTGAGCATGGCGACCACTCCGCTGCTGGTCGCGCTGGCTCCCTTGTTCACGAGACAAGAGGTGCCCCAGCGCGAGGAGGTGTTCGACGGACCGAAAGGCGCCGTCCTGCTCATCGGGTTCGGCCGCTTCGGCCAGGTCCTCAGTCAAATGCTTCTGCCCGAGGGGGTGGACGTGACGGCCATCGACAATGACCTGGAGATGATCGAGGCGGCCGAGAAGTTCGGGTTCAAGGTTTACTTCGGCGACGGAGGGCGCCTCGACGTGCTTCGCGCCGCCGGAGGCGAGCACGCGCGCCTCATCTGCATCTGCGTCGATCGCAAGGAAACCGCGACGCACATCGCCGAGATCGCGCGTTCTGCCTTCCCGCTGGCCCAAGTCTACGTGCGCGCGTTCGATCGCGTTCACGCCATCCAGCTGCTCGACAAGGGGGCCCACTTTCAAATACGCGAAACTTACGAGAGCGCGATCGCCTTCGGCAAGGCGGCACTCGCGGCGCTCGACCTCACGGCCGATCGAATCGCCGAGCTCGAAGACGACGTTCGCTTTCGCGATCGAGAACGCTTCGCTCTCCAGCAGCAAGGCGGCACCATGGCGGGCATCACGCACCTGGTCACGCGACCGGTCCCGCGTCCCGAGCCTCTGGTGAATCCAAAACGACGAGGCGTCGCGCTCAACCCGGACGCCAAGCCGGAGACGTGAAGGCGCTCCCGCCATCAGTTCGTGGATTCCGGCTTCTCCTCGCGACTCCGGTCACGCAGATACGCCGACCACCGGTCATCGTCGCGCACGAGCCAGGGCCACGCTTCGCGCAGCGTCTTGACCGTCTGCTCATTGAGGTTGTGCGTGCGCTCGCCGCTGTAGACCGTGCGGACGTCGATGCCCGCTGCACGAAGCGGCGGTTGTCGCTCGCGGAAGACCTTGGCGCAATACGGCTGCGAGCAGCCGAGCAAAAGGCGCCGTCCGCCTGCCGAAAAGAATGCGCGCGCGAAGCTCTTTCCGATGCCGTCGTAAGCTCCCTCGCACAGCACCGCTTGCGGGCAAAAGCCGCCGCCGCGCGCGAGTATCGGCACCATGCGAATCGCTCCCTGCGAGAAGCCCGCCATAAGCACGCAGCCTGGCGCGACGTAATCGCCGAACCGGCGGCGCAGCGCCTCGACCGAAGCATTCACTTCGCGCTCGACCGCCTCATCGTTACCCCACATGAATCCACCCTGACCACCGCCCGGCTCGCCGGTGGGGCAAACGACGAACGCATACGCATCGGCGACGAGGCGCCATCCGCCGCACGCCCACTCCGGCCGATCGCCGGCGCCGTGCAGCGCAACCACGACGGGGCGTGGCTGCGTCGCGCCTTGCGGCACGGTCACGCGCGCGTCTCGAAATCCCTCCACCGGCATGGTGATCAGCCACTCGGCTTGAAGCGGCGCAAGCGCCGACCTCGGTGTGGCGGCGTCCACCCGGTTTGTCGGCGGAACTTCCGTGATGGACGCCGCGGCAGGAGCGGGCAGCACCGGTACCGCGCGTACGTCACCTCGATTGGGCTCGCAGCTCGGCGAAAACGCGAAGCAGAGAACCCACGCGAGAGCACGATGCATGCGCTTGGGCGCCATTCATTGCAAGTAACCGAACAGCGACGAACGATCCAGGCCGTTCAGCTTCGCACGTCGAGCTCGTTGTGAATTCGTCCGACGCCGCGCACCGACGAGGTGAGCTGCTCCACCTCGCTTCTCACCGCTTGATCGGCGACCGTACCGTGCAGGAAGACCTCGCCGTCGACGATCTCGACCAGCAGGTGTTTGCCCTCCAGCGCTTTCGATGCCGCGAGCACGTCGCCGATGTCGTTTCCAATTCTTTCGTCGGCTTCGTTGCCGGCGACGACGATCGCGGGCTGGTGTACGGGCTCTCCGTGCGCGGGGGGCGTGGCGACGCGCTCGGTCGGTTCCGCTGATGATGTGCCATCGGCGGTCGCGCGCTCGTCCTGCGTGCGCAAGGCAGCCGGTTCCGTATCGGCGTCCCAGTCCGGTCGTCCCGGCTTTTCTTCAGGATCGACGGGACGCCACGGGTTGCCATTTGGCACAGCGCCGCGCGACGATCCGCGCCGCGAGAGCTCGTCGGGATACTCGGGGAAGCCCGACTCGTCCATCTGGGGATGCTCGCGCACCCATTGTGCATGGCGCACTGATTCCTCATCATCACGAGGCAATTCGTTTTCTTCAGGCATGACGAGCTCCGTTCAAAGGACTGCTTGCCGCACAGTTTCGATGACAATGAATCGAGATCGGGCGCGCGGCTCTCTGACTTTCGATCGAAAAGGTCGACTGAGAGGCGATCCGACTTTCGCTCGTCCCCTCGACCTTCCAGACGATGGGAGACACGCCCTCGTGGGGGAAACTAGAAGCACGTATCGCGATGGTTCGGCGCAATCAACGCACCTGCCCATCCTCGAAAAGGAGACGCCATGGCCCAATGTGAAGTCTGCGGGAACGACTACGACAAGAGCTTTCAGGTCGTCATGAGCGGTAAGCAGAGGACGTTCGACAGCTTCGAATGCGCCATCCAGGCGCTGGCGCCGACATGTTCGCATTGCCATTGCCGTGTGATCGGGCACGGCGTCGAGCAATCGGGCACCATCTTCTGCTGCGTGCATTGCGCGAAGCAGTCCGGCGCACGCGAGCTCCGAGACCGGAGCTAGCGCCCGAAGATGATCGCGGGGCTCGCGGCTGGATGCCGCGGGCCCCGCGAGGACTGTCGGCATCAGGGGATCGGGGTGACCCACAGCCCGGACATCGCACCGGGCAGGTAGTTCCACACGTAGACGACTCTGTCTTTCGATCCGGCGATGAAGAAGTCGGAACCGGCCACCGAAACGAGGACCGTCGCCGGCGCGGATTGCGCCGCGTCGATGACACGGATGTCGGCAGTGTCGGTGTTCTCGTCGTAGTTGTCGTTGAAGACGACCTTCGAGCCCTGCGCGGCGTAATGGAGCCAGACATTCGGCGCCAAGGCCTTGGGCATCCCGCCCGACGTCGGAAGCGCAAAGAAGTTACCCAAGCCGGCGGCGATGTCCGTGTAGTAGATCGCGTGGGTCGAGTCGGCGGTGAATCCATCCGAACCGAAAAGCCCCGCGGTGAGATCGGTACTCAACGTGGTCGGCGTTCCAGCGGTGGTCGTCGACGCGAGAAAAAGGTCGCCCACGGAGCTGGGCGAGCCGACCGTCGCGTAGCCGAGTACCCACTTTTCATCGGGTGATTTGGACCGGAACCCGGTAAACCCGGTGGCGGCGAGGGTGGTCGGGGTCGGAGTCGGAAACGTCGCACGTTTCAACGCTTGGGTCGGCGTGATGTAAAGCACGCTAAGGCCGTCGTTCGTAAACATGCCGAATCCGCCACCGGGGTCGATCATCATCCCCGCACCACCGGCGATCGGATACCCGAGAAGGCCGTTCGAAGCGCTCACCAGCACGGTCGTGCCAGTTGGGGCGACTGCCACCCGCGGGTTCACGTTGGTCGCGAGGGTGGTCGCCGTCCAACTCGGGCCTCGGAACGACTGCACCATGGCCATGGGGGTAGGCCCCGCGTCGGGGGTCGCGCCATCCGTCGTACCGGTGTCAGGGCTCGCGGTATCGGACGTCCCGCCGTCAGTGGTCCCGGCGTCGGGCGCTCCAGCCTCCGTCGTCCCGCCGTCGGGCGCTCCAGCCTCCGTCGTTCCGCCGTCCGTCGTCCCGCCGTCGGACGGGGGCACCGCGATGCAAAATGCCGCCGCAGCGGCGTCGTTTCCACCGAATGCGAGGGCGGGCGCACAGCTCGTGTTGTTGAGGGCCACCGACGAGGCGAGCTGAGTTTGCCCCGTACCGTCCGTACCCGCGATGAAGAGATTGCCGCTGGTCCGAGCCATATCGACGCCGTCGAAATAGAGGATGCGCGAGCCGTTGGGACTGACTGCTACCGTGTTGGCAAAAGCGTTCGACGTCATCGCCAGCGACTTCGTTCCGTTGGCCGCCGTCCAAACGGAGAGCGCCGTCACGCGGGCCGATCCAGTCCAGAAGACGACCGCGGAACCGCTGAGGACGACCCTATCGTCGGAGGTGCCTATCGTCGTCGGCATGCCCCCGGCGAGCGAAATCACATTGAGCGTCCCTGTCGTGTCGTTTTCGTAGACTGCGTAGTTGTCGCTCGTCACGCCGATGAGCGTGATGCTGCCCGGCGCGAGCTGCGTGCCGCTCGGGGGAACCGCCCCGTCAGGGAGCATCGGCCCGGTGTCGGGAATCCTGTCCGCCCCACCCGTGTCGCCAGCCGTAGCATCGGTCGAGGTGTCGGCCTTTCCGCCGTCGCTCGGAGCGCCGCCGGTTCCACCGCTTCCACCTGACCCACCGCTGCCGCCGGCTCCACCCGGAGGGCTGTCATCGCTGCAAGAAATGAGACCGAACGGAAGTAGAGCCGCCGCGACGAGCGCGGCATTCACGAGTTTGCGCCTGACCATGACCGTCTCCATGCACCCTGCGGCTGCGCCGAACCCAATGTTCGCTCGAAGGCTCAGCAACGGGTGATCGAAAGAATCGTTTGACCGACCTCCTTAGTACATCGTCATCGCCGGCTGCAAGCTCCATCGGCGTTGCTCGTCATCGGCCTTCGGACCCTTCGCGCGTCGCTATCGGAGCAAGCGGCGCGTCGAATTGTATGGGTGCATGGTTGCCCATTCATTGACTGAAAATGCGGCGTCCCATCACGCGGCGCATCAAAGTAAGAAAGAGGATCGTTCGGACCGAATGACGTCGCATTCTGGGGATGCGCTGTTCGTGTGCAAGTCACGCGACGGAGGCCAGAGTTGGTTCGATGTCGTGAGCGGCCTCGACGAATATGCCGTTTGCCAATTGCATGCATCGCGGCAAACGCCGGGCATTGTTTACGCGAGGACCCTCGCCGACGATCAACCGCTGGGTGGGCTTACGGCCGCTCCCGTAGCCGGCGATGGACCGCTCTATTGGACAGCGACTGGCGGCGAGTGATCGAACGAAGGCGTGGCATTGAGCACGAAAAACGCCTCCGTGTCGGCAATCGCGACGGCGCGACGCACTTCGCGCGAAGCCGGGGTGAGCGAATCGGCGAGTGCGTGTGATGGCGCATAGCGTTCAACACAGGTACGACAGTGTCGCAGCATTGATTCCTGCGAGAGATGTGATCGTTCACCACGTCGGGCGCTATAATTCTAGTTGGTGAACGCGCCCGGATTACGCTTCGGCAATGTCTGCCGGCGCTCGCTTTTGGCGGCGTGTTGCGTCGCGATCACGGCGAGCTGCGCCGTCTATGATGGCGATCCTCAGTCGAACTCCCCGACGGCCGGCACGAGCGGAAGCGGAGGCACGACGCGCGATGGCGGCGGCGTTGGCGGCAACACCGGCGGCGATTCGGGGACCGGCGGCGGATCGACCGGTGGCAACGGCGGCACGACGGGCACCGGCGGATCGCCTGACGGCAGCGCGGGCAAGGGAGCGGGCGGCAAAGGCGGCGCAAGCACCGGCGGCAGCGGCGGCACAGGTGTTAGCGGCAGCGGCGGCGCAGGTGTTAGCGGCAGCGGCGGAGCCGGCGGCGGAGCCGGTGTCGGCGGAGCCGGCGGCGGAGCCGGCGACACGGGTACTGGCGGAGCCGGCGGCGCAGATGGCGGCGGTGGGGGCGGCAACGGCGGAAGCGCAGGTGCCGGCGGCAACGCAGGCAGCAACGGCGGAACGACGGGCACCGACGGCGCAGCAGGCGCGACCGGCACCGGAGGCGGCGCGGGCACTGGCGGAGCATCGGGAACAGGCGGCACGACGACCACCGGCGGAACCGGCGGCAAGGCCGGAGCATCCGGAACGGGCGGCGCGGGCACGAGCGGTACCGGCGGCACGACGATCGACAGCGGCCCCGACCTTCCACCACCCCCAGGCGCCGTCTTCGACGTGGGCTCGTTCACCAAGCCCACCGCAACCGGCGCGCAAACCGTCAACCACGCGCTTGGTCAAACACCGAAGGCTCTCATTCTCTGGACGGTCGGCAAAACGAACGAGACGTTGAGCGCGGGCTTCCTCTATGGCTTCGGCGCCTCGGACGGCACCGAAACCTATTCGGTCGGAATCAGCACGCTGGACAACGTCGCAACGTCGACGACGAGCCGCCGCATGGCCGACAAGATCATCACGCTCGTCCAAGGCGGTGAAATCCTCGTCGCGGAAGCGGATCTCACCTCGCGAACGGCCACGAACTTCGCGCTCAACTGGACCACCAACGATAACCAGCCGGTCGTCATCCACTACCTCGCCATCGGCGGCCCACAAGTCACCGCCAAGCTCAACAGGTGGGTGTCCTCCACGGCGACCGGTAATCGATCCATCACGGGCGTCGGCTTTCGTCCCGAGACGGTTCTGCACTTCTACGCCGGCGCCGCGTACTTCGGCCCGGCGGGGACGAACACCTTCAACGGCATCTTCGGCTTGGGCGCCATGGATCGAAACGGCGGCCAATGGGCCGGCCAAGCGTCGGACTGGGACGACAACACCACCACGCTCACGAGCCGCGGTCAGCAGACCGACTCCGCCATCTTCATGTACGCCGACGGCAGCTCGGCGGCCGTCACCAAAGAAGCATCGTACGTTTCGATGGACACCGACGGCTTCACCGTGAACTTCAGTGCCGCCAACGCCAACGCCGGTCTCATTTGCTCCCTCTCCCTCGCCGGCCTGCGGGCCAAGGTGGGCGCCTTCAACAAAGTGACCGCGTCCGCGCCCGCCAGCCAAGGCGTTACCGGCACTGGCTTCAGGCCCGGCGCCTTGCTCTTCTCCAGCTACCAAATGGCCGCCCAAACCGGGAGCGTCAGCGAGCCGAACATGAGCTACGGCATCGGCGCCAGCGACGGCACCACCGAGGCAAGCTCGGCCTTCACCTCGGCGAACAACGTCGGAACGACCGTGGTGGACGGGATCGACAAGACCAGCAAGGTGTTCGTGAAGATGAACACGCCGCCCATGGATGCAGAGGCGGATTTGACCAGCCTCGATGCGAATGGGTTTACGGTGAATTGGACGACGAACGACGGCGTGGCGTCGCAGATCGGGTATTGGGCGCTGGGGGCGCCGTAGCGTTATCTACGATCGAACCATGCGCAAACTGGCCTTGGCGGGAATGATCCTGGTCCACGGATGCAACGGCGATGGCGTCGGTAGCTCCGCCGATGCGGGGCTCATCGGCGATTCAGGGGGCTCGAGCGGCATGAACATCCTGTCGCTCGGCTCCTTCAATAGTGGATGGAGCGTCGGTCGATGCGCGTACGGCGCGACGAGCGTCGGGGCCTGCGACACGATGGTTGCCTGCGATACCTCGCCCATTCCCGGGGCCGGCGCGGGCGATATCACCATCACCGACGGTAGCCACGAAATCGTCTACCGCCTCCAGAACGGTGGCTACGTCACCTACGACGTCGAGCCTGGGTGGGTGAGAAATGATCTCACGATCTCCGCTTCCGGCGCCGAGATCCCGGCCTTCTCGTTGACGACGCACGACCCGGTGACCCTGACCGTGACTGCACCCGCTGCGCGCACGATGCATCCGGTCAGCGAACCGCTGGTCGTGACGTGGACGGGCGAGCCGACGAACTATCAGATTCTCGTCTATGGAACCCACGACGGCACGGGCGGCAGGAATACGAAGTCGTGCCTCATCGACGGCGCCGCGCGAACCCACACGCTGACGCCCGAGGCTCTCGCGTTTCTCGGGCCCGCCGACGACGACGTTCAGATCTGCGTTCAGGGCATCGCAACCAGCTCGATGACCTCGGGCCGATGGCTCTTCGAAGCCTGGAGGCGGACGAGCGGGATCTGTAAAAACATCCGACTCGTCGCGCCCTAGATTGGCGATCCCTAGCGCGTCCGCGCCACCTCGCGTTCGAGCGCTCCGCGATCCCACTTCGCCAACACCGCGGCAGCCTCGTACGTGCTCTCGAGAAACGAGAGAAGCGTTTGGTCGGCGTTCGCCGCCGTCCTCACCGCATCGTAAGGCAGGATGAACTCGCCGAGTCCAGCATGAAAAAATGCCGCTCTGGGAAGCACCGCGTAGTCCGCGAACCCCGGCGGCTGCGGATAGGCATAGCAGTAGAACGCGGCAGCCTCTCGGTCACCCAAACCGGCGCCCGGCCAGAAGCCGGCGCTCGAGACCTCGTGAGAATAGGCATCCTGCATCACCCAGTCGGCGCAGTTCGGTACACCTCCAGGGTGCTTGGGCGCTGTCCGACCCGAGAAGCGCGTGACCGCCAGGTCGAACCCGCCCCAGAAAAAATGCACCGGGCTCACCTTGCCGACGAAGCGTGCGCGAAACTCGGTGAACACGCGCTGCACCTGGACGAGAGCGCGCCAGAAGCGATGCACGGCATCAGCGTCGTAGCTGGCGTGATGACGATCGTCCTCGAAGCGAATCGCGTCCACGACCTCGACCGGTCGCGTAAAGATGTGCAGTTGCACGTCGAGCTCCCGAAGGGCCTTCATCGTCTTGCCGAAGAAATCGGCCACGGACATCGGGCAAAGCGCAAAGGAGCGTTCGTCGCCCTCCGACGTCGTGATCCGCAACCGGTGGTCCACGAAATCGAGGTCGATGGTGAACGACCGACCGTGATCGGGGATCGGCGACGTGGTAAGGCCGCGCGTCGTCACGTAGAGGGCAGAGCCCCACGAGTGGTTGATCCATGGCGTCAGCGCGAGCCGGATCTTGCCGACCACCTGGGTCCACATGTGCACCGTGGTGAAGGTGGCTTTCCAGTCTTGCAGCGGAGCAAGCTCGGGCCAAACCGGGGAGCGTGACGTCGCGTGCTGCTCTCGCGCTCCTTCCATCTCGCGTGTCATGCAGAGAGCCAACAGCGGCGTCAAGCGGGCATCGGGCGCGGGCGCCGCCTTTTTTTGCCAAACGGCTGACCCCTTTTGGCGCCCCGTGCGTATTGAGGAGCGGCTTTGCCTTGGGGCGATGCTTTACCTCGAGCAAGGCGTCCGGTGCATCGCGGCTACGCGCGCCCACCAGCAGGAGCAACGACTCCCATGTTGCTGTCGATACGACGGCCCTCCATCGATCGAGTGAAATGTGTAGACGATGGCGATGCCATTTGGCACCTGCCTTTGCCGTCGAAAAATGACCACGAGTCAGTGAAGGTCGCCTGCCAAGGGACCTTTCGCGAACGATGGCACGCTGGCGACGTCCACGTGATCGAACAACGACGGCGTTGATCCATCGGTTTATCCTGCCTTCGCCACGCCCGGCAGCCGAATTGCCCTTGGTCACGGCGTGAAAGGCGGTGCTTCATCGGCGAGTTCACGCGCGCGTTACGGATCCGCACCGCCAGGGATTCCGGCTATTTAGGTGAGGGTTGGGCAGACGGGATGGCGGCCGATGTGCCAACGTCGAGCCGAAGGCCGACCCGCCTCGCTCTGACACCCACGCGGGACGTCCCTACAATGCCTTGTCGATGGGTCTTCAGCGCTACCGCGAAAAACGCGATTTCACCGTTACCCCCGAGCCGAAGGAGGGTGCGCCTTCGAAGACAGGATTTTCCTATGTCATTCAGAAACACGCCGCGACGCAGCTGCACTACGACTTTCGTCTGGAGCTCGACGGCGTTCTCTTGAGCTGGGCGGTGCCGAAGGGGCCGAGTTTGGACCCTGCGGTTCGGCGTCTGGCGATGCAGACCGAGGACCATCCCACTGCATATGGCGACTTCGAAGGGACGATCCCCAAGGACGAATATGGCGGCGGCACGGTGATGGTGTGGGACCGCGGCACGTGGGAGCCGCTCGAGGATCCGCGCAAGAGTTACGCGAAAGGGCATCTGCGGTTTGCACTGCACGGCGAAAAGCTACGCGGCGGCTGGCATCTGGTGCGAACGGGCAAAGCGTCCGACGAAAGGAAAGGGTGGCTTCTTTTCAAGTCGCGCGATGCCGAGGCGCGCACCGACGGATCGATCATCGAAGAGCAGCAGAACAGCGCCAAAAGCGGGCGCACGATGGAACAGATCGCAGGTGCGGGGGACAAGGTCTGGCATTCGAACCGCGCCGCCTCGAAGAAGGCCACCCCACCGGCTGGGCCGCGGCGCGAAAAGGAGCTCGAAGCGCTTCTCGCAAAGGCGAAATCGGGACGTCTCCGCGTCAAGCTCGAGCCGCAGCGCCCAACCGCGGTGAAGAAGGTGCCTACCGGTTCGAAATGGGCGCACGAGCTGAAGTACGACGGAGTGCGCATCCTCGCGCGTCTCGAAGACGGCGCGGTGACTTTGCTGAACGGCGATGGTGACGATTGGACCAAGAGCGTGCCCTCGCTGGTCGGGCTCATCGCCAAGCTCCCTTTCTCGTCGGCGTTTTTCGACGGCGAGATCTCCGTTGCGCGCCCCGACGGCACCACCGACTTCGAGCTTCTCGAAGACGCGCTCGACGAAGGCACCGGCGACGAGATCACGTTCTTCGTGTTCGACCTGCTCCATTTGAACGGGCACGATCTGCGACCGCTCCCGCTGAGCGAGCGAAAAGCGATTCTGGAGATCGCGCTCGCGGAGAGCAGCGACCCGCGCCTGCATTTCAGCCGGCATCTCGTCGCGGAGGGGGACGATTTCTTCAAGGCCGCCTGTAACGTGGGCGCGGAGGGTGTGATTTCGAAGAAGCTCGATCAGCCGTATCGATCCGGCAAGGGGCGCGATTGGGTGATGACCGAATGTGCGGTCCAAAAGTCGAGCGGCAAGAGCGTGAAGGGCGCCGCAAGCGAACGGTCTACGAAGACCGACAGCAAGACGTCGCGCCGTCACCTGACGAACGGCGCCGCGCCGGCCAAGGCGGCCAAGGCGGCCAAGGCGGCCAAGGGCCAAGGAAGCCGACAAAACGTCACCGCGGGCATGCGATTCACTCACCCCGACAGGGTTCTCTATCCCCGTGAGGGCATCACCAAACAGGAGCTTGCCGAATATTACGCCGCGGTGAGCCCGTGGATGATTCCTCATGTGGCCAATCGACCGCTCACGCTCGTTCGCTGCCCGCAGGGGATCGGCAAGCAGAAGTTCTTCCAGAAAAACGCCAAACCGCCTCTCCCCGAGACCATTCGCGCCATTCCCATCGACGACGAGGGGGCCACGCTCGAATACATGGCCATCGACGATCAGGCGGGCCTTGTCAGTCTCGTGCAGATGAGCGTCGTCGAGATCCACACGTGGGGCGCACATGCCGACGATCCCGAGAAACCGGATTTCCTGGTCTTCGATCTCGATCCCGATCCAGCCGTGAAATGGGTGGACGTGATCGCCTGCGCGGAGCTGATGCGCAAGGGGCTCGTCGAGCTCGGTCTCGAGAGCTACGTGAAAACGACCGGCGGAAAGGGGCTGCACGTGTGCGTGCCGGTCACTCGCCGCGTATCGTGGGACGAGGCGAAGGAGTTCTGCCGTGGTCTCACGGAGCTCATGGTGCGGCTCAATCCGCAAGCGTATGTGGCGACGATGTCCAAATCGCAGCGAACGGGGAAGATCTTCATCGATTTTTTCCGCAACGGGCGCGGCGCGACGTTCATTGCGCCGTATTCGACGCGCGCGCGCGACGGCGCGCCGGTCGCGATGCCACTCGCCTGGGACGAGCTTTCACCGGAGATTGGCGCCGACCATTTCCACGTCCGCAACGCGATGAAGCGGATGGCGCACCTTTCCGAAGATCCGTGGAAGGACGCCTCCAGCAAGAAACAAGTACTCAGCGCAGCGGCGATTCGCGCCGTCCTTCACCCGCCGCACCTTTCGACTGCCGGGCAGCGCTAGGGGCGCCGAGATCACTTCGGTTCGGGCTCACATGCTTTCAGGCTGGTGTGGCTCACCGAAGTGCAACTGCTCCCGCTAGGGCAGAAACTTTCCGAACATTTCGTATCGCCGCAGCTGGAGCTGCTCCCGCAAACCAAGAGGCATCGTCGCGGGCCGCCTTGGATCGGCTTGCAGACGGTGTCCAGCGGGCACTCCGATGTGTCGCCCTCGGTGCTGCACGCCGACGTGCAATATCCGCCGCCGGGGCCGAGATAACATTCTCCGGTCGGACAGTCTTCGGCCCTGATACAGCGATTGCCGACGCCAGCGGGATTGCCGGGGCCGCTGCTGTCGTCACCGCCGCACGACGCGACCAGCGTCAACCCGATCGCGGCCACTAGTGCGGCATCTCGCGGTCGCAACAGCATGAGACCCTCCTCCTTCCATTGGAGATACGAACCGGCGTCGATCCTAGCGTCATACGTGGTCAGAACAGCTCACGAAGGAAAGATACAGGCAGTTGGCCGTCATGGAGCCCACAATGTGGTGCAATGTGTGACGACGCGTTTCCGCACCGTTGCTTGGTTAATCCCTCGGTTCGCTACGCCACCCGCCGATCCATCACCATCGGCACACCTTGCGACGGCGCCACGGTGACGGCGCGCATCATCGGTCGCATGCGGTAGCCGCTCGCGAGCCGCAAATCCGCGCGCGGCACGACGTGCGCGAGCACGATTTTGAACTCGGTGCTCTTGCCGATGACGTTGGCGGCTTGCGCCGGTGACCCCAACTTCGCTCGCGCTGCAATGCGACCAGATGCCCAGTTCGTCGGCCTGACGCATGGCTACATCATGACGCATGCGATGGCTTCGAATCGGTGCGCTCGTCGCAGCCCCGGTGCTGCCACTGACGATCGCCGCATCGGCCGCGCGTCATGAGATCCGGGCAGACTTTCGCCCGAGTCGCTCGGTGCCCGCGCGCCCAGCAGTCCTCGAAGACGCGAAGCTCGAGGCGATCGCATTCGACGCGCGGGGCATCACGCTGCACGGCTGGTTCATCCCGTCCTCGAACGGCGCCGCCGTCTTGCTCGTGCACGGCACCGATGCCGATCGAACACAGCTTGCACGAGAGGCCCGCCTATTGGCGCGGCATGGTTATGGCGTGCTCCTCTTCGATTGGCCCGGTCACGGCGAGAGCGGCGGCGTCGTGACGTGGGATGCGAATGAGCGCGCCGCGCTCGGAGCGGCGTTCGACTTCGCCTCTCAGACGCCGGGAATCGACCCCGACCGGATCGGCGTGTTCGCGTTTTCGATGGGCAGCATGAT